>Ga0228710_1010314_pt1 | contig 12542 bp, 6 predicted proteins | sample MedpolnodulmetaG_FD_177995 | JGI IMG/M metagenome (GOLD analysis project Ga0228710, IMG submission 177995) | Root nodule microbial communities from Medicago polymorpha collected in Santa Monica, California, United States - pink nodules | ecosystem: Host-associated > Plants > Roots > Nodule...
ATACTTTTTTTTAGTTTTTTTTTTTTTTACTATTTCATACTCCATCCAGAGTGAAATATAAACAAGTAATAGTTGAAAAATCAATGTTTGTGGTTAAAAATTAAGTTTACATACATCAACATTTTAACTAATCCGTTTTGCTTATTTCATTCTGGGGGGCTGTATGTTTCAGACACAATAAATGATTTTCATCTCGTAATATTAATTTTGAAGTTATAATTTGTTATACTTTGCATCAAATCTATCATTTTATCATATTTTTATAATATTAAAACAAAAATTTACAATTAGTAATTTAGATATCCAAAAGCCATAAAAAGAAACAACATTAAATTAAATTGGATTGGTTTGGTTTTCTTAAATAAACCATTTAAAATCAAATCAAATCATGTATAATTATATCTTTGGATAAGATGAATTTTTGTCTCAAAATCAATCAAAACTGCGTAAACACCGATAATTAAAAAACACTATGCACTTGTCACGCACCCAATTCCCTCTACCACTGTGTCAAACTAAAAAATTCTGGTTATTTTTTAATCTCGTGTGATATTCTTGCATCATTGTGCCTTGTTGGTAACTTTTCGCATAATATTGTTGATAATGACAAATATTTGTAGATTAATATATAGCACACATAACGTTCAAAAAAAAAAAAAAAGTTCTAAAAAATCAGTATAGTAGATTGTCAATAAACAATCTTGATGCCATATAGAAACAGCTTTGAAATGTAATTTTAAGACTCCAAAATATTAGTTAAAAGGTACTTCAAAAGATACTTTAGTGTTGCAACGTAATTTGAAATTTACATTTTAAAAGATACCACATTTAGTCCTTCAAAAAAAAAAAGATACCAACATTTGGATTTGTGGATACCTCCTGGACAACATTCAACCTGTATATGGTTAGTCAAATTATAAATAGGGTATAAAAATTACGTGTTAAATATCAAATTTCATTTTTAGCCTCTTATAATTTTGAAACATGCTCTTTTGTTAAGTTATTTTTTTCAATTGTAAATATACTTTACTAATGTGTGAAAATCATTTTTCTGATTAGAAATCATTGAAAGAAAGAATTAATATCAAGTTATAATTGGTTTTATTCTTCTCTGTCTGAAACTCTTATTCTCTGTCTGAAAATCATTTTTTGTTTATGCTTTCAATTCATGTGTATATTTAAAAACTTGAATTAGTTTCACAGCCATCTATATAATAATATTATAAAATATTAACAATCTCTTTCAAAAGTAAATATAATTTTTTAACAAAACATGAATTAATTCATGTTTTTGAATTAACCTTTTAAAAAAAACATGAATTAAATATTATTATTATTATTATTATTATTATTATTTTATGTTTTTGACGTTTAAAAGTTCATATTTAATTCATGTTAACAAATTCTATTTGTTTTTATGAGAGATTTTTATGATATTCTAAACATTTATGCAAAAATTTGAAGGGGACACATGAAATGATTTAAGCGAGACCAAAAGTGTGCACACAACTTTTTCGACCACATAGCGACATTGAAATGTAATTAGATAATAAAATATTTCAACAATCTCCAATTTTAACTTTATATCTTAATAATTACATAAAAAAGTCTTTAAATGAGCATCCGAATGTTATTTATCTTTATATTACTCCTTTATAATATGGTCCACCTTTTACACTGATAATGAGATTTTCACAACTATTATCACTGATATATAACATGACTAAATCTTGACGATCACCATATCAATATACTTGATGAAATATATCAATATATGAATTGAGTGACATGAACATATTTAAATCATGCATATTTTCAACTGATCCAACCAAATTTTTTGTGAGATATATCAAACTAAAATATACAAATTTGATATTTGCACCCTGTGTGAGTCACAAATAAACACCCTGTGTGACCATGTCAAAAGAAACCATTAAACGGTGGAAAGAAAGGTGAAACATACTTTTGGGTTGAAATGGTGTTAAGTGCTTATTTACAGTAAAGTACACATGGTCTTATTATTTGTTAAATAAATTGAACTTAACAGGAAAAAGCATTGTCATGGTCAACAATTAACTCAGTCACAAAACGCGCACACTTTGAACTAACTTTGATAAGTAAGCATATGCAAATATATTCATAATGAGAGTCAATCGATATTTTTCATTTGGCCAACCAACTTGGTTTTTTCAATTCAAATTCAAAGAAATAATTAATTACTATACTAGAACAATTAAGATCAAACCCTTAAAAAAAGACTATAGTCTATAAGATCAAACACAATTAATATTTTTTTGACTCATCACATACAATAATCAATTCAGTCTTTTTTATCCAAATATTAAATACTGAATTGACACATTATTTATGATTAATTCAAACATGTTTTCAAAAATTTAGTTTTCATTTATTCAATGATATAGTTTCATCAAAATTAATTGATGAATAGACTAAACTGATTCAGAACCTTTAGTTTTATCATTTTGTAAGTTTGAAAAATAAATTACTCAATTTTTCTCTTGTTCTTTAGTCTTTACTAAGAGTGTATATGTTAAATATGAGTTAGAACTTCCACGTTAAAAAATATATGCTAAACAATATATGAATGACATGGCTAATTAATATACGTAATTTTATATGATTTTAAAGGAAGATATAACATCCAAACTTATTTATGTGTTTGCTTTTTCTTGATTAAGTTGATTCATCTTGACCAACAATTTATTCCCAAATCTTCATCTGTTTCATTTTTAATTTGATTTCATTAACTATTTGAGTCAGACCACTTAGATTTAAATCAGTAAAGTTTACAATTTCAACCTCTAACTAAGGAAAAAAAAAAACAATTATTCATAGGTTGGATTTAGGTAGAAAAATCAAAAAGTAGCAAGAGAATCAAAAATATGAGCAGAGACCTGGTCAAACCTACAGAAGACAAGTACACAGACAGATTCCATATTTTTAATAATGAATTTGACTGACACGTGTCAGTTACACAATATATAAATATTCCTCATCTATCTATCTGCAACAATACATTCACACATTCACTATAGTTAAAAAACATTTGTCCTTTGACTACCTGTAGCTGCAGGTGAAACAAAAACCTGCTTGTTCATGTTCCACCATTCCCTTCCATAAATTCTCATACTCATTCACATAAATCTTCACAAACACACACACACACACACACATATTATTCATTATTCATTTTTCATTGGTGAGTTTCTTCTTTCTTTGCTTTTTAGTTGCTTAATTTCTGTCTTTTATATATTTTTCTTTATTTATTGCAACTTGAATCAATGTTGCACATAGTTCATCTTTGACATACTTGGTGTTGGGATCTTACTTATGGTTTCTTTATTTTATTTAATGTGGATTTACTTACTTAATTAGGAATATTTATCTACATATATTTACCATATCCATTATTTAATTGAATTATCAATGTTTTGTTGTTGTCACTAGTTCTTGTCTTTCTCTTCTTTGTTATTGCTAGTTGCTAGTTTATAATGTTTTGTTAGTTTAAGAAGCTCAATTTTTGTTTTACTTTGTTTTACAAGTACAAGTATTTTTTTTTGGACAAAGCAAGTACAAGTACAAGTTACAAATATTTCTGTACTAGAATATTCATGGTTTATATCATTATTTATTATGCTTGCATTTGATTTTCATGTAATTTTGCTGGAAAAATCTTTGTAACAAAGAAAAAGTTTCACTGTTCTTTTTTGTCCTTTTTGGGTCAAAAGATAAATTAAGACTTGCACTTTCATGTATTTTGTCCTTTTGTTTACTGCTTCTGGTATTGACAACCTGTCTATGCAATGCATAGATTCCTCTCAAAAGGGAAATAGTTTCCACCATACATTATTCCTGTTTTCAAAGATTTGTACTAAAACAAATGAAAACGCTAAACATTTTTTTTAAAGGAAATAATGGACTCTAAATATGTCAGTGACATTTTTTGATTTGTGGCTAAGATCTTGGTTGATTAATTATTTAATTTGTCGATAGGAATTATAATGAGTGAACAATTAGGGCAGCTAAAGGTCATAGTTGTGCAAGGGAAAAGGTTGGTGATCCGAGATTTCAAGACCAGTGATCCTTATGTTGTTCTCAAACTAGGAAATCAGGTAACTAAAATTTTTATTGCATATTCATGTGTAGTTTCTTTTTCTTTACCTATATGAAGCCCTAAGCCAATAATTTAATAAAATAGAAGTGATTGAATGTAACTTGAACACGAGACACGCCTTCAATATGAAGTGTTGGTACTACAATTTTTTTTGACATTAAGGACATATATGGATAAGCGTTTTAAGTTATTGATTATCGAATGAGCTATTTTGGAGGGCTTAAACGCTTATGATCAGAAGCTGTTTTTGGCAGCTAATTTCTGAAAACACTTGTGGGAATGTTATGATTTTTATTTACAAGTGTATTAGAATATGTAAACACTCATATCATGAGATAAAATCCAAATAAACTTTGAAGATGCATGCTCTTTCCAATGGCCTTAACATTATTTAGTAGTGTATTTTAACTTCAAAATATTAAATGATTCATTCATTAAACTGTACCAGACTGCAAAGACGAAAGTCATTAATAGCTGCTTGAATCCTGTTTGGAATGAAGAGCTGAGTTTCACTTTGACAGAACCCTTGGGAGTTCTCAATTTGGTGAGTCTCCTCACATTTACAATGCCTTGTTTATTGTTTATTGGTCTTTAATGCTTGTTAGGTACTCTAGTTGATATATATTTTACTGTGGTTGTGAGGTATATTGATCAATTTTCTGGTAAATTTTTTGAAACCATGAGTTCAATGCACTATATATAGCTTGGAAAGTACTCTACATGTTGCATATAGGACTGTTTAGAATGGCTTATTTGAGCTTATCTAATAGATTTGGAAGAGTTTATGAAAATGACATGACATATTCATAAGCTGTTTTCAGCTTATTTCCACAAGCTCTCCGTGATAGCTTTTGAAAACAGCTTGTATGGAAACAATTGTCTTTATTTATTCTTTTGCTATAGAAATAACTTAACCTGAGCACTTATATGATCAACTTTTATGTTGTATGTGCTTAATTAGGTTTTTTTTATATCTGAAGATGGCCTATATTTATAACTGAGTTACATTGTGAATATAGGAAGTATTTGATAAAGATCTTTTGAAAGCTGATGACAAAATGGGAAATGCATTTATCAACCTTCAACCATTAGTCTCTGCAGCTAGATTAAGAGACATTTTAAGAGTCTCTTCCGGTGAGCAAACATTAAGGAAGGTTATACCTGACTCTGAAAATTGTCTTGTACGCGAAAGCAGTATCAATTGTGTTAACGGCGTGGTTGTGCAGAATGTTTGGTTAAGGCTTCGCGAAGTAGAATCCGGAGAGATAGAATTGACACTCAAGTTGACCACACCTGTTGCTACTTCAAAATAGTGCAGAGGGTAGATTTCTAACTAGATTATATAGTTGTAACATTTTTTTATGTTGTTGCGTTTTTTTTATTAATTGTTTTATAAGTGTTTCTAGCTAAGAAAAAAATCTTCATAGATGCATATTATAATGCCATTTAGTTTCTGATTAGATAAGAGAGACATGAAGTAGTATTTCCAAATGAAAAGTTGTGATTTATGGCTTCTTTGGTCTTTTTATGTTTTGTGTGTGTGTGTATTGTGCTTGTATGATCTTGTATCAAGGAAAAAAAAGCAGAAGAATATTGAGTGATTATATTCTAACACTACCTTGATTAATGAGTTCTAATTGCATAGGTTTAGGGGTTATTGTTGTATTGACTATCAAGGAAGTTGAGTAAAGGAAGTTGTGATGCTTGGCTAGTTTATATACTTCTATTTCTATATTGTTAGTTGCAATTTTGCACAAATGCTCTAAAATTATTCAATCACATCTCATTATGATGTAATTTGGTTATCTCACTTTCTAACATATTTCCTTAAATATCTATATGGTGAAATATAATTGTACAATATCGTATAAAACTCTCATATTATTGATGCATACTAGTTAAACTTTTTTGTAAAAGGAAGGTCTTGTGTAATCTTAAACATTACACACCCGTCACTGTGAGCTTAACTCATTTGGTAAGGACAATGTATAATATATGTAAGGTTCGAGGGTTTGAACCCCGGACACCACAAAAAAAAAACATTACACTCCTAATAAAAATAAGCACAAAAAACTAAAAAAGAGCTACCATTTATTAAATTGTTAATAACACAAAAAGTTGTAAATAATTTTTTTTTTTAACAAGGCAAAATGGAATTTTATAACCACAAACAGAGCAATCCCGGTAGCACAAGGTGTGCCTAAGAGACTACTTCAAAGAAACAAGTTTTACATCGGGACAACATAGCACCAGCACAACAACATTAGCCAATACCCAAACAAACAAAGGGATTTGACCACCACCACTACGTGCCAAAAACAAAGGTAGCATTTTTAGCTTTCAACCAACCTAGAGACAACATTTTAACCTTGTCTAATGGTCAAAAAAAAAAAAAAACCTTGTCTAATAAACGGGGTATGGGAGTGACAACATTATTAAACAGTCGATTATTTCGTTCATTCCATACAACCCAGACACACAAAAGCCATATGAGTTGCATAAAAGAACGTCTAGCTTTACCACCACCTGTCAAAGGTGTAAACTACAATAAATGGTCAGAAATGTTATCAGTGTCGGCACCAGAACATTGAATCTAATCCCGCACCAAATGCCAAAGCGACCCAAATGAATTGCACAATAAGAATAGATGTTGTGCCATTTCAGAATGACTGCAACTAGCAACACACAAGGACATGTCTTGCGCCAGAATCCCCCTAGCCACCAGGTTAGACTTTGTTGGTAACCGATCATTAATGAGCCTCCACGCGTAAATAAAATTAATAATGTCAAAATGAGACATGTTCTAACCAAGTAGGAGTAAATTTGGTGAGTGTTTTGCTTAAAGCAATTGGATTGAAAAAGATGAAAGTTAGTTATAAAAAGATCATACTAATTGGTGACTCTGAAACACTTGTTAGAAAACTATAAAATGAAGTTTTAAATTTGACAATTTTTAAACAAGTGAAAAATTAATTATGAATTTAAAAAAAGTCATAATTTTAGAGGACACAATTTTAAAAATTAATAATTTCATTATTTAATTTAATTTTGATCTCATAAGAAGAAGAAGAAGAAGAAGAAGAAGAAAGAGCAATGAACGAACATTCTAGAATGGCATCATCATCATCAATGAGCAGCTTGAAGGCCGAGACTATTGATCTCGGAAACGGAAGCGACGTCGTTTTCATTCAGAGGCTAATACCTTCAGAGCAATCATGGAAATGGTTCAATTACCTTGATAAACATATTCCATGGACCAGACCCACCATTCGTGTCTTCGGTAAATCTTTCCTTCAGGTCATTCTCTCTTCATTATTCAATGCTCTTGGTGTTTGTTTGGTTTCAATTCTGATAACTGATCAGTTTTAGCTTATAAGGGATTAACTTATAGTGAATAGATTATAAGCTAGCTGATTCAATTAGAGGTTTAACTAACTTATGAATATACAAAATGACATAAAAATTATACATTTAATTAATATTTTTAAGTAAGATTGTGAGAGAAAATAATAAGCTATAAGTTTGTGAAAATAAGCTACAAGCTTGTGAGGAAAAATGTTACCAAACAAGTCCTTTTTTGTCATAAGCTATAAGCTGAAAGTCTGGCACTGTCAAACAGAGCCTTGAAGTTGAAGGTAGAAATTAGAGCTTTTGATTCTGAAATTGATTTTTACATTCAAATTTATGTTCAATTTACTTCAATGTATCCAAACATAAATATATTTATCTTCAATCCACTCAAACTTAAGTAAGTTTCGTCACTTCAGAACCAAACCCATGCTTAAATATGATTATAACAAATTATCTTAATTTTGTTTTACATAATATCAAGTTAGTTAATAATGTGAAGTTGTCTTTTGTAATGTTGGGTAAAAGTGTGTGTTGGTCCTTTAAATTCAATCTTATGGGTGTTTGAATTGGTTTGTTTGGATGACATAATCATAAGCACTTATATGATTAACATTTATGATATAAGCATTAATAAAGTTTATCCAATCAGAGTCTTAGTAATTATTTATCTGAAAAAAATTATTTTTGAAAGTTATTTGTAAATTGTATTGCTAAAACATTGAAACTAGTTGTTAATTTTTGTTTCTATGTAATAATTTGCAGCCTCGAGACACATGTTATGTTGCAACTTCAGGATTGACTGAGTTGAGTTACAGTGGATATCAGCCACATGCATATTCATGGGATGATTATCCACCTCTTAAAGATATCTTGGATGCTGTAAGGATTATTTTTAATCAACATTGGTTGTTAGCTAATGAGTTTTTTTATTTCTGTTAATCTTACCTGGTATCAGTTTGGTTTAGATTTTAGTTTGTAGAAGTTTATCAATCAAAACATGTTAACACGTTTTATGGTTTTTTTTTTGCTTACAGAGAAGATCTTATGATGTTTATAGAGAATTTTAAATGAGAGTGCTTTTGAAATTGAGATGCAGAACCAAATTTCAGTTAGAGATTATTTGAATTGACTTATTTGAGTTTATATACCGGTGTAAACACTTCTGAGACTGTAGGGAAGAGCCTATGGAAACAACTTATGACATGTCCATAAGTTGTTTTCGACTTATTTCTACAAGCTCTCCAGGATTTCGAATGAAAACAACTTATAGCTTATGTCAAAATAGTTTGAATTTATTTTATCTTTTGTTATAGAAATAGCTTTTATATAAGCATTTGTTATGCTATAATAAGCACTTAATTAAGTTGTATATTCAAAGATGGGTTTGTTGTAAGATTATTCTTTTAATTAGTTTGGCACTTTTCCATAAGTGTTTCTTGACAAGTTTATTCAAACAAGCTCTTAATATTTTTGTATACTTGCTTCTGAAGGTACATAAAGCTCTACCAGGAAGTAGTTTTAATAGCTTACTCTTGAATAGGTATAAGGGTGGTAATGACTATGTTGGTTGGCATGCTGATGATGAGAAGCTTTATGGACCAACTCCTGAAATTGCTTCTCTTTCTCTTGGATGTGATCGCGACTTCGTTTTGAAGAAGAAACCATCTAAAAAACCTTGTGGTATGGTTCCTTCTGTAACTAGAGTTAATAAGCAGTGTTCAAAATATGATTATAGTCTCTCTTAATACAGCAGTGTTCATAAACATATCATCATTTGTTGTGGATCTCCAGATGAAAGTGATGAGCCTGCAAGCAAGCGACTAAAGAAGAGTATTAAAGCCGATCAACATACTTTTAGACTTAAGCATGGATCCCTTTTGGTGATGAGAGGCTACACCCAACGAGATTGGATTCACTCTGTACCAAAGCGTGCAAAAGCGGAAGCAACACGCATTAATCTTACCTTTCGGCGAGTTTTTTGATCTGTTTGGGACAAAGGCCAGTTTTTTGGAAGATGTTCATGCATTGCTGTAGTCTGCACCTTGCATTCTAGGTGAAAAAGTAGAACAGGGATTAGAAGCTTGAATTTGAAAGTCAAATATTAACCCCCGATGAGTCTGTTACTATCCTTATTGTCTAATAACTTTTATTTTTTAGCAGGATATCATTTGCGTGGGCTAATCTCTTAAGCCGGGATGAGAATAATCTCTCGAAGCGGATATGACCGAAATAGATAGCAAAACTCTCTTTAAAGAGGTTTAATTAGGGTAGACATGGTTTAGTTTAGATGAGACCTGAGCCGAATTAAACTGAATTGTTTGCTAAATTCAAAATAACTGAACTGAACTGTTTGTATTTCGAATTGAACCGAACATAATTGTGAGTATTGGTACTATTGAAAGAAAAAAAAAACCAAGCAAAATTGAATTTTAGAACATTTAAAAGCAAACTGAACTGATTCGAACCGATCCGAACTGAAATGTTTCAGTTCAGTTCTAGAACTGTTAGAAAGGGTTCAGTTTTTTTTTTTTTTTTCCAGTTCAACAGTTCAATTTTTGGTTTTTTTGCTCACCCCTAAGTTTAACATTAGTTCTGCATTCATAAGGTTGAATTTGAACCAGGACATCTCATTAAGCTGAAAAAGATCTCGTATTATCTCATTTAAGTGTTCTTGGGTCTTAATTGTTTAATTATCCATGAGGATTATATTTACATGAGTAAAATACCCCAATTAGCCTGATGACTTAATTAATAAAATAAAATAGGACATGGATTGTGTAAGGTATCACTTTTGATGATACCTAGAAGAAAAGAGAAATTATTCTAAATGAGACTAAATGCTACACTAGAACTATTCTAACATAACTACTTTTTTCATTCATTTCTTGTGATGATCAATACATTCATCAATTCCGTATTTATACAAACTAGAAATTGACATATTCAATAACAAACTAAACAATGATTCATCATAAAGAATCTCTCTAATTCCTTTTAGAATGCATATCTTAACATATAAAATATCTAATTCAACTTGAGCCTATTCTATTCTATTGGGCCCATCTTGAGTCATTTCTGATTGAAACTTTCAATTAAAAAAAAACAAAAATTAGACTAAATTTTACAACAAAATGAGAGATTGATATATTGTTGCCCAATACAATGTTTTATAAATTTTTCCGTTTATCTGCGACAACAAATTAATCTCATTTTAAATAATAAATTGAGAGATTAATTTGTTCTCACATGTAAACTGTTGAAAATTTTACAACAAAATGAGAGATTGATTCAGTTACAAATTTTAATATTATTTTCTAATATTATTTTCCTATATTATTTTCCTATAAACTCCTATAAACAAAATAACCCTGAATTTATTGTTTGATTTCTTCACTAATAACTATAATTTTAAACTTTCCTCAAAAATAAAAAACTACAATCGGGTTCGCATGTGTTTGGTCGATTTGGAAAGAAAGAAACAATCAGGTATTTAACAACAATTCTTTGGAGCTTCATCAATTGCTAGATAAAGTCAAACTTCTCTCTTTTGTATGGCTCAAGGCTAAAACAATAAATTTTGCCCACACTTACCATTAGTGGTGGAGACATCCACTAATATGTATGAGCATTTCTTTGTAATTACTTTGTTACTTTGCAGCAGCTCGCCTTTCCTTTTGGCCTTGCTGCCTTTGTACTAACTCCTGCCGACTTCCCTTAATACTCCTTGTGCAAGGGGGTTACTTTTGTTGTGTTAATATATAACTCATTTTGGTTTGTTAAAAATAAAATAAAAAAACTACAAATTTAAACTTTTGAAGAAAAAAATTAATCTTGTCTCACTGACGCTTAGTTTGGCACGAAAATAAGGATTCGAGATAATTAACGAGTAGTGGATACACCGGTTGATAGACGAGATAAGATAAATTTTAATTAAATCTTGAAATATTTGATAAAATTGGCATAGTTTTTGGTTTAACCCTCTAGTTTCTACGGGGAGAAACTCAGTAATTTAAACTCAAAATTTTACTCATAATATTGGTCGAAAGATTAGTAAAATTTGGCAAAATAATGTTCCACTTAATAATTGAATTGAGGTTCTCCCAAATAATTCACTATTTGGTGAAATTTATTAAGCACTTAAACTCAATTACTTGGTTGATAAAATTAATAGTTGAACTCAGTAATAAATATAAAATAACATCCTCTAAAAAAAAATGACATATTTTTTTAACTAATATTTAGATTTTTCCAATTAAAATTATGAGTAAAATTATATGTTATAAGCCCAGGGCCGTATCTGAGGCAGGGTAAAGAGGGCGACTGCCCTAGGCCCAAAAAAGTAAGTACAAAATTTGGGTCTCAAATTTTTTTAGGGATCTATTAGGCTTTAAAAAAATTGTTTAGTTTTTTGTATCAAGTTTTATGTTTGTATATATTTATTAGTTTGGATCTAAATTGTAGGTTTACCTTAGGCCACCAAAATCTTAAAAACGGTCATGTACAAGCTCAAATGTTAACTCAGGTAGCATGAAAAACACAATGTCCTAGTGAAAAAAATATAAGATAAGAAGAGAATGATTGTTTTGTCAAAAAAAAAGAAAAGAAAATGATTGTTACCAAACAACTTTACTTTGGTGATACGAATTGATAAGTTATCCGATATATGCTAACGGTTTGATCTTGTTAAATGAGACTAAATTTCTTTATTTTATTTTATTTTTATGAAAAGTATCTAAGGTTTTTTTCTCTATCGAGGGATTAAAGTATAACAATTTTTTTCAATAAGTATAACATTAGATTATATTTCAAACAGTGTTTCTAACAAGCTCTATCAAGGAAATTAACATAAAGAGATTTTTTTATTGCAAAACAAGATAATATTAAATACAGTATCTTTTTTCGTGTTAATCCTCCGGTTTTTAGGGAAATAAGTTCTGATAATTTAACTAAGATTCTCCTAAATAATTTGTCATTTTGTGAAACTAATTTACAGCTTAAAAAAAAAAAAGTGTTAATAGACTTGTTTGCCTTTTTACTTTCACCTAACAATTTTTTT
>Ga0228710_1010315_pt1 | contig 12541 bp, 13 predicted proteins | sample MedpolnodulmetaG_FD_177995 | JGI IMG/M metagenome (GOLD analysis project Ga0228710, IMG submission 177995) | Root nodule microbial communities from Medicago polymorpha collected in Santa Monica, California, United States - pink nodules | ecosystem: Host-associated > Plants > Roots > Nodule...
ATCATGCTAGTTTCCATTATCATCTTAACATTCCACATTGTATTCACAATTTGATTAATAATGAAAAGCTATAAGCTTCTTTCTCTCAAAAAAAAAAAGGGGCATATAAGAAAATAAATAATGGTTTAGATATTATTGTGACACAAATAAACAATAAGGGGCATGATAAGAAAATAAACAATAATTTAGGACTGTGGGGAGTATGTATTATCATTAATCAAGTCTTGAACTAAATTCTTATGAGTCATGCTAACAAGTGCCTTAAGAGTACTTATTTAAGATTCAAAATTAGAAATGATTGATGAAATTTAGATAGAAAAAGTTATTTTTTGTTGTTTCAATGTGTTGAATGTACAATTTTGAAGATAAAAGATTTCATTTTAAGCATTTTTCAATTCTAATTAAGTAAAAGTCATGTGAGTTTCACATTTTGAAAGTGGATCTCTTATCAAATGGTGGAACCCACACGAGCTTTATCAAATGATCCTGAATATTGGAAAAAGAGTGTTTCTAGTAATCGGATCAATTTCAATTATTTCTATATATTCATAAATACACGATATTATCTTCTTTCGAAATAAAATATAAACAAAAATGATAGTTGAATTGAGAAAACTTTACTTTGCTTATATTTGTGAGATGATTTTAAATATTAAAAAAATATTTTAATGTAGTTTGTACAATTCTATTTCATATTCAATTTAGAAAAAAGTTAACAAGTACCCTTAGTACATTGTTTAAGCAACTAATAAGTAACTTTTAACTAAAAAGTGATGTAATTATTACTTCAAAAATAGTGACTCATTTCCAACACATAATTTTTCTCTATGGATTCCTTAAACAATACTCCCTCCGTCTCACAATTATTCTTTCTTTAGCATTTTTTATTTTTCTCAAAATAATTGTCACTTTACAATACCAATGCAACATTTATTTTATTTTCCACTATTATACCCTTATTTATTGAATTTCATCCAACTTAATTACTTCACTAACTACAATTAATGAGGATATTTTAGTAAATGTTACTAATTTTATCATTGAAATCAACACAATTAATAATTTCCTTAATAATCGTGCATAAATCTTAAACGACTAATATTGTGAGACGGAGGGAGTACTTTTAAGGCATTTGTTAACACGGCCCTTCACTTTATTTTAGGTCGGCTCAATATTGTTATCAAATGATTGAATAGATAGAGTATCATTTCCCTAAAAAAAAGATAGAGTATCATTAGTTCCTAATTTAGGTTGAGGCAATCCATTTTATTTGCAGATTGTCGTATAATTTTTTTAATATGAATTGGGTTAATCAAAAGATTTATCTTTCCATCATTTGTTTTTAAAATTTTCGGTACAAGTCACCTTAGATGCATACGGCTAGAAGGATGCAATAAAATTTCAAGTGAAGTATTCGAGGGAGTTGTGAAGAAGCAGTCATTCTTAGAAGAGCTTGACATTTATCATTGTTTTTACATTGAGATGCGGTTTTTTCATTGTATTGGCAAATGTTGTCCACTTTTGAAATCGCTGAAATTTATCCCTTCTTTTGAGCAAGAAGATAAGGATGGCAATGTTGCGTTTGCTATTGCAAAAACAATGCCTGGGTTGTGTCAGCTTATGATTTTGAATAACGAACTCACTAATGATGGATTGGTTGCTATTCTAGATGGATGTCCTCTTCTTGAATCTCTTGATCTCCGCGGATGTCTTCATCTTAATTTGGATGAAAGTTTGGAGAAAAGATGCATTGAGAAGATCAAAGAATTTCGATTTCCAAGCGAATATATAGATCCTTTTGATAGCATTATTGGTTATATTTGGAGTCTATGTCCTAAATTTACTTTTTTTGAATCGATCAATTACAATCAACTTTCTATGTTAATCAACGCTTTTTATTAGTCGAGATACGATATTAATGTTGATCATGTGTTGACATTGTTGTTTTCTTTCTATTCTCCATTTGGTTGGAAGTTTCTCACACCCCACTAATCAGATGTTTTATTATGCCCTTTCCCCAGAAAAACTTTGTCAGCAATGTATTCTAATGTTCCACATAGAATTTGATATTGCATTCTCATTGAATTTTTCGGCCATTTAAAATCTGTTTAACAATGTAAAAATAACAATGTATAGTGCCATAATACAGCAATGTATAAATTAGAAACATATGTTAAAACACTTTCCAAACACAATGTGAAAACAAGCAAAAGATGAAATGAAATTATGAAAGATGGGTGAATGTTCATAAGGAAGCGATAGAGACTCATGCTCTACAATGGTTCAAATTCTGTTATGTGTATATCTAGGACCTCGAGGCAGTGTGCATATTTGTAACTTAAATAATTTTTTGACAGGAATAAATAACTATTGTACATTTTTTATATTGATAACTGATATGAAAATATAAATTATTTGTGCCTTATAATTGAATTTGCAAAAGGTCATGGAGAACACTTGACAAGAATATGTACCATCCACATGACACTTTTTTTTTTTAAAGGTGAAATTTACTGCGAATTATTTAAGCGCCCACTCGTTGTTCGAGGCTCTCAACACCAATATTTAATTTTGTTACTTTTGGTGAGTGCGTGTAGTAACTGGATAAGCGTGGTATTTACAACGTTCGCTCAACGTATAGGTTCTATCTAATGGAACTAGTAGAAAATGCAGGGCTGGAAGTCGAGGGAGAATGGATGTCGATTTGGAAACTAGCTGTACCACCAAATGCTAGAAACTTTGTTTGGCGAGTAGCTCGAAATTGCTTGCCTAGTGTGAGGTTAAAATGGTGTTCAAATTGGAACAAACTTTTCATGGTGATGACCCGGAAACAGCAACACATACTCTGATGCAGTGTAACAAAGGTAGATTAACTTCGGTGAAGTTGAATCTGATTCATTACATAGACCAGGCCCAGCTGCACCATCGTAATATTGGAGGTAAGATTTTCTATTGATTGAATCTACTGTCAGATAAAGATAAATGTATTTTTGCTATGAATGTTTGGAGCTTGTGGATGAGTAGAAATGTATCAATTTGAGATCGTTCAAATGAGGGGATTGCAGAAATTATTCATAGAGGAAACTGCATCATGACAGAATGGCGGAATGCTCGTCAAATTGAGAAGCGACCCTAATCACAGCAACAAACCCATCAGGATAGATTGAGCTGGTAACAACCACCCAATAGTTTTATAAAGTGTAATGTTGACGCTTCATTCTCGGAGTACCACAATAGAGTGGGTGTTGGAATGTGTCTAAGAGATGAATTTGGCATGTTTACGGGAGTTATAACAATATGTTTGCAACCGATTATGTCTGTTGATATAGGACATAATAGACATACCACTTGATGATTCAATAGCATTATTCAGTTCTTGTACATATTAAGGTCAGTCTTAACCTGAGAATCTTGCTTGAATCCTTATGAATGAAATTATTAGCATCACAATTTCACAAAATTCGTCGACTTATACAATACATTTGTGGTTCTCACTAGGTTGTTGTTCTCAAGAAACTTTTCTTAATTTCTCAAAAAATTATGAAAAACTAAACAAGAACGTACGAGTCTTAAACCCTAACAGTTTAACCCTGGTCTTAAAAGAAGAAAAAAAATTAGATACCTACAAAAATAGACGTGCAAAAATACAAGTTATATTGAGGAATGAATAAAATTTAAACTTATAATACTATATTTCAAATATCTTATTGAATTTTATTGTAAGATTATTGGTGATGCTTGTCCACATCCAATGAAAAATTTATGATATTACCGCATGAATTTACTTTAACAGCAATTTAAAAATAATTGTAAAATGTTATATCTCCATTTTCTCTTTCATTATTTCACATCATCTCAATAGTAACAAACAAGTACTCAAGCACATTATCATAAAATTACATAGGACTATTGATGTTGCATAGTTAAGGTGAATATGATCAATATCACTTATTGAAAAATCATGGACACAACACATGCACATGGTTTAAGAGACAAACAAAAGTGCATATTGTAGTAAAGCTTAACATGGTGGCCTCTCAGAAATTCATGTATATTTGCATCAAACATCAAAAGCAGCTGCAGCTTTTACAAGCACACCAAAGAGAATGAAAGGAGTAGAGAAGAAGGGACTATGATCACTATTTTCTAGTTCAAACACATTCAATGGTGGCCACCTCTTTATCATGGCCTCTTGTTGCTCTGGCTTCACCACTCTGTCATGTTTTGTCCTTATGTACACCCGGGGTACCTTCTCTGCTTCATCACTTTCTTTGAATCTTGCACTTGTTAAGGCAAGAATTGGTCCTGGCCTCAACATCATTGCAGCTAAGGTACAATCCTAAGCCACAGACAAAAGAATCATTAGTGTGACACTATTATTAAAATATTTACTACTTAATTATTTTTTATGAATTAGTAAAATTTAGATTAATTAGAAGACATACACTAAATACAACTTGTATTTTTAGAGTTTTTTTTTTACTCGGGCTAAATTGGCTGCCCGTGACCCGTACAAGCTAGCCCAAATGGATACCACTTTTTTAGGGCCGTTTAGGCTAAATATTTAAGGCCCTAATCCTACAATTAACTAGGCTTGATGGGCCAGCTCATACGGGCTTGTCCGTTTTGACCGCTCTAATACAAGGTTAAAGAGAATCACTAATTTTAAAAAGAATCATTAATATGCAGTTCAAGCTAAATGTCAAACAATCTAGGTAATAAACATAAATTCTTAACATATGTTAATATTTTTTTATTGGCTTTCGCACCGGTTTCCAACCCACCAATAGTGAGCGACTAATCCGGCTCATGTGTAGAGGCACGCGCACTGGCCAAGCTTTGTTCCTTCTAGAAATCGAATCTAGTATTCTTCGGATACATCTTTAGAAAGAGTTCCTTGTCACTAGAGCCCAAGCATCTTAGTACACACATGTTAATATTAAGATAATTTTGATAAGGCACTTTTTTAATGGGTTTGATTAGGTAATTGATGTCTAATTTTTTTTTGTTACTTTAAAGTATGTTGAACATTTAATAAGTTATTACAACTTTGACATGAGTAATAATAATACCAACATTGTTCCGTGAGGATGTTCAATTTTTTGGATATAAATAATGTGGGGCTTTTACCATGAAAATTTCCATAAATGGCCCTACAAGTGGCAAAAGTATAAAATGATAATGAAATTGATGATAAATGAAAAGCATAGATGCATAAGACATGTGCCATGTGGGGTGTCATGGAGCTAAAAGGCTTCACAAAGAAAGTGATAGTTGATCAAACAGTTTTACATAAAGATGACATGTATATCTTATAGTATTTGTTTTTGGTTCTTTCTTTTTACCCTTTGAAAGGTGCGTGTTTAAATAGATCGTGAGTTAACCAGATCATAACGACATTGTGATTTTGTTAAAATTTGAAAATATAATTTTTTTATTGAATTACAATAACATGTCACAATTCTATCAAATTTATCGTCAATCTAAATATGAATTGTGTTTTATGATTAGCTCATTTATTGAAAATCAATATTTGTCTAGTGTTAATGTGATGATTGATTTTAACACTTTTGAGTAAGTTCTCTATGATAATTTATAAAAACAACTTACATAAAAGTATTATCTTTTCTATGATAATCCAAACGTACTCTTTATATACCTCATGAGGGCTCAAGTTATAGATGATTTCCCTTTGAAATTCTTTTTTAATCAAAGCACTTGTTGGAGGCTTATCTTTTCCCAATCCAAATCCTAGATGATATACATCTCCAAACTCAGACAGGTGAGGTACACCCTGCAGCTTGACACAAATTAATCAAAATGCATTTTCCAAGCATAATATAATGGTACTATCTGCTTATATATTAAGTGTTACATTCGAAATATTTATTTGTTTCTTATTAGAATATCAATAAAGTATCAATCACCTTTTCTACTAAAAAATGTAATTTAGTAAATGAAACTTATTTTAATAAAAAATTAGTAAACTCATTGGTTCTTCTTAGAAGTATTAAGTGTATATATTCTTAAATCACATTAATAAGTGACATATGAAATATCTATTAGTTAGAAGAAGCAACAAAAAGTTGGCTACTCTACTGCCGTACAAAGCTATATCAATTAAGCTCACTAATTGTTTGTTTCTCTTCAATCATTGGAGGTACATTGTAAACTGAAAATTTTCCATTTATATATATTACCCCACCTTTGGATCAAGCTGTCATATACAAATATGTCATGGAGGATCCACTCATTCTAGTGAAGAAAGGCAAGAAAGTAAGGGAGATTTGACGATTTCATGTCTCCAAAAAAAAGATAACATGACTGCAAAAGGTGCTTATAATTTTCAGTACAAGATGCTGTTTTGGTGGGGGTTTATTTCATTGAAGGGAGACAGGAAACTTTATTGGACTTATTAATATAATAATAATAATTATGTATATATGAAAAACTATAGGTTTTTAATCAATCTCTATTCTATATAATAGAAACCAAATGCACTCTGTTGACCATATTATAAAATTACCAGTAGTTTGTAGTCAAACCCTTGGAGAAAAAAAGGAAATTCCTTCTCACATAGGTTCTTCCAAATGTATCATATCAATCTTGAATTTTATATTAAATATAAAGATAAATTTAGTTCAATTGACTTAGTCTCAAAGATACTTTATTGCACAACATCTATATTTTTTCTAAATATAAATCCTACAATCATGAAAACATTAGGTAATAGGAAAAGTATGCTATTTTATTTTTATTTGGAAAATGGAATGACATTTTATGGGGTGTACCCCAAAAAGGGAAGATAGAAATAGGAAGAAAAAAGAAGCAAACTACAAGAAGGAGAAAATAAGAGTAAGTATCATCCTATTTTAAATGTTATTTAAATTTTTGAGTAAGTATTTGTCGGTTTGCAAAATTGAGATACTATTTTGACCACCAATTTATAAATGTCAACCCATTTTAAATGTTATTTAAAATTGAGGAAGTATTTGTCCGTTTGCAAAATTGAAAGACTATTTGGCCATAAATCAAATGACATCTCATTTTAAATGTTATTTAAAATTTTGAGGAAGGATTTGCTTGTTTGCAAAATTGAAAGACTATTTTGACCATACCTCCCATTTTGATGATCAATTTGTCAATTTTGGATTTCAATGATAAAAAGGGTAGTGACGAAGATAGAACACAAAATATCATGCATGAACATGGCACATATAAGTCCACAAACAAACTAAATAATGAGAGTTAGTTATTGAAATAGGAAAATTAAGTACTCACATGTCTTAGATCTTCATCTGTACAAAATCCCAATTTGAGCATAGTTGCAGCCACATACACTGCTAAACATATTTTATTGGCAAATTTGTGACAAGCCTGTGTAATACTCAACCCTCCTGCACTATGTCCCACCAATATTACCTACATATAAAGATACAACAATTAAGGATTACATCAAAGTTAGATAGGTTTAACTTTCTAGTCTATTTGATCAATATAATAAATAACAATGTATAAATTTGAATTTGGTGTAATAGTTGTGTCACACAATTTTCAATCTCAACTGTTCAGTATCTCAAATTAATTGTCAAAATCGTTATAAACTAATTCGTTATTGTGTAAATTGAACCGTCTAATCTTATATTCATGGGGGAGATTGTAAATTGCAAGTAACCGCAAGTTTTTTCTACAAGATGAAATCCAAATATAGGTAGAATGGGGGGTTACACAATAACCTGTTCATTTTCAGGCAAAGAAGCCATGAAATCCAAGAGGGGTTGATTATAATCATCAAAAGAAAGAACAGAATCAGCATCAGATTGATTAATTCCTGCACTTTTGAGGTCTATGCAAGAGACTTTGTAGCCAGAATTCTCCATAAGGCACCTGATTTTGTACCAGCACCAACCTCCTCCACCTATGCCATGTACTAACACAAAGTGCTGCTTCATGGTAGTTGTTGCTGTTCCTATTGAATCAGCACCACTTTCCTCTCTCTTAGGAATGGTTATCTCTCCATTCACTACCATGATGCTCCCTCTCTTCTTTTGCTTTCAACTTTGTTGTGACCATATATATAAGAAAAATACTTGGGTGGGTGGCAATAAACATATAGACACATCATTTGGACATATACATAAAGTCACATGCTATTTAATTGTTTCAAACATGTCCAATGCAATTTAATAAATGGAGATATAACTTCCATTTATTAATACATTTTTTTGACCAAATATATAGATACATAGTATTAAACTATGTATCATATCCCATGCAATGCTCTCAATGGGAAAAGTAAGTCTTCATAGGTCATTATGTTTCCTTTTTATTTTTATTTTACTTTTGAAAAGGTGTGTTTCCCTTTTTATTAACTTTACATGTCTATCATATTGTGGATTACTCGCGAGTGCATGAAGATACATAGAGCCCGTTTGTTATAGCTTTTTTAAGAAAAAAATCACTTTTTTTAAAAAAAATAATCACTTTTAAGAGTTTTGCATCCGTTTGTTACAGTTTTTTTTAAAAAATCACAATCTAAAAAAAAAATTAAAAACAACTTCAAATGAGAAGCTATTATGAGCAGCTTCTCAAAAAAAAATTTTTTTTTAGAGGAGAGAGAAAATACGGTTTAAAAGATTGAACTAATTTTGTAACAAAAAATCCCCCCCTTTTTTTTGAGAGCAATAACCTTATAACATTTCATTAAAAATCAAGTCATGGATACATGTCGGTACATCATAAAAAATACGAAAGCTAGTCAAGGAAGTGGATGCCTTTGCTAATTCATGGGCAACCACATTCACTTGTCTCCTAATAAACTCAACATGAGAGTTTTCTAAATTGGAATGACAATAATGAATATTACTATCCATAATGTTTCCAAACTCAGTGATATCTCTGTTGCTTCGGTTAAAATAATCTGCTACACGTTTCGAATCAACCTCAAAATCAACATTTTGAAGTCTTAGCTCATGAACCCATCGAATAGCATAAAACAATCCCAAAGCTTCACCAACATCTACCGAGCAAACCGGGGAAAACCATATTGTTTTTGCGCGTATAAATCGCCCCTCTTCATTACGGATACACATACCTATATCAAACTTGTTCTCGGTCATTGAGAAGGAAGCGTCGACGTTGCACTTGAGCCTTCCACGCTGCGGTTTCTGCCATTTATGTATCATGTTGCTGCTATCCGAAATTGCACTGCCATGTTGTCTCGTGACAGTAGCTGCCTCTTCCACAGGAGTTGTTCTTGGCAGCTGCTTTATATTGGCATGTCTCCACCCTTCAAGCAAGTGTGTAGCTCTTTCAAACACATTCCCCTCTCCAATTCAGTCTGACGCGAGTAGGGAAACATTCTCTAGAAACACGCCACACCATGCTCTTGACTTTCGGAGGAACTTTTCATTTCCAGATTCCACCCCAATATCCATTTTTCCGTAGATGCGAGTTATCCACAATTTCCTCCACACACAAGCGATACTCACTTTTTACTGAATAATGTCCATTCTTTTCCGGATTCTACACCAATTTATCCTCAGTTACTTGCGGGAACAGCGGTATATTTAATATCATTTGTGCTGCTTCTTCTGTAAAAATATGCCGCACTATCTCTTCATTCCAAGACTTCAAATTCTACTGCATTAAATTGCCAACCGTGTATCCTCTTAAAGACATAGTTGCCTGACTTACAGGAGGTATACTAGAGCCAGCTCCTAGCCACGGTTCACTTATAATTGGAATATCAAAACCATTTCCGATTTTCCATCTCGCACCTTTCCCAACAATAACCTTCTCTCTAAAAATATTCCTCCAAACAAAACTAGGATTGTGTCCCAGCTCTGAACCAAGGAAATTACTATTAGGGTAGTACTTAGCCTTAAACACCTTAGCCACAAGAGAATCTGGTTCAGTTTGAAACCTCCAACCTTGTTTCCCAAGCATTGCAACATTGAACGCCGGAATATCCTTAAAACCCATTCCTCCATGCCTTTTATGAACCGATAATTTTTCCCATGATAACCAATGCATTCCTCTATCGTTAGCGCCACCATTCCCCCACCAAAAGGCATTCATCATCTTTTCGATTTCATCAAGTAAAGTATTCGGTAACTTGAAGATGCTTATAACATACGACGGGATAGACTGAAGAATTGATTTGATCATAATCTCTCGTCCCGCTTTAGACGGACACTTACTACTCCAACTATTTATTTTCTGCCACACTCTATCTTTAATAAAATTAAACATTGCCTTCTTACTACGATCTACCATGGACGGTAGCCCCAAATACTTTCCAGTTTCCAACACTGCTTGTACACCTAATATATCATGCTATTCTTTGCTGGACTTGTTGATGCACAGCTGTAGTAAACTTCTGACTTTTGCAGACTAATAGCTTGCCCCAAGGCTTCCTCATAAGTAGTCAAGATCCTCTTCATCACATTGGCTTGACTCTCCTCCGCCTGAAAAAACAAAAAACAGTCATCTGCGAAGAGCAGATGGGATACCACCGGTGCATTCCTACAAACACGGACACCTTGGAGTTCTCCGCGGCCTTCTGCATCTCGGATTAAGGCTGAGAGGCCTTCAGCACACAAAATAAAGAGATACGGTGACAGAGGGTCACCTTGCCTTAATCCACGACCCGAAATAATTGTCCCAACCATATCTTTGTTAACAATTACCAAATAGTCCACTGTTTCGACACACATCATGATCCAATCGATCCATCTATTAGAGAAACCCATTTTAATCATAACATTCTTGAGATAAGACCAATCAATTCGATCATAAGCTTTACTGATATCCAACTTTAGCGCAACACTTCGTTCATTCACTCTTGTTTTAGTTTTCATGTAATGAACCAAACAAAAAAATCCCTTTTATATAGTTGTATCCAAACAAACTAAATTATTTGTTTAAAAAAAGTGATTTTTATCGCGGTAAACAAACACAAAATAGATTCTAATTTTTTATAAAATCTCTAAATTATTTTATGTCAAAATCACTTTTATTTTAATCCGTAACTAACGGACCCATAATATAATCTAGTTTTCTTTTAAAAAAATTATTTAACTCAGTTTTTTTTTACTTAAAATATACTCCAATTAATGGATCGGATTAGTGTCATTTTCTTCCATTATAAGAACTTTGAAAATGTCAACATAAATTATAACAAATTCCAGGGTAGAAATAACACTCAGAGCCTAAGGAGGCTAGGAGCCTGATCAAATGGATCCAAATGGCACATATGTGAAAAACAAAAGAATATGATGTTTGGTTGGGTTTTAATAATAAAACATTATTATATTTGGAAATGGATATTTTGTATCTCCTCAACGTTAGTTTTTAAGGCAGATAAACGAAATAATAATAGTCGTTTTTTTTTTTGTTGTTGAAGGAAACATGTTCGTTGCATTTTATTTATAATAATAGATTCAATATAAGATGGGATACGAAAATTAATAACGGGACTAGTTAGAAATGTAGTCTCTCGTGCGAGCGCATGAGCAACTGAATTTGCTTGTCGTCTAGTGAACTCCACCCTAAAGTTTGTAAAGAAAGAGGAAAAAAGAGCTTTACAATATGCGATAACGTGCCCAAACTCGGAAATATCATCTCGATGGGAATGGAAAGCATCACGAGTAATTTTAGAATCAAGCTAAAAATCAACATTGTCGAACGACATATCACTAAGCCATTGGAGAGCTTCAAATCACCCTAAGGCTTCACCAACCTCAACATGATGTACCCAAAGGAAAACAATTACCATATTAGCTAAAACGAACGGACCTTCCTCATCACGAATTCATATGTCAATCCCCGTTCGGTTAGAAGTTGAAGAAAACGCCGCATCCACATTACATTTATAGCGACTGGGGGTCGATTTCTTCCAAACAGTATGAGAGATAACAGACAAACTGGTTTCCGTAGAATGGGAAGCCGCACGAGGTGATTGAACTGCTGTTACAGCACTGCTTGCAATTGGGAGATAGATATTTGCAATCTGCCAGTCAGTGAGCATCACACGCGCGCGTTCAACAACAGTAGCAGCAACTTCAGTCACGTCCTCCGTTACCTTTAGGTTCTTATGTTTCCATAGACTCCACAAGATGGCGGCAAAGAATTGTTTCTGCTCAGCAGGAAGAGTTTCAACCAGCATAAATATAGCCTCAATAGCAGATGTAGCAGCTGAAAATGCATTATGAATTCGAGCCCAAAACCCGGACATACGCCATACTTGGACAATCAAAAAATAAGTGTGCCATATCCTCATGAGTAGGGCATTGCCATTACAAGAAATTTGCCATATACCTACGGAAGCTTACAGTGATGGCAATTTTGGCAGGTAAATTTGAAAGGTATCTAGGCTGACATTGTGTTACTACAGTTGCTTTAGTTTGTTTGTTTGGTAGGCCAGGTATTTGTATGCCAGTTATATATGGTTGATTCATGGTTTTTGATTATATATATATATATATATATATATATATATATATATATATATATATATATTTTTTTTTTTTTTTGTTTT
>Ga0228710_1010317_pt1 | contig 12536 bp, 9 predicted proteins | sample MedpolnodulmetaG_FD_177995 | JGI IMG/M metagenome (GOLD analysis project Ga0228710, IMG submission 177995) | Root nodule microbial communities from Medicago polymorpha collected in Santa Monica, California, United States - pink nodules | ecosystem: Host-associated > Plants > Roots > Nodule...
TGAAGATGATTCTGAGTTTGCTTCTGAACGCCCTTCTGAAGCTTCTGAACACAGCTTCTGAAGATGATTATGGGTTCGCTTCTGAACGTCCTTCTGAAGCTTCTGAACACAGCTTCTGAAGATGATTATGGGTTCGCTTCTGAACGTCCTTCTGAAGCTTCTGAACATAGCTTCTGAACTACCATCAGAACGTTCTGAACTAACTTTCTGATCTTCAGAGTTAGTTTCTGAATTCAATGTCCTTTGATTTCTTGTATCTTGGTATGATTTAAATCTTGTTCCTGTCTTAGTAAAACACTCAAGAGCACAAGTTAAATACCAAGGAATTATCAAAGTCCATTAATTCTCTAATCATATTGGTTTATTATCTTTAAAATTAATTAGGGATTTTGCCTCAACAAATTCAACATCTAAAAATCCAACTGAAGATGCGGCAGCGGCAGGTTACAACAAAGATGAGCAAGACAGTAACAATCATGTATCTGCAACTTTCGAAGTACAACAACAACCTGTTTGTTCCCCCACATGTCCTTTATTACCGGCTACCACACAAGAGCAATCAGATCCACCTATTGACTCTCCAAATCACGGACTTAATGACGCTTCAAGTAAAGTGAAACCCACCAAGGCAGCCTCTTACTCTACTTCTCGCAAACATCCATCAATCTCAGGTCCGTGGAGTTTTGAATGGATTAAGGATCATCATTTGGGTGATGTTGGTGTTATTTTCTCGCATAAAGGAAAAAAAATGTGAATGATAAACAAAAACAACATAATGGTTCCTCTAATGCTTATTCTCTTATTCATAATCCTTCTCTTGTTAGAATGTGATGTGTTGCTCGTATTCCGCTAAAAGATCGTCAAGCTTTGATTTGAATGCTCAAGAAGCATAAAAAGAAGCAATCAGCACACTCTTGCAATGTTGGCAGCGCATGTGCCGAGTCTTTGGATGCAAAAACATCTTCCACAAATTTTGGCGGTGATTGGAGAAATTGGGTTACTCTATAAGATAAATTTAATGGGGGCAGCAAAGACATTGTGGACATCAGTAAAGCTATTAACTTACAATTCAAAGGTGATTGCTCTAACATGTTCCAAGTTCTTTCTCGGCCAAGCAATTCAGTGAAGAAGGTAACAGAAGGTAGTGGGGGCGTGGAAGGTAGTAACTCAAATTTTGTTTGTAATTCAGTCGGTTGTTAGCTTGTGTTTTGTGTTTGTGTTGGGTGTTGGCGGTAAAAAAGAAATTTATTTCTTATAACATTAGAGGTCTGGGGGGAATGGAAGAAAAAAAATTCAGAAACTTGTGAAATTTCATCGTCCGTGGATTTTATGTATTTAGGAACCTAAGTTGGAAAATATTGATGATTTTTTTTGTGCTACTCTTTGGGGCAGTCAAACTTTTGGTTACTCTTACAGACCCTCTGTGGGGGCTTTCGGTGGTATTCTAACTCTTTGGGACAAAGTTGAGGTTGATGTTTAGTTAACTAGGAGTATGGCTCATGTTATTATTATTCAAGGTGTTATGGTGAAGAATGGGGGAGAGTTTGCCCTTGCAAATGTTTATGCTCAGTGTGACCCCCTCAGTAGGCAGGATGTTTGGACTTGCCTTGGTTCCATTCTTAGCAACTTTAGCCACTTATGTTGGTGTGTGTGGTGATTTTAACGCCATTTGGTCTCCAGCTGAACGTAAGAGTAGAATGGTTGGCACCAGTGTTGAAGATTATTCTCATTTCAACCAGTTCATTGCTAGTAACGTTCTATTTGATCTTCCTCTTTGTGATCGGGACTATACTTGGTTTAGAGGGGATGGTGTCTCTATGAGCTGTCTTGATAGATTCCTCCTCTCAAAAGATTGGTATGTTTGTTGGCCTCATTTTATCCAGCGAGCTTTAATTCGCAGCCTTTCTGATCATTGTCCCATTTTGCTAACTATGGACGAAGCTAATTGGGGTCCTCTTCGTAGGCGTATGTTGAAGTGTTGGGCGGATTTACCATGTTACACTCAATTTGTTCGGGATAAATTGCAGTCTCATCATGTTGAGGGGTGGGGTCGTTATGTTCTGAAGGAAAAGTTAAAGCTGATTAAGGGGAGCCTGAATACCTGGCATCAAAATCACACTCAAAACCTTGAAGGTTGTATTAGCAATATTCAGGATCGCATTTCTTCTCTTGATGCTAAAGGGGAAGAATTCGATATTTTAATTGAGGAGGTAGAGGAGTTACACTCTCTTTCATCAGACTTACATTCCTTATCTCGCATCAACACCAGCATGCAATGGCTGAAATCTAGATTACTTTTGTTGAAGGAAGGAGATGCTAACTCTAAAAAAATTCACTGCATTATGTCCTCTCATCGACGGGAAAATTCTATTGTTTCTCTAATTGTTGATGGGGTCACTGTTTAGAGTGTGGACGACATTCGAGGAGCGGTGTTTAATCACTTCTCATCTCATTTTTGATCAGTTGTTGTTGAAAGACCTAGCGTTGAGAATCTCAATTTCAAGATGCTTAATGTTGGCCAATGTGGAGATTTAACCAAACCTTTCACTATTGAGGAAGTGAAGCAAGTTGTGTGGGATTGTGACAGTTTTAAAAGCCCCTGACCTGATGGTATTAATTTGGGCTTTATCAAGGATTTTTGGCCAGAACTTCAGGATGACTTTATGTGTTTCATCTCTGAATTTCACAGGAACGGGAAGTTATCAAGAGGTATCAACAATAATTTCATTGCCTTAATTCCTAAGGTTGAGAGCCGTCAGCGCCTAAATGCTTTCAGACCCATCTCTATGGTCGGAAGTTTATACAAAGTTTTCTCTAAGGTTCTCACCAATAGATTGCGTCGGGTTATGCCCAGTATAATTTCATAAACGCAGTCTGCTTTTATTCATGGTTGGGAATATTGATTGCTATTGAGTTGGTGGAATATGCTAAGCGTCTGAAAAAAGACTTGCTTCTTTTCAAAGTTGATTTTGAGAAGGCTTTTGATTCAATTGATTGGTCATATCTGGAAGCAGTAATGAAAAAAAAGAATTTTTCTACCTTATGGCGTAAGTGGATTAGGGAATGCATTACCACGGCATCTGCTTCGGTTCTAGTTAATGGCTGCCCAACGGATGAGTTCATATTTGAAGTGGGTTGAGGCAAGGTGACCACTTATCACCTTTTTTTTTTTAATAGCAGCTGAAGGCTTGAATATTATGATGAATTCTTTAGTGGAGGATGGCATGTACTATAGTTATAAGGTGAGCGCCAATAATCTTGCTCAAATCACTCATTTACAATTTGTTGATGATACTTTGTTAATTGGAGATCGTAGTTTGGCAAACATTAGAGCTTTGAAAGCTTTGCTCCTTCTTTTTGAGGCGACATCTGGCCTAAAGGTGAATTTTCACAAAAGCATGCTAGTTGGTGTTAACATTCATGGCTCTTGGTTAGCCGAGGCGGTTTCTCATCTTCATTGCAAGCTGGGTCATTCACCTATCCTCTATCTGGGGTTGCCTATTGGTGGTGATCCTCACAAGTTAAAATTTTGACAACCTTTGTTTGACCGCATTAAGTCAAGATTATCAGGTTGAAGAGTACAAATCTTTATTTGGGTGGCCGCTTAGTCCTTCTGAAGTCTGTCTTGTCCTCTCTTGCGGTCTACTTTCTTTCCTTCTTCAAGGCTCCCACATGTATCATTTCCTCTAGGTATGGGGGTGCGGAGGATTAGGTAATTTAATTTAGTGCTTCTTTACAAATGGTGTTGGAGGATGAGGGCTGAAAAGAGGAGTTTGTGGTATAAAGTCTTAGCTGCTAGGTATGGGGAGGTGAGAGGTATTATTGCCCAAGAGGGAAGGTTTAATTCCGTTTGGTGGAACAACTTGATTCTTATTAAGAATGCGCTTGGTGTAGAAGGTGGTCATTGGTTCGATGATAATATTGGGCGGGAAGTAGGTGATGGTGCCCAAACTGTATTCTGGTGGGATCCTTGGATTGATGGCATGGTTTTGAAGAATAGTTTTAGTCGCCTTTTTGATCTTGCTATTAACAAAATGGCAACGGTGGCTGAAATGTACTCGCTTGGGTGGGGGGAGGATGGTGGTGAGGCTTGGAAGTGGAGGCGCCGATTATTAGTTTGGGAGGAGGAGAAGGTGCGGGAGTGTTGTGATTTTTTAACTAATATTGTTTTGCAGCCTCATATTTCTGACAGGTGAATTTGGCACTTACATGTGACTAACAAATATAATTTCAGAAGTGCTTATAATCATTTGATGTCAATAGTCAACAATAATATTGTCGCTGCTCATGCAACCGAATTTCGGAACAAAGAGGTGCCCCTCAAACTCAAACTCTGTTTCGGAACCGGTTACCAACAACAGATAATTTAATTAAAAGACAGGTCCTTCAACCAAATGCTCAGCTATGCACAGGTGGTTGCGACATAATGGAGGACGCAGAGCACCTTTTTCTCTCTTGTGATTTTTTTGGGAAACTTTGGCACAATATCTCTAACTGGTTTAGTTTCCACATGGTGTATCCAGAACATGTGTCAGACCATTTACATTAATTTGGCACCTTAGGTGGGTTTTCCAAAAGTATTCACTCAGCTTTTAACCTTATATGGCCTCCTTGCGTTTGGGTGATTTGGATTGAAAGAAACGCTCAGGTCTATAACCAAAAGAAGGCCACTCTTGATCAATTACTCGACAAAATTAAGCTTCAAATTTTCTAGTGGCTGAAAGCGAATCGTCATAGCTTTGTTTTCTCTTATCATTTTTTGTGGTTGAATGCATTACCTTGTTTCGGTATCTATCTTTAATAGGGGTATCGACACTTCTTGTAACCTATGATTATTCTGGTGTAACTTGATACTCTTTCAGCTGGTTTTTTTTGCACTTCTTGTGCTGATTTTCTAGGCTTTTGGTAATATATTCCATTTTATCTTCTTCAAAAAAAAATAATTAAATTAAACATTTCAATCATTAAAACAACATAATTAGACTTACTTTGATGTCGCTCCAAAGCTAGCAGGCGATATGTGTAGCAAATGACGTTAAAAGCGACAAGTCAATAGGCACCCAGGAAAAGAATCTGGTGCCCCATGTTGCTCAGGATAAGCCTCCTCCTTGTGGTGTGGCTCCTCAAACTGTTGAGGCTGCTCGTACTGCTCCTTAGGCTGCGCATACTACTCCTGAGCAGCGTGGTAGTACCGCTCCTCCTCATAATGATGGGTAGAGTCTACTATCTGGGAAGCACCCGTCTGGAACGTCCCCTCTAGGCCACTCTTACGACCGCATCTTGTGACACCCTAAACCCTTAAAGCGATAAATCACGCAAATAATATAAATCATACAAGGATCTAGATGTTACTTCTTCTATAAGCTCAACATGCACAAATTATTTTCTCAAAACATCGCAGCGGAATAATATCATCACATCAACATCTAAATAAAACATCTCCAAGTAGTCATGTCACATAATCATACTACATCACCAAATATATAATCTCATCTCAACAGACTGAGTGATATAATATCAATTAGTCATAAGACATAAACAGACAGACACCCTAATCAGAGCCGACACACTAAGACTCCGAAAGCAAAAGACGAGGTAGTTCCAAAGTTATCCTCCAACAACTCACCAAGCAAAGCAAAACTACTCTTGCACGCCGTCTACCCATCCATACGAATCAATTGAAAGTAACTTCATAATTAATTCAATGATTAAACAACACTTAATTAAATCATTCACAACAACTCAACATCATTCATAATCATCAAGAATACGAGTATAATAAAATACAAGTACATTTTCACACTTCACATATTCACCAAATTTCACAATTATACAATTCACTAAGTTTCACCAATCCAAGTATTCACCGAACACATAAGTGAACATGACACACTTAACCAATTATCAAATGTATGTTATGCGCCTAGACACGACTCTATATGCATGTGGTACAGGTCGTCATCAAGGTCATCACCTCAAGATACAAATGTATCATAGTCGCCGTCATTTTGAATACAAAGTATTTGGGTCGTCTTCGTTGGATATAAATATCATAGTCGTCTTCATTGGATATAACATCCTACTTAACACTTATGATGCATGAACATATGAATCAACAATGCACATGTTCAACAACAAAATCGTCATCATTTTCGTCTTCATTTTTCATACATGCATTCATCATCAATAACATCGTCATTTTGCATGTAATAATTCAACAACATAAATCATCGTCATCATAATCATCATCGACAACAATCAACTCAAGAATCAACAAGGTTCAAAAATTACATTTTGCACCAAAGACGAACAATTATCCACATCTTGACATTCAACATATTAAACACACAATCATCATCAATTAATTCTTATTCTATCATATCACCATGAACATAAAGAAAATTGCAAGTTATCCGGTCACTAAACCACTTTTCAACGAAGTTCGTCTATTTTCACCACTTTCTACATTTTTTAAGTATTTTAACAAAACAAGGTAAACATGATGAAAGACATCAACCAAGCATATACACTACTCACATATGATCACAATAGCTTGTGCATATAGGCATCATAGGCCAATTCCAATTAATTCCAAAATTTCACAAAGTTCGTCTCACTTTATCACTTTTCAAAAGAATTCTGATTTTCAAAGCAAAACCATGTTAAAGCTCATGAATACCATCCAAAACATTTTTTTATAAATCAAGGTTACAATAACAACCCTAATCCTACCATTTTCCTTTGAGAAAAACGATTTTCGGAAAATTCACGTTCTTGAACATTTTTCAAAAAGTATTGAATTTGATTCACAAAATCACTTTCAATCCAAGTAAAAGAGATTATCCCATGTTTGTAAAGCAAAACAGTAGTCAAACACATCAAAAGGAATATTTAGGGGTGTCTGAGAACGACCCAGAAGACTCGAAACGACAAAATCTAGGGTTGTTGTCATTGAGCAACTCGCTGGGACGAGCTGCCACTGCTAGGCGAGTTTGACAGTAACAGAACCCAAATTTTGGGTTCCTCTCGGGAAGACACCCAAAATTCATCCAAAAATCCCTATTTTGATCCTTTTTGATCCAAATTCATTTCCAAAATTTGTTCATTAGTTTATATACATCAAAAAACAATCAAAACAACAACAAACATGGAATCATAACATCAATTTTCAGCAAAATCATCATTATGTTCATTTTTCACCAAAACCCTCAATTTTCTCATTTTTCATTCAAACTTCATAAAAAAACCACACCAATTCAAACCCCATCAACATACAAACATGTATAAACATTTATGAATTGAATTCAAACATGTTTCAACAACAATCACTCATCAATTCATGATTTACACTCAATTAATCAAAAATCATTAAAACAACTTATCAACAACAACTATGAAGTTTAAGCACATAACATAACAATTTCATGAAGTTTATCATACCCACAAATTCACATGAATTAGGAGCAACGAATTCATCATCAAAAATCACCAAAAGTCACAATTAACATAAAAGCACTTAAACTCATAATTGAAAATAGAAGATTATGACTTAATTAATGAAAGGAAACCATCCCCCTTACCTCTAGTCTTCAAGAATCCTAACTTTGGCTTCACTTTAGCTCCTAGATCTTGAAACCCCAAGCTCTCTCTCTAGCCTCCTCTTCTATCCTCTTGATCCACTTTCTCTCTCCACCTCTTATGTTTTTGTGAAATGAAATAATGAAGGCTTAACCTAATTTCTCACAAGAGTTATGTTTATATAGTCACCTCATAATTGGGCTAGGTTTCTAATTGTCTTAATGGGATTAACATTCTTACCAACTAATTCTCAAAAGTTACTACTCACTTAAACCGTCAAAATAATGAATAATTACTGTCTCTAAAATAATTACCCCAACTCACTAGTAACTTAGTAAAAATAATTATTTTCACTTAAAACAGCAAAAATAACCCTCTTAATAAAATGACTAATTTACCCTTTCTCACTAAATGACCAAAAAACCCCTGAGTCTAAAAATGACTAAAATACCCTTCTAGGCCAAAATCTTCTAATTCCGAATAAAATACACATAGAGACAATTAATCACACACGAGCACATATAAACACATAATAAATAATTAAAATAAATCTAGCAAAAAACGGGTTGTTACACCTTCCGTTTGAGGAGGTTTTGTAGCCTGCCTATAATCTCCTTGTCAAGTCTCTGCATGTTTGGTCTCTCAGACATGTCTACACAACATGAAAAAATGAAGAAAAAAAATCAATCAACAATTCATTAAGACATTTTATCAAACATTTTGAGCTCAACATATACATTTGGGTACTTTGTGTTATTTCAATTTATAAACTACTATATTGCACTTAAACTTACTCTAATCAACATTCACAGTCCTATTTATAAGTATTTGATCATTAACTATACAAAAAACTTACAATTTCTTCAACCCTAAAAAACTAATATTTCACAGCTCTTAACAAATTTAAAACAAAAAGACCAATCCAAAAGGATAATGAACACTTACTTGCAGTTGAGGTTGAAATTGAACTTGATTTGCCCGAGTTTGATGAAATTCGTGCTTGGAGGAAGAAAATTTGTATGTTCTTTTTTAACAAGGAAGTATGGCAGAACTACTACTGTTGTTCTAGAATAAACCAAAACTTAGCAGTAGTTAACTGTCGCTGAGAGCATTTAGCAAGCGGTAGTTAACTGTCGTTGGGAGCGAGCGGCAATTAACTGTCGTTGGGAGTAATACAATATTTTTGAGGCGTGAATTAGCAATTCTTAAAGTGAGAAGAGCAATTTTCAAAGGCATTTTTTTCATGTTTTAATGAGTTGGGCCAAGATAAGGATTTTGATTTGGACCCACAAATACGATTTGCTATATACACTCCACATATAACCATATCATTTCTATATATACCCCCTTATATAAAAATTGGAGCCCCTACAGATTTGGACCCTAGACCATCGCACCCCATCCTATGACTAGGGCCGACCCTAATCATTATAAAGGGACGGGGTCCATTTTGTATTATTGTGAAGGGGTTTGATTATTCACTAGACTCCTTTAATAATACAATTTGTTTGTAAAAAATAATGAGTTAAATATGTTTTTGATCCCTATAAGTGTACCAACTTTCCGTTTTAGTCTCCCTAAACATTTTGTTAGACTTTTAGCCCCCAAAAAGTTTTTCATCACCACTTTTGGTCCATACTTTTTAGTCAACTCATGTCTAGAAGTCATATTTTTTTATGAAATTTTCCAAAAATGGGTACAATATTATGACAATCTCTCAAAAAGTATATTTTTTTTAACAAAACATGAATTAAATATGAACTTTTATGTTTTTGGTGCTTAAATTCATTTTTATTCATGTTTTGTTAAAAAATTCTATTTTTTTTAGATATTATCATAATATTCTATACATTTCTGAAAATGTTCATTAAAAAATATGAAGGATGAACATGAGTTAACTAAAAAGAGACCAAAAGTAGTGATGAAAAACTTTTGAGGGACTAAAAGTCTAAAAAAAAGTTTAGAAAAATTAAAATGAAAAATTTGTATATTTATAGAGACAAAAAACACATTTAACCCAAAAATAATTAAAATTTTCCAATACCAAATTGACCCTACGGTCTTTAAATTAACAAGTGCTACTAGTACTAGTAAATTGCTTAAACTTGAGCTCTACTAAGCTTGGGTCCTTGTCTAGTTCCCACTTCCTACCTACCCTTTGCTTCTTTTCTTAAAGGAGAACCCGTGATTCATGCCCAATATAGTCAACATTCCACTCTATCTAGTGTGCTATGGACAAGTACGTATAACTCTATCAATGAACATAATTAAAGTGCCTGATCCCGATTTAGATATAGAACGGCTGATCATGTTTTGAAAAGGGCAAACTATTTAGTTTAGAGGTTAAAGTAATTAATTTTAATATATGATAAAAAAAAATCAACCTCTAATGTTTTTTTTTTGGGGAAACCTCTAATGTTACATGTAAAACTAACTGTGCATTTAAACGTGATTTTTAACATTTTCATTTACTTCTGTAACAAAATTAAGCATGTATTTGATTTTGAGGTTAGTGTGTCACACACAGTGATTTTAGTATATCCATCGTGATACTAAACAAACATCAAGTACATTTGAAAAATAAAAATGACCCTAGAAAACTTAATTTTGAAAAAAGATTGAGTTCATTCTTGTGAGAGATAAAAAGGATTCTAGAAATTGACAAAAAGAATTTATTCTAGAAATGTAAAATTAATTTTAATATATGTTTGACTATTTTTTTTTAAGAATCCATTGTGCATTTAAACATGATTTTTAACATTGAATATTGTTCAACTTAATTTTACGTGAACATATACAAATCAAAGTCAATTTATATTTAACTGAGGGATGAGTAGTGTATTTGGTTAAGCTAATGGATTAAATAAGTTTGAATCTTGATAAAGAAGACAATATTAACATAACAGTTATCATAGTAACATTTGTTATTCAATACTTTCTTTTTTACATTTATCCCGTTTGTAAGCAAATTAATGTGAAACAAACACACATTATGATTACTCGATCAATAATACTTGTAATGGTGATGTTATAAGAATATACGCATTCAACACATTGACAAATCAAATATTCCAAATTTTAAACTCGATATTTTAAATTTTGAAAAACATAAAATCTACATGTTCTGAGAAGTGTTAGATTTTAATCCAATCCAAATAACCAATGTATTGATGATGAGAATGCATGGATATCTCAAAAGCAGAGAATCCATTTTCATCATATTTACCATCAACTATTTCTAAAAAAAAAAAGAAAAAATGTTTACCATAAACTAGGTAGCATCTTATCTTAATAAATAAATATAGGTAGGCATGCTCTTTTCAAGGAATATTTCTTAAAGCAGTAGCGAAAGGAACCTTCCAAAATATTCATTGTCCCATGTGCCAAGTGATAAAGATTACTTTGCTCCTTTTGAATATTCATAAACATATTTAATTTATACCCTCCCTCTCTCTCTTTCCTTTAAATCTCAAGCACATGCTAGACAGTAATATACAATATACTGATAAATCCAACTTATAGTAGTACAATAACTTTTTCCTGAAGCAATTATGGAACCATGTATTACATATGCCACATGATTATTAAAAGAAATTGGTATTATTTCTCATGGTATTTTTTTTAATAGACGAAATGACAAAATTATTATAACCTCATAGATACACAAAATAGAGGTGTCGGGTTTCGAACTTCTGTCATAACGTTCAGCCTAACAATTTTGACATTAGAACTTATGTGACGATTTCTCATGGTATTTAACTCTCATAATAATAATAGTTTGCAATAATATTATTTTACACAGATTAATAAGATATTATAAATGAAAAAGGAGAATAATAATTAAGAAAATATCCAAATAGAAGCAAACATAAGATTGTTAGTACTGTTTTGTAAGAGAATTCAATTAGCACTAAGCAGTACCAATTATGGGAGCAAGTTAAAGTTCAACCAATGAAAATAAGAGAGCTATTATTGCTTCTTTTCGTCTAAATTATTAAGCATTTTCCGAATAAAAACAATGTACAACAGCTAGTAGTTGCATTTTTATGATGAAGCATTTTTTGTTGGATGCTAGAGAAAGAAAGAAACACCAAATCGATCTTTTTTTCTTCTTTCCAGCAGTGCAAAATTACAAATAAGAAAATGGTGATTGCTTTTTGTAGGGGTAAAAAAGAAGTTAATCTTTGTAACATAAAAGTAAAAGAAGTGGGCCTATCATTATGATTAACAAAAAAAAAAGTTAATTTTGGTGTTGACTTTTTGTATTTATCGAAACCCTAATCGGGTTCATTTCACATGTGCACAAGCAATTTCAACAATATTTTCAGCAAAAAGTGCTAAAATAGCAGTCTTTGTGAAATGAACACAATGATTATCCTAGTCTTCCTTCAAAACCATAAAATTATTAGTCTTGAATTTAATAAATTAAGTTATTCTTTTTTTCTAAAGGAATAAATTAAGTGATTCTGAAATTGAGTAGATATCATTGCAAACCGTAAAAAGTCTCCCATATATGTTTTAGTAAATTCCTTACCGTTATTAATATTATAAATTATAAATAATCATTGATGACCATATTATTAGACCATATCATGTAATTTTTTCTGCAACGGACCATGTATTTCTATAAATAGAGCTCATATTTATCAAAAATAAAAATAAATAAATAAACAGAGCTTATATGTAACATAAATATATACTTATGAAATATAGATTATTCTTTCTCTCTATTCTTGTTCCTATTTTTTGTTTTATTTAGAGAGTTTCATAATACATTATTAGCATCATGCTCTAAACAACTAAGGATATATGCAATCCTTCTTGATCTATTATTTTATAATGATGATTAAAGGTATATTGTTGGAAAAAAACATAAAACGAGAAATATTTTCTCTCTTTAGAAAACACTCTCACTTCTCTCTAGTCTAATCATTTTCATCCACCCAGCTTCCCTCCCC
>Ga0228710_1010321_pt1 | contig 12534 bp, 8 predicted proteins | sample MedpolnodulmetaG_FD_177995 | JGI IMG/M metagenome (GOLD analysis project Ga0228710, IMG submission 177995) | Root nodule microbial communities from Medicago polymorpha collected in Santa Monica, California, United States - pink nodules | ecosystem: Host-associated > Plants > Roots > Nodule...
TGTATATCTATTGGATAAAAACCTGTACGTTAGGGGAGGCGAGGGTAATTTTCCCTTAATATCTGGATACAATGGTTGAAAAATGAACATATGTTAAATGTGATATGTTTCTTTAATTTTATTAAGCCGTACTTTATATAAAATTGTAATGAGTTGAATATCCCGAACGTGTGAATTAACACAACTTTTTCCCTCAACAAACTTCCCGAATACGCAATTTAGTGAATGAAACTTTCCAAATTGTAATGTGCTGTGGTAAAAAAAAATGCTTTCAAGATCAGTTTAGTGAATGAAGCTATCACGTGCAGCAGTCAACATCACTGAACGAACTAGTGTAAATTTCCCAAATACACAATTAAGTACGTAGACTTTGAGGCCCAAATACGAGATATAATTCTGGACTAAACACATCTGCTATTTAACAAATATCCATCCAATTCATTGAGAAAAAAAATATTATGGAAAATTGTCAAAATTCATAATACATTTGCTACAAAGAAATTAAGTATAATTATGACTATGGAAATTTTCTCTAATAAACCCGACATGATACTTCTGGGTATTGTTGCTTGTCTGACAAGAAGCATGCAGTGAGGGACAAATAAATTGCACATACCAAGCCAAAGTTGCAATTCTTTACACACACCTAGCTATGTGGCTGTTGAACTCCAATCACCATAATACAAATTTAGGCCACATTGAGTCAACATATCTTGACTTGAATGGAACTAACCGCTTGCCACAATCTCATGGATGGCATCACTGACAGTTACATCATCAGATCTGACAGCCAGTTTCATTGCAACATCCTTTGCACCATCAAGTCCAAAAGACAGCCGCACAAGTACCTTCACACCCCCTATGAATACACCCGACAATAAGCATGTGTGTGACCTTGAATTAGGTGGGACGACCTCAGTGCCCTGCAAGTAGCGAACAATAAAATAATGAGAAAGATATTGTCTTCCTAGAAGATACGGTTGTATTACTAATGAACAGGCATTGATTGATACAAGATGCTCTACTCCTTTCTTTCAAAAGTTCTTTGGTGGTACTAGCATGGAGTTAGAGAACAAAATGTCTAATATTCCAGGTTCCAGATGATGTCAGCTATGACATCAGCCAATACTTGATCTAGAGTGGCCATGAAGTGAAAGAGAAATCCATTACTCTCACGAGCACTTATGAAACTCTTAAATCGGGTTCTCAGTGGTCTATGCTTACACAGGCTTTTACTTGCATCTATAACCTCGTCGTGGCAGGGATTTGACAAAACGTCACAAAGCTCTACTGCCAAATCATTAAAAGGAACTACAGACTTAAAGCGAACATTTTCTATAGCCTAAATGTATTTGCATCTCTTTATGTAGGTATATCAAAACACTCAACAATTGGGATTGATCTTTGTGCCATGGGAAAAGAAATGTCTTACTCCTGAAGCACTAGAGAATCTCTTCTAATTCACGTTATCTGTCAATGAACCTGTGTGCATGCACATGTTCACAGAAAAGCATTCTGTCCAAACAACAGCACTTTAAAGTTTAAATGCTACCCATGGGCGTTCTTGTGGCTTGAGTTTAGCAATGTGTCGAAGATCAACTTCAAAATTTTAAAAGGAACTAAGCGGACTGGCTACAAGCATTGAAGTATTTATATACACCTCAGAATAATGTTCAACCTAAAATTGATGTATGAGAAAGTGAACACCAACGTTTGGGTTATGCTCTCCAATAAGGCATGGAAAATGAATATGAAATCAGTGTATGGAAAATGAATCCTGATAGAGACAGTAACATTTTTTAGTCTTCTGGGAAGAATCTAATTGGGAGGACATCACCTCATGTTGCAGTTGCAGTTGCAGTAATAATAGTGCAAAACACTCATGATCAGTTTAATAAAATGGGTCTCATAACAACAAGCATTTACGAAGCCACAACTGACATCATTGGCTTACCTCACAAGGTTGCATGCCAAGAAGAGTGATGACAGTATTTACAGCTTCGGACAAGCCTTCCCTTGGGCCAAGACCGTATTCATCCACTCGTTCAGAATCAGGGTCCATGCTTTCCCATGCGTTCCTGAAATTAGACACCCCCACTTTCAATATGTAATCTGCCGCAACAACCTCTAGATCCTCCAGCTGGTATTCATCTTCAACGCCATCATCTTCAGCCTCACCAGAGGTTGGGTCAACCTGGTCAATATGCAAGTTATGAAGTAACGAACAACTTTCCACAAAAACTACTATAGGTCTAGTTTTGCACAAATTTCAAGATGAAAAAAACACAATAAGCTTCATGATTGATATTTAAACACACACATACATAATATAATGGAGATCTTGGACAGAAAAACCACAAACAAAGGGAACAAGTACCTCTTTAACAATAAATCTCAGAATGTTAGAAAACTTTCCAGATGTTGGCAATCCCTCAGGCTTCTCAAACACCACAAAAGTCTGCCCAGGTGTATCATAAGGAAGAGATCGGAGGGGCTTGGAGATCACCTGAGAAAATTCTTCTGCTTCTGAAGCATCCACAACTACAATAACCTGGAATAGGGAAAAATATTACACAGATGGCCTGAAGTTGCATAATAGTATGAAATTGTACATCATCTATATTAGTCATTACATCTTCCAATAGTTGTTCGGGTATTGTGTTTGTGCAGTTGTACTGAAACACAACATGTGTATCAAAAATGTGTTTAACAACATTAACTGCATATTCTGTCTCTGCTTCAGTAAGCTCCACAGGTGCTGAGGACTGGTAAGAAATATAATATATAATATCAGAATACATGTGATTAGATCGGATATAGAAAGAATAATACGAATATATAGAATTTTTGTAAGATTTAGAGAAAGAACCTTAAAAAGCTTCCCAAAGTTTGCAAACTCAGGAATTGACAGAAGTTGCCTTTCATATGAATCTACAGTGGATGGGGGCCCACTAGGAGGAGCACCCAAACCACCAGTTGGCTTTTTACCAGGGGCTTTCTTCTCTGCAAGAGGCTGAGACTTGACCTCCTTGGGCACCAAATTAATGTCAAAAGCCTCTTCCGAAGGCTCCTGCAGTCAAAGAGGAAACATGAGATATGTCCTAAAGTAACTAATGAAAAGAAATAACAATATACAGAACTTACGTATTTTTTCAAACTGGTCTCCAGATTGACGAGCGGGATATCAAGTGAGCCGAAGAGGAAGTCCCTCGCATCTTTATCAATCTCAGTATCACCTCCAAGTGTGTTAAGATAAAGTGTGGCTCTATCACGAACCTGCAGAGAAATCAAAATCATAACCATCAAAATATAAATCAAAGCAAATAATAATTTGATAAACTTCCTTGAAAAATCGTAGGAACCACATAAATTATAGAAATGCAATGTAAGAAATGACAGAAGTTGACCTCATCATCACTGTCAAAAAGACATCGCCTTAGCAGAACAAATATGCGGGGCTGAAAAGAGTAATTAAGAGATTTTTAATTAAGTTAATAATAAATATCACCCTAAATAAATAAAAATTCTAGAGAAAATAATTAATAAATAAAGGCAACAGCACCTTTAATCCATCAACAGAAGCACCAAATTTGGCTAGTGTGCTCACAGCACTGGCCCTAACAGTTGCATTCTCGAGATGTACTCTGTTATAAATATACCGAATATATTTGCTGGGGTCCAATGTTTTTGGTCCTTCAATTCCAAGGAAGTGGAGTATCTAAGGTACAAGGGGGGAAAATTAACAAGAGGTAAAATTCCAATATCACGCAAAGTAAACTACAAAGCACAACCAAAATTATCACCTGTGTCGACAGGTAAGTGAATTCACAATCTTCAATGAACTCACAAAGATGAAGTAACCCACTTTCCTTAGCATCAGGGATATCTCTAATAAGAATCACTATTGAATCGACAATTGCTTTCTTGTAATCGAAACCACCTTCTTCCCTAAGAATGTTACTCAGGAAATTCATCCTGAAAATAATAACATAATAGAAACCAGTAATTTAGACCATTTATCAGGGAAAATATTCAAATGAAAGATGTAACATCTGGCTGAAAGAAACATATAGAATGACACATATACTCACAGAGATCTATATTTTAAAGGAAACTTCAAGCACAATGATCTTATTGCTTCAACAACAACAATTTTGAACTCATCAGCAATATCAGACATGAAATTTGTAATCTGCTTCATAAGGCGATCCACACTTGATTCATTTCCTGTCTTCAAAAGAGTAGTAATAGCAAGTGTGGCAATGCTTCTGTTCTGGTCAGAGATTAAACTTTCCATATCAATGTTGCAGTTGGTGACTGCCATTGGATGTGTCATTGCCACCTGCAAAGTTCAAAGCCACGCTCATAAATTATTAATAAAAACAATGAAAGTTAGACCATAAAAAATCTTTTAATATTAGCTACAATACAATAATTTTTTTCATCAATTTTTCAAAAATCATATCAGACAGAAAAGCAAAATGTGCCTCCAAAAGGGAGAGAATCAAACATACATCCTTTCTCAAATTTTATTAAAGCATAAACAGTACTTCTACTGAAATTTATGAGATTAAAGAAGGTCAACCTTGTTCAAGGTGCGGACAGCAGCAAATCTCAATACTGGCTTGGAAGAACTTAGGAAGAGCTGAAGAACAGTAATTGCTGGAGTTAATTCCCGGCTAGTTACACCATTAAGGTCTGTAATTGCCTTAGCAGCTTCAAAAATCACCATTTCTGACTTGTGACGAAGGCAACTTTCGAGAAAATCATAGAAGGGTCGTTCCCCTGATTGTGTAATATTTCCTGACTCACGAATAACCTGCAGATATTATACTACATAAAGATTATTCAAATGAATATCTCCCACGTACAACTCTATAAGAAAAGGAAAACACACCTGACTTGTATAACGGATCAAGAGACATTGGGCCAAAGGTGAGCGAACACTTCCCCTTGTCAAGCTAGTAACCAGCTTGCTAACAGCTAGTCGATCATTCTGCCGTATCTGCAATGTTGCAAGTTACCATGTGTCAACAAATATGCTTGAACCTATTTGTTTGGTATGCCAATAAAAGAAGGATTTTTTGAATGTTTAATCAACCTATCAACGTGTCATTGATAGGACTTTAAGAGTGATATGAATTGATTCGATAGAATAGAATTTCCATCATGGCCATTTTCAAAGTAACTTCAGAAGACAATGATGTACAAAAAATGCAGACAGGTTTATACATATACAGACTTTGCCAAAGTTGGGAACACAGCAAGATAATCAGTCTTTAAAACTATTCACAGTGCTATGTGATGCAGCCAGTTATCGATGGCAGCTGTAATTGAAGCTAAATAAGAGAACGAATAGGAGTATGCTAAATTAATAGATGGCATAATGTCATAAGATGGAGTAGAAACCAGATAATCAAATGTCAACTTCTTTGGTTGTATTACAAGGAGTTTTGCTTTCTTTTATTGTGGTAAATTCATTTCCTTGAGAAGCTTATAGAAAAATGAGACAAAAGTTATTTGATTTTTTGACACAAGCCAATTATTAAAAAAGCTCTTCCACTGAAGGCATATTATGGTTTTCATATTTAACATCCCCTTGTACCGAATTTGAATTTTTATTTGGAAAGATGTAGGCCAAAAGAATTTATCACTAAAGTCTAAACCACTTGATCATAAAGCTTGATACCATGTAATGCTGAATATCTAACAGGTTTTCAAAGGAAATAATAAAACACTAGCTCATGCTGAATATTCAATGAACTTCAACTGTGATGAACCGAAAAATTGACCGTACAAGAAATTGATCTTGTTACATATCCCAGCAACTGATGAATTACATTGCATCGGTGACGAATTACATTGCTGAATATCTAGAGTCTTAAGTTATTCAAGAGAATATATTTTTTTAGAGAAATGCTAGCAACACACATTCTAACATGCACTTTTCAACACACTCTCTTTGATTGGAATTCACATGGGGACCCACCAAATTTATATGGGACCCATGTGAATATTAACCAATCAAAGAGAGTGTGTGTTAGAATGTGTGTTGCTAGCATTCCTCTATATTTTAAAACACAAAGAAGGCTTTCATCGTCAGACATTCACACAGCATACCTGATGTAGCAAAGCCAGTGCGTGAAATTGTACAAGAGCTGCTCTTGATTGTACAGCTTCCTGAACCTCATTGCTCCACCTTTTTACAATCTCAGGGTTTGTCTAAAAGTTGGGGATATACAATAAGCAACTGATGTAGATGAAATATACAGATCATAGAAGGATTACAAATATATATTAATAATACCTGGAGTAGATGAATACCACTAACTAGGGCCGCACTTGCAACAACTGGATTCTTGTCTACAATTGCTTGTTTCAAATACCGCTCAATTTGGGTAAGGAGGGTTCCATCCGTTATCCGACAAAGCACACGAATGGCATTTGCCCTATACATATCAGTCTTACTATTCATGTCCTTCATGAGAGAGCTCGTGACGATAATAACCTTTTAAAAAAATAAAAGAGATGGAACAGTCAGAATTTAGTAAAACACGGGCCGTTTAAGTGAATCTAACAAGATAAATTGCATGAGAATTTATAACCTCGTCCGCAGAGGGGGAGAGTTCCTTTATTATCAGGTACACCATTCTCCTTAACCCAAGATCTCGAGACTGGAAAAGCTTGGTAACAGAAAAGAAAACTTCTGTGGCTTCAACCTATGAAATGAGGCAAGAAAAAAATTACTGAAAAAGGATTCATATTAACTCTAACATAATCCTGCAAAGTGCGTATATAAATAAGATGCAATCTTTAATTAAGAAATAAAAGGAAAAGATCTTGACCTTTGTAAATGTCTCCCCCTGATTCAGTAGGTACAACAGTTTTGTGATAACCTAGAAAAAGATAAACACACACTGTCAAAAATCAACCATTGATTAAGATTTAAGACCTATGTACCACTGACACTTCTGATTGATGATATGCCCGTTGTTCTACACTGACACATGTAATTACGTTCAATTAATTCATTTTTTCAAATTATTACAGGTGTGGACGTGTCTGTCTTGTCAGTGCTTCATACATTAAGACAATGAAAACATAGATAAATAAATACATAATAAAAGAACCTGTGAACATCTCCTGGCATCTAGTTGCGGATCATTAAAAACCCGGGCCTCTTGAAGAACAGCCCCCTTTTCAATCCCCAAAAACGGGGAATAATTATCTGTTAAACAAATATAAAAACTGAATCAATCCACAAATATTGACATTATAATATTTGTAATCACAATAAACCAGCTTGAGTCGTGACCGAAGTTTGAAAAGAAGCTATGAAATATCTAAATATTCTATAAACCAACTAGGTACCATAAACTTGTTCAAATTCAAATAAGCAATTGCACCTTACTAATGAACTGCATTTCAAATTACATACTAGATCAATTCAATTTTCAACAAATCACTACAAACCAAAATCATATAAAACGATTCAAAAAAACGCACTAATCGTGACAAAAATGTGAAAAGAAGCTATAAAATATCTAAATTAGCTATTAATCAACGTGTTCAAATTCACACAAGCAATTTGCACGTTATTAATAATAAACTGCATTTCAAATTACATGATTATTGATTAGATCAACTCAAATTTCTATAAACCGACAACAATTCAAAAACGCAATAATCGAATCCAATTCAATTCAACCATCGTGATCTACGCAAACCGTACCGCATTTCCCATCAGAAACAGAAATTACGCATTGGATCTAGAAAATGAGCACGGAAGAGAGTAGATCGAATTGCGCGAAAGAGAAAAGCGGAAAAAGTGGGAAGAATGAATTACCTTCGTCGTCACGGTCATCGTCTTTCTTGATAAGCGGCTGAGCCATCGCCGGAGAAGTTGGTGAATCTCTGAGATCTGGAAATTATGCAGTGTTTTTTGTATAGGTGCCTTTGCGAGTGCACCACTGAAGTTTAGAATTGAAGAAAAGATGAAGAAGAAGAATAATGAGTAGAAATATATGCCGAATCCAACTTATTTTTACTGTTTAATTTTGTGAGAGTATATATAATACGAAATTAATTTACATGCAACATATACATCCAATTAAATTGTGACAAGTAAGATGTTTTTAATCATATTTTGAGAACTACTATATAAAGGTGATGTCATGTAATTTACTTGATGGATTTATATCTTAAATAATTTTATATTTTCGATGTACATAAATTAAATCCGTACAATATATGATTAAATGAAGAAAAAAAGAGATTTAATTGAACAATTGATCTCTCAACATAATTGTTGTTTTTAATTTGGTTTTATAACTCTAAAAAAAATTATGTTTGGTCCCACGTGTACCCTTATGTTAGTATTAATGGTCATTTTTGTCAAATGTCTTAATTTTCCGTTAGTGAGTGCACATGTGGTCAATCCCACGTGGCACCTATATAAGGGATGTCTAAGGTTTAGAGAGAGAAGGAACCAAAATTAGAAAGAGGTTAATAAACTTAGAGAGAGAATGACGGAGAAGGAGAAAAGGCAAACCATGTAACATTCAAAGAGGAATCTGAGGAAGAACAAGACAAAATCGAGGACGAAGAACACGAAAATGGATGAAGAAGACGATTTCGATGTTGATGCTTTTGTCGAGGTTAGTTTTCTTCACCTTTAAAAAATTAGGGTTTGTTCAAAAACTGATTTATGGTATCTGGTTTTAGCGTTTTCTGGTTAGGGTTTGTTCTTTTTCTGGTTAGGGTTTGTTTTATTTGTTGAAATCTGAAAAAACACAATTTTGAAAAACACATGTTTGAGTGTTTTCAACATCTTCTTATGTAGATCATCCATTTTTTTGTAAATTAGTGTTTAAAACCATGCTTATCTTATCCATCTTGTTAATTTTTCCAATTTTGAAAACACACTAATTAGGATTAGGATTTTTGAATTGTGGGTTGAGGATGGTAGATTTATATTTGTGCTCCACCATGGGGGGAGGGTTGTTGAGTTTGACCATGCTTCCTATGATGGTATTGAAACTGTTTTAGAGTGTGAACCTGACTGTTGAGCATTTTTTCAATCCTATCAACTATAAAACGTTTAGGATACCCCATGATTAGGGCTCTTTGGTACTATAAACCTAACCTAGTGGATCAGTTGATTCGTTTGAGGGATCGTAATGGTTGTAGAAGGATGAAAGTAATAGCTTAAATGCATGGTAGGGTACACTTATATGTAGAACACAATGTATATTGTATGTGAACCTGAAGCTACCAAATTGAATCCTTTGATTGAGTACCCTTTAGGATATGTGCCTCCTCAAGGTGCATCTGATGTGGAAGAGGGGGGTATTGAGGGGGATAAATAGAGAAGAATGTTTAACATTTTCATTTGTCAAGCAACAAGAAAAACCTAAATTTATAAAAGTTTTTTTTCCATTTGTTCTTCTTAGATGTTTATTTCCTTGTATATTATAAAGCTCTTAGCCCTTTGAGAAGAGAGTGTCGGTGCCAAGAAGAAAAGAACCAAAATCCAAAAATTAAACCTCACACCACAACAAACCCGCAACAGATCAAAGAAAAACAAAAAAAAAACCACAGCAGAACCACTAGCTGCCTAGAAAACACACCAATAAGACAAGGCCCGTGTAGCTGAAAAACTATAACAACAGAAAAAACACCAAACATGTCACCCACACAAGCCGTTGTTATGGACACTAACCACAAAAAGAGCCAAAACATTACCGTACCTTCCAAGAAGAAAGGGACACCACCAAGTCCAACCAACAAGAACAAGAGTCAGAACATTAAGAATGTTACCGTACCTCCCAGGAAGAGGGGGAGACCACCAAGTCCAACCATCAAGAACAAGAGTCAAAACTTTAAGAATGTTACAGTACGTTGGGGGAGACGAGTAAGTCCAACCATCAAGAACAAGAGTAATATTTTAGAAGTGAGTTTTGAAACGTGAATTTACTGTTGGAATGAGTGTTTCGCTCTCATATTTTCAAATCGATTTTTATATCTAACATTTTTTGTGGTCGAAGCTGAAAATCGTAGTTTTTGTGACAATGAAAATCTTTTATGACAGAATCTATTTGTTTATTCATATACACGAACACGAGCTTATGTTTTCACATTGTGAATGTCAAAAATATACAAGAACGTCATGTTTCTTGGGTTTCTTTATTTATTTTTCCATGTCTTGTTGTGGTTTATGTTAGGAGTTAATTCATAACTACTTCGTTCTAGGTTGTTAGTGGTTTGTTACAGAATAACAACTACTTATTTTTATAGTTTATTTTTGTGAGGGTATGTATAATATGAAATTAATTTATATGCACCGCATATATATCCAATTAAATTGTGACAAGTAAAATGCTTCTAATCATATTTTAAGAACTAACATGAAAAAGTGATGTCATGTAATTTACTTGATGGGATTCATGTTTAAAATAATTTTATATTATCAGTGTATATAAATCAAAGGCTTATTCAATCATCTGGTCCCTTAACTTAATTGATTGTCTCAATTTGGTCCTCTAACTATAATTTGTATCAATTTGGTCCCTTATGTTTTACTCTGTTACTAGTTTTAGTCCTTTCTGTTAGTTTCTCTAAAAAAAAAACGTTAACTTATGTACCAATTTGGTCCCCTATATTTTGCTCTGTTACTAGTTTTAGTCCTTTCTGTTAACGTTCTTTTTAGAGAAACTAACAGAAAGGGCTAAAACCAGTAACAGAGCAAAACATAGGGGATCAAATTGGTACAAATTATAGTTAGGGGACCAAATTGAAACAATCAATTAAGATAAGGGACCGGGTGATTGAATAAGTCTAAATTAACTCTGTATAATATATGATTAAATGCAAAAAAAAAAAAAAATGTTTGACCAATTGATCCCTCAACTTAATTGTTGTTTTCAATTTGGTTGCATAACTCTAAAAAAATTATGTTTGGTCTCTCATGTACACCTCTGTTAATATTAGTGGTCCTTTCTGTCAAATGCCTTAATTTCCCGTTAGTGAGTGCACACGTGGCACCTATATAATGGATGTTTAAGGTTTAGTGAGAGAAGGAACCAGAATTAGAAAGTGGCTAATAAACTTAGAGAGAGAAGGACGAAGAAGGAGAGTACCGGTGCCACGAAGAAAAGAACCAAAATCCAAAAATTAAACCCCCATACCACGACAAACCCGCAACAGATCAAAGAAAAGCAAAGAACCACTAACTGCCTTGAAAACACACCAGTAAGACAAGGCCCCTGTAACTGAAAAACTATAATAACAGAAGAAAAAAACCTTAAACATGTCACCACACAAGTCGTTGCCATGGACACTAACCACAAAAAGAGTCAGAACGTTGTTGTACCTTCCAGAAAAAGAGGGGGAGACAACCAAGTCCAACCATCAAGAACAAGAGTCAGAACTTTAAGAATGTTACCATACGTAGGAGGAGATGAGCAAGTCCAACCATCGAGAACAAGAGCAATATTTCGGAAGTGAGTTTAGAAACATGAATTTAATATTAGAATGAGTGTTTTGCTCTCATATTTCTTAATCCATTTTTATCTCTAAATGTTTTTTGTGGTCGAAGCTGAAAATCGCAGTTTTTGTGACAATGAAAATCCTTTCTAACAAATTATGTTTGTTTATTCATATACACGAACACAAGTTTGTGTTTTCACATTGTGAATGTCAAAAATATACAAGAACGTCATGTTTCTTGGGTTTCTTTATTTTTTTTTTATATGTCTTGTTGTGATTTATGTTCGGAGTTAATTCATAACTACTTCATTCTAGGTTGTTGGTGGTTTGATACAAAATAACAACTACTTATTCTTACAGTTTATTTTTGTGAGAGTATATATAATATGAAATTAATTTACATGCACATCATATACATCCAATTAAATTATGACAAGTGAGATGTTTCTATTTAAGAACTAACATGAAAAAGTGATGTCATGTAATTTACTTGATGGAATTCATGTCTAAAATGATTTTATATTATCGGTGTATATAAATTAAATATGTACAATGTATGATTAAATGCACAAAAAAAAGCTTAATTGGATAATTGGTCCCTCAACTTAATTGTTGTTTTCAATTTGGTTCCATAACTCTAAAAAAATTATGTTTGGTCCCTTATGTACACCTCCGTTAGTATTAGTGGTCCTTTCTGTCAAATGCCTTAATTTCCTGTTAGTAAGTACACACGCGGTCAATCCCATGTGGCACCTATATAAGGGATGTTTGGAGTTTAGAGAGAGAAGGAACCAGAATTAGAAAGAGGTAAATAAACTCAGAGAGAGAAGGACGAATAAGGAGAGTAACGATGCCAAGAAGAAAATAACCAAAATCCAAAAATTAAACCCCACAACACAATAAACCCACAACAGATCAAAGAAAAAAAAGAGAAAAAAAACACAACAGAACCACAAACTACCTAGAAGCACACCAGTAAGGCAAGACCCATATAGCTGAAAAACTTTAACAAAAAAAAAAAACCAAACATGTCACCACACAAGTCGT
>Ga0228710_1010322_pt1 | contig 12533 bp, 6 predicted proteins | sample MedpolnodulmetaG_FD_177995 | JGI IMG/M metagenome (GOLD analysis project Ga0228710, IMG submission 177995) | Root nodule microbial communities from Medicago polymorpha collected in Santa Monica, California, United States - pink nodules | ecosystem: Host-associated > Plants > Roots > Nodule...
AGGAACCTGTATAATTGCTTGTGTTCTTTATTTCTTTGTTCTATTACTTCATATCCGCTGCACAAGACTCTGAACTCAATCAGACTCTGAACCCCTTTCAGACTCTGAACCTGAGAACAGTTCTTGAGCGAAAAAGAAGAAGTTTTGAAACACACAATTCAACCCCCCCCCCTTCTTGTGGTTTTTCTCACCTTCAAGTGTAACTCCCCACCTTAAATAATGATACCAATGTGTACGAAACCCTAGATGATTGATGGCCCTTTACCCGTATTGCACGCATGACCTTTAGGTTGATGATGGGCAACATGACATCCAGAGGGATAATATCTCATAAACTTAACAACCTAAATAAATCTTTAGTTCATAATTGATAATTGTATTTGCATTAATCTCAGCAAAGAGGTAGAGGGGATGAAAAGAATCCAAATCCCTCGTAATAATCTGAATTAACCCCATTTTATATATTTCCAAATCAAACCAATTGTTTTGCACAAACAAATTAAACTCGCAAACATTCCCCAATTTACTGCTTTAATAGGTTGATCTAGTTGCCTTGTCGAAACAAAAATCCCTTTAGAGACGATTTTACTTACTACTTTATTACTTGAAAACAATTTGGTGCACTTGTCAAACTTAGTCACCAACACTAAAGATCAATCATCGAGGAATGTCTCACCACATGTTTAAAATTATTATAAAGCCCGAAACATATACAACCTAGGTTATAATAAATTAATTGAAATTCTGGCACGCAGTAAAAGATGTTGAGCACGATATCAAGACACGAGGAATGTCGAGAACAATGTCAAGACATCGTGACAACACAAATAACAAAATAAAGAAAAATGCTGAAAGTAAAAGGCACACGTTATTTGTTAACCCATTTCGGTGCAACGTCACCTACATCTGAGGGCTACCGAGCCAGGAAGGAAATCCACTATAATAGTATTAGTTTGAAGCCTGCATAAACAACCTCCGGTTTACTAGCTCCACAACTAATCACTACCCATGCAATTTCTATCTAAGACAATCCTAGATAAGAGACCCCTCTCACTTCCCCTCAATCACTCTACCTATGATAAGGACAAACACAATAAAAATTGAGACACACTCTGAGAAAAAGAATCCACTCTTGCTTAAAAGCTTACAAGTGATTCACAACTTACAACTCAACAAGAAGTCCAACTCAGGTATCAAGGTAATACGTGAGTGGCTCACAAACAACAATGACATAATAAAACCCTAAATGACTCTTTTGCAAAATGAGGGATTCAGTGGTTCTTTAGGTCTTGAGTCTTCCAATATATAGCCTGAATACATAATGGGTTTGATGAGCAAATCGGGCTAAACACTCATATGATCCAATACGGTCTTCAACACAATATTCCTGAAGCATATATATTGTTTCCTTAAATGTTACAACATCACACTTAAAAAACATGGCAAAGCTAAACCGCCTATCACTGCTTCTAGAAAACACACGCTTCTTGGTCAACACTCTTCGTGAATCAAATCTTCATAGAATCTTTCCATCTAGGTTTTGTTGAGAATTATGAGCCCTTTCCTTCGATTTAGCTTGGAAAATAGTTGAAAACTCACAAAACCCACACATAATTCGTAGGGCTCATAAAACCATGCGTATAGGATCACTGAAAATTTTTCAAATGGCTTTTTACACTGTTCATGGGCTCTTCTGACAAATCATAGGGGAGAATTCTAAGGTTTTTCATCCTTTTTCAAAATGACTTAGGACTTGGGATGAATTTCCCTCTACTTGCATTATCTTCAAAAATCTTCCAAGTACCACTAATTTTCATTCTTCAACTTCCATAATCCTCCATGATGTGTCTTGCTTTGTCAAATTATATGATTTATCAGTAAAAAGACTGGAAGCATAAAAAAAAGAATATGTATGAAAATACATGAATTAGGATCACCGTTGGTTGATTCCTCGCCTCTAATGCCTCCAATCGCTAGTACCCTTCCTTAATTTCGCTTATTTCTACACATTAGAGCATTTATTTTCAAGTGAGGCAAGGTGTCTCTATTTATAGGCGAGTAATTTACAATATTTATGGAACACTCATAGCGCACATCATGTATGACGAAGCGACTAAACACCTCCAATTACGTTCCATGTTGTGTGATGTGCATGCAAGTGCATGCATCACTTATTGTCCAATAGTTGTAAACTTGATCCTTATTCATGGTCATGTGATGCACATCATATAACATGCATCGTAACTAAAAGTTTGCTGGAAATATATCCTAAGAAATCATGTATTGTCTCATTTCTCCTCACGGAAACGTCTGTAGTGACTATATCCTAAGAAATCACTTGGTTAATCTTGTAAAAAGTATAGCATGATATAAACATTGTCTATTTTGAATGATTCGATGTGGTTCAAGGTCTTATGCTTCGAATTACTTTCCTAGGCTCATCCATCGAATTATTTACATAAAATCGACTAAAACAATTCATATCTTGCTAAAAGCACTAGAAAATAACTCTTTAAATGATGCTAAAAATACTATATGACTGAATGTCAGTAGTGAGCATGGAATCCTTTGGTCACCCCTTCCCTTCTCTCATGCACATCTCTGATCCGCATGCAATGTCTTCTAATCCGACATAAGAAATAATCAAGGAAAGCATTGTTTCAAGGTAAAATATTACACCCAGACATCAAACCAAAAGGAAGTCACCAAACAATTACCAATCATCTTCGCGACTCCGTTTGAAAACAAATGAGAGTTAGAATCTAGAGTGGATCTTAACAAAAAAAACTTTCCTCCACCATGTTGAATAATGGTGGGCCATCAAAGGACAGTCTCTAAAAGGAAAAGAAGAGACCTGACTATGATATCTAGCAATAAACACCTACCTCCATAGAGTATGGCCTCCTGAGATAGCCCTCCACCTCCATTTTCTAACCAAAGTCATGTTAAAAAAGCTTAGATCTCTAACCCGAATCCAATGTCGAATACAACTTTTGCAAGTGCACCAAACCATTCCAAGCAGTAAGTTATCCTCTCCTAATGGATTTTTGTTTTCAACTAGGCAATTTACTAAATTTATATATTAAGATAGTAATTCGGGGAGCGTTTGCAAGTTTTGTTTGATTGGACAAAGCGAGTTGATTTTATTACAGGTATAAATAAAAGGGTTTGATTCGAAGTTTTAGCTGAGATTAGGATTATTTGAGTCCCATTTGTTGGACTAATGCAAATTTATCTACCAATTATGAACTCAGGACTATATAAAAGTGGTTAACTTCGTGGGACATAATCCCTCCAGATGTCATGTTGTTGCTCATCACCCTGAAGGTCATACGTGAAATACGGTAAAGGGTCATCACTCCTCTAAGCTTTCGTACACATTATTGTCGTTATTAAAGTATGGACTTACACTCTCACATATAATTGAAATGAGACAAATATCGAAATTTCTAAATTGTCATAAAGGAACCACACTACACACGAATATTAGAACCTAACCAAATAAGAATCCCTAATAAATTAAAGATATTATAATAAAATTCATATGTAACGATTTTGATTAAAGCAAGACCACAATCTTAAACCATAATCTAAGTTCAATCTACGTGCTAGATATGTCACCTCCTTAGTGCAAGAAAGCATTCATGCATGAAACAAATGAAAATTAAATATAACTCATTCATAACTAAATAAACGACTTGCATTAATTAAATCCAATGAATAAATAAAAGTTCATCTTAGAATCTTGATCAAAAGGTGTTTAGTTACACACGATAACAAAATATGTAATCAGAAAGAAATAAAACATACTCTAGAACAAAAAATGTAGGAGGCGTCAGACTACTCTCAGATGCTCTAGCTGCTTGCCTTCCTCTTGAACCACCAAGTTCTGAATGAATAGTTTTTTGTGGAAGGATTTTATCTATATGAATATTTTCTACCGAGTTTGGGTTGAAATTCTGGGCTTTTTCCTCCAACACGCAAGGAAAAATCAACAAAAAGCTTATTTTTCACATAACATTCTAGCATGCGTGGGGCGCATGATCACTTGACATAGAGGAAATGCTCTCTATCTAATGCACTTGGGTCATGTGCAGGGTGCATCATATTCTTCTTAAACCAGCGTTTATTTAGATATTTCCAATCATCCTTTTTTTGTTTGGCAAATCAGAAGTATATTTGACATCTCATCTGCAACCAATTCTCAATGTGAAAGCACAGGTACAAAAGGATCATCTTGGAATATCAAAAAGTGGTGGCTTCATCCTCAATGTAGAAAATGTATTTTTCACCGTTCTTTGAGTGTTTTCCTTTTCCGACGTGTTCTTGTAACATAATTTTCCCAACTTGTGATGTCTTCAAAGCCTTAAAGAACCTTTAAAATCTTCATTCCATGCCTTCTAAAATTTCGATGAGGTGTCTTGCTTGCCGAATTACATGATTTGTCGATGAAAGACTTAGAAACACCTATGAAATTGCCTGATTTAGGGAAGAAACATAATTACTTGACTTAATTGAAAACACACTTAAACCATGAACAATTCTTCTAAAACTCCTCTATAATGACTCCAATTGTCTGCCAAACTGACTCAAAAACATACTAAAAATAATGTAAGATGACTTATCATCAACCATCCACATTATGCTTACAAACATTTGACCACCTAACGCAAGATATTTTGTTCACGTCTTTCAATCCTCCCCAAAGAAAACTGTCTTTGGATCGAAATAAAAAATTTCATGATATCCTTAGAAAGAGGTGATAGAAAATAAAAATTAGATTATTTTTTCCGGCTCAACCCTTAATTAATTCTATTATAGACCATTTTCAACTAAAAGCTAAAACATTTCGGATCAAAGCGTGTGTATTTTTTTTTACAACTGTGGTATACTCCCTCCGTTCTTTTTTAAGTGTCGTTTTAGAATTTTAACAAAAAAATAGTGAAATGTATTTTTGCAAACACACATAATTTTAATCCACTAATAATTTTCTATTTTTTTGTACACACTTTATCTTTTCAATAAATTTAATATGTAGCAAACAATTGTTAGTTACTACTATCTTTCTTCAACAAATTCCTATTTTTTTCTGCACTTTATCTTTATCTCATAACAAACAATTTTGAATTTTCTAAATACCGTGCATATCTCTTGAAAATTTTAACAAGTACTACTCGTGTTATTTATAGAATTTTAACTCTTCATGGAACTATTATCATAGGTAACAAAATTTTGTTTAAATTTTAAGATAACAAGAAACAAATTTTGTTTTAAAACAAAACAAATAAACTTTGATTAAAAAAACAAACTTTAGTTTTCCAAATATATAGCATTAATTAGTTTTATTGAAAAATATAAGAATAATTGACAAATGGTATAATTGGCAAATCATACCTTTAAAATACCAAAACGACAGTTAATTAGAAACGAAAAATTCACCCTAAAAAGACACTTAAAAAGGAACGGAGGGAAGTATATCCTAAAGATTTTATGGATAAGGAGTTGCAAAATGTAATCTAACCAATTGAATAAGTTGCTGGCCGAAAAATATGGGGTCATGTTCTTTTTTTGGTGACAACTAGGGTACCCATGGAAAAATAGTGGGTAATTTACCTCAACCAATGAACATTCATATTTTTAGGTGGTATCCATGAACTATCTTGACCCCACCAATAAATTGTTCATTTTCATTGGTTGGTGGGTGAATTATCCACCATTCTTCAAAGGTAATCTAGAAAAAACCTCTTTTTTTATATGATGAAGTCAAATAAATATTAATCCAATGGTCATTAACTTGTCAACAAATTCACAAACACTTTACCAACTCACTTTCAAAGTATCTAACATTTCCCTTTTTAAATATATTTCATCTTATGACGTGTTTCTGTAGGACCATCATCCATGGAAGGAGCCTAACATAGTAAGCATTGGTTGCACATAGATACCTCCATTGAGGAGAAAAGGTAGAAGGTGTTTATTGAGTTGAGATGCTCAAATAAAAACACTAATATTTTTTTTAGCCTACACATTTTTAATATTAGAAGGTGTTGTATGACCTATTTAGATATTTTTAAAAAAAAAATATTAGTTGGAGAGATTGAATGCTTAGTAAGTATTATTATTTAAAAAGTTATAAATAAGTACAGTGTACACGTCCCTAAAAAAAATCCATAAAAAAAGTGCAGTGTACACGTGAGACCTAATTAAATATTCAAAATTAGACATTTCTATGGTAAATGCCCTTAAATGCTTCATAGTAGAAACAGTTATCATTTATATTTCCATTAAAAAACCATGGCAATAATTTAATTCTCCAGCCTCTTAAAAAAATCAATTTTGCATGTGTTTCACGAGAACATGCATGGCCACATATCGAAGAAGACAAAGGCATGAAATTAGATGATGGAACTTTCTCATGAAATGGCCAGACTTAGTAGACTAGACTTACATGCATGGCACGCATAGGATACTTATACGGTCGATAATGAATGAATATACGAGTGTTACTAAGAGGCAAACGCAACTTCCACGACAAAGGGGTCTACAATTTTGCAATGAAAATGAAAAATTAAATTCATAAATATGTCTCATCATTTTGCTTCTCAGTTAAAGGCTGCTATCAGGAGTTGCTTAATTCTCGAACTTATGACGGTTACGACGAAGACTTCGTTAAGATGTCATTCATCAACAATGTTGTGTGCTTTGTTTTAGAGAAATTGAAACTTCAAGTTATATATTTGTTAATTGCTCAAAGTCGAGGATAATTAGGGAGCATATTTTCAATTAGATAGACTTGTTTGCATTAGGGTGGGGAGAAGAAATGGTGTATTTGGTTATTTCAATGGAAAGGTAGCAAATATCAGGGAAGTGGTTGATAGGATTAAGAGGTTGTCGTGGTTGATAGAATTTTCCATGGCTTGAGGTTCTTTATTCATGTTGTATTGTGGTTGTGTAGTTATTTTTTTAAACAAGTTGTTTTTTGAAGAAAAAAAATTGATTTCTATCGCTTACAATTATAATAACTAAATATTATTTATCGAATGTGTTGGCGATATAAAATTTATTTATTTTGAAATTTTATTCCTCATAAAAATAAATATTGATTTTTTAACATAAAATGTAAAAAAAAAAAATTATAAAAATGAAATGATATTTTTTTTTTATGAAATGATATTTTCTAAAATATAAAAATCAACAAATAACAATTTAATTAATAAATATAATAATTTATAGATTTAGATGGTATATATGTCTCGGTATACTTCAATTTTTTTAATTTATCATAGAAATTCCTCTATACATTTAGGTCTTTGATTAATTATGCACAAAATTGACAAATATAAACTAGTGGGAGCATGACATTTTTTAAAGTGGGGTCACAGAATAAAACATCATATAATTAACCAAAGAAAGTAAAACAAAGTGGGGCAGCTTCCGCCTATTAGCCTGCCATTGATCCATCCGTGCATGTTCCAGGTTGTGTCTGCTATTAGCCTGCCATGGATCCATCCGTGCATGTTAACTAAAACTTCTTATATTTTTGGAGGTCTGTCTAAGGTGTTTGTCATGGCTTAATTAGACAGTTTAATTACTTTTTTTTTTGGATAAGAAACATAAATTAATGAGTACAAGGGCTTAATTAGACAGTTTAATTACTAGAATTTAAAATTATTAATTAAGACAAAATCGGTTGATTACATTAGAAATATCCAAAACAGTGTGGATATCACATGTTGAATAAAGAAGATGTAGAAGTTTGGTGTTCTTGAGATGAAAATGGTAACTAATTGTAAAGAAAAAAAAACCTATTGATGAGGCCTACATTTTCCGTTGATGAATTGGGGGTAATTCACTCCTAATGACAAATATGTTTTGATTATGAAACGAAAGAGATGAAGATCACATGTTAAATGAAGTAGATGAAGAAGTTTGATGTTCCTAAGATGAAAATGGTTACTGATTGTAAGAGTAATGAAGAAGATGAAGAAGTTTGATATTCGTAAGATGAAAATGGTAACTGATTGTAGAAATAAAGATGACGAAAATATAATTTTTCTCTGATAGGGGTATATTACCCTCAATTCATGAAGGGATAATGTAGAAAAAACTTAGTTTCACTCAATTTAGAAAACACAATTTGTTTATATAAAAAGCACAACTTACAACACCCTTCTAGCACAAGCTAATAATTAATCCCCTTTCATATTGTTCCTAGCAACTTCTACTTGAAGTTTCACTCACAAGTTTCCACATGGAGTTGGATTTTGAGGACTACTTTCCATCCATGGTTGCGAGTTTAGGAGCAGAAGCGTTTATAGGTGAACTTTGCTACGGGTTTCATTTGCTTATGGATGTCAACAAGGGTCTTATAACATTTGAGAGTTTGAAGACGAATTGTTTCATGCTTGGTATGGAGGTGAGGGATGATGAGCTCGTGTGCATGCTAATGGAAGGTGATTTGGATGGAGATGGTGCTTTAAATCCAATGGAGTTTTGCATTCTCATGTTTAGGTTGAGTCCATGTTTAATGGATGGACCTAAAATGTGCACAAATCTTCAAGGTGTAAATCCAATGTTTATGTGATGACACTCTTCTATCTAACTCTCTTTTTGGTTAGCTTTCTTTCTATAATTTAATTTATATGCACGATCAAGTTAAAGACATTTTACACCGTCAATTAATCATGGTTGTTATATTACTTAAAATATTTGAGGTTAATTATAATTATTTTTAAAGTCATGTAATCTGTTGTGATTTGTGACAGTGTAAAATGCAGTACTCCTTCCAGTCTTGAATATAAGAAGAAGAAAAAATCAAACAAAGTAAATGTATCTTGTTTAGATTTTAAACTAGATACATCAACTTTTTTTGACATCTCTTACTTATATTTTAAACTGGAGTAGCACATTGATAGTGTATTAAAATTAAATTATTCTCTCTATTTCTCTTATATTTAATAAAGCATAACATTGTATCCATAAGAGAATTGGGAGCTAGAAGTTGATTAAAAGAGTATTAGTGTAACTCTATCAGTTAGTGTTTTGTAATTTAATGTTTTAAAATAAGTGTCTTTGTAATTTTCTTTCTTTGTCTCAAATGTAACCATGATTAATAATTGCTTTAATTTTATTTTTTTAACGGAATTAATAACTGTTTTTTTATTTCATAAAGAAATTATGTTGGATGATATAATATTCCCCTTGGTAAATAAACAATTGAGCTCAATCCTTAAAGAAAAATTAAGCTAAAGTGATTAATGAACCCAACTAAAGATAAATTTATTAGGAGAACTAAAGCGATTTTTAATGAAATAATTTTTTGTCATACTTTATCAGCAATGATAGGTTGACACCATTAATGTGTACATTCATTTGTACCACTCTGAAAAATTTAAGTTAACCAAATATATGGTATCTGTGACTACATTGTTTTAGTTGCGTGACCACTATTTATTTGGTTAACTAAGTGAAAAATTAGTAGTTGTATGACCACATTTTTCAGTTTCTAAATAGTGGTCAATCAACTGAAAAAATGTGATCACACATACCATATATTTGGTTAACAAGAATTTTTCAGAATGGTACAAAGGGGTGTACACGTTAAGGGTGTCAATCTATCTTTATTCTACATTATTTACCTCTCGTCGAACTTCGAATTACGAGATCCCTTCCACATGAACGAAAAAGTAATCAAGAAAAATCTCATTTTTTAGGTATCGCATGTACTATTATAATTTGGAGCAGTGATATTTGAACAACTCATTTTAGACAACTTATGTGACAACTTATTTTTTCTTTCTTTTCATTGATCAAAAACAATAAAGAGAGAAAAAGAAAAAGAGAGAATAAGAATATAATATGAGCATGAGAGAAAAAGTTGTCAAAAGGTTGTAGAACTGGTTGCACAAATATCTTTCCTCTATAATTTGCCAAATGAACTTTGATAAGTTCTAGCAACATGGGTTAAATTCAACGAACTATACTAAACATAGGACAGGTACTGTCACCTACTCATTGTAGGAGCATGGATAACCAGTGTCGTACCAAAAAAACATTTCCACATGAAGAATTCAACCCTATCCTCCAACTGCTCCACGATTAAAGATTTCCTAAAGAAAAAGATTCATTTCGGGACTTTCAAACTGATCATACAACCAAATGTCACAAAATCTATCGTTTTTCAAAATTAATCAAAAAGTAAAGTTAATGTGTACATTCCGGGACTTTCCTGGGTGGTGATTTTTTTAATCGTTAATGGTGTGGGTTTTGTGTGGCGGATGCTGTAGTGGGGGCGGTCGGGCGGGTCTGTTGTGTGGTTCTTGGCTGCTGCTGGCGTTTTTTGGGCTTGGCAGTCCTAGAGCCCTTGCTTATGTTTTTTTGTTGCTGTTTTGCTACTGTGTTCATTGCTGGTGGCTGACTTGGGGTTTTGGTCCGGTTTAGACCGGCAGTGTTGCTGCTGTATCTGTTGTTTTTTATTTCTTTTGGCTTTTGACTTGTTTTTTGTTGTTTGCTTTGGTGGTTTTAGAAGCGTAGTCGAGTCCGTTCCGTGGCTGTGTGGGTTTCGGGTGTTCCACCTATATAGAGCAGCAGTTGATTTGTTTTGGTTATTTGGCTAGCTCGGCTCGTCTTGTGCTAGCTATATGCTTAATAGTACTGTTGATTACTAGTGTTGAATGGTGTTGGGCTAGCTTTTATGAAGTGGGCACCTAAGATGGAACACCCGTACTATTAACTATTGTTGGCTTTTTTATGAAGTGGGCACCATATATGCCTAATGAACTTTTTTATGAAGATAGTACTGTTGATTACTTTGATAAGTTCTAGCATGCTCATTTTTAGGTATCCATAGATTGAAGTGGCACCATGTTTGTTTTATGAATGGTGTTTGTACCTGGGTGATTGTTTTAATCGTTAATGTTGTGGGCATTTTGGTGGCGGATATGCTGTTAGTGTCCTCTCTGCAATCCTTCCTCAACGGTGAGCAAGTTTTGTACACATTAATATCACAGTTAACTTTTACAACATTTAGTTAAATAAGTGTTTTAAGTCTTCCTTCTACCTTTAGTGGACGAATTTATGTTAGTGAGGATTTGGGAGGGGCACTCTTTCTATTGGCTTCTAGATCATACGAAAAATATTGGAGGGGGAAAGTTGTTTTTTTTGGCATGATGACTAGTTGAGGCCATATATGGTGTTGTTAACAATATATGGTTTCAAAGATAATAACAAAAGGAAACGCTAGGGTTTCATATGATTATAATGACGTAATATAATAAAAGTTACAAGCTAATATATACTAAAATCTAATTGACTATAATAGTAACTTAGAAACCTAAATGGCCCATTATCATAGGCCAATAACTTATTATTTAACACTTGTCATCTCAAACTAGAAGGATGAGCATGTTATAGTCCGAACTTGGAATAGAAATTTGTTTGGAAAGGTATTATTGGTGGGGTTGTATACCCTTATTTCCTAGGTTGCAATTTCTTCAATTTAAGGTTATAGCAGGACGCTCTAGCAGCACAGGACCGTCCGATCTAAATCGTGTGGTTAAGATGATTTGGAGTTATTTGACAACTGAGTTAAATTAAACTGCATGAACTATAATCAACGGTTGAGATGCAAAACAGTGGCAAAACACCGTGCTTTTATACAGCAGGGAATCTCAGTCCGTGGTATATGTGATATATATGAGTTTTGGTAGAAGACACCCTTTATAAAGATGTCTTTTAGCAAGTTATAACTAAAAAGTTGATAATCACATCTTGATGTGTGGATCGCTAAAAGACACTTTCATGTGGCTTTCACGTTTATTCTCAATATTTTTATTATTTTTTCTATTTTTTAAAACTAATATTTTATTTGGCATAAATACCTCAACAAACTTCATAAGTTACTTTGATCGTATCAACTAAATATTTTATTTTTAGTTGTCATTAAAAATAGGCTAAAATATGGTTTTGGTCCCTGCAAATATGTCTCGTTTTTGTTTTAGTCCTAGTAATTTTTTTTATAGTTTTTGGTCCTTGCAAATATTACTCGTTTTGGTTTTGGTCCCTGACCCCACTTTTGTGATGATTTGCACACGTGGCACATGATGACCGAACCTATTTTGTAGAAAAATAGTCCCTCCAAAATATTTTCAAAAACAAAATATCTTACAGGGACCAAAAACTACAAAAATTTTTTATAGGGACTAAAGCCATATTTTAGCCTTAAAAATAATATATTTAAAGAGTTAATAGAGTTTTACCCCCTGTAATGTAGGGCACTTTTAGTTTTTCCCCTTGCAATTTTTTTTTTTTAGATTCGGTCATTGTAAAAAAAAATTGTTTTGAAATACCCTCTAGACCATCTGACTGTGCATTTTCGCTGATTGCACGTTGAGTCACCCTTTTTTGATGACGTGGCTCGTTGACTGTATAATTAATTTTGTTTTTTTATTTTTTTATGGGTCCACGTGGTATTTGCACCTTTTTTTAAAAAAATCTTAAAAAATGAAAGAAAAAAAAAAGTATGGCAAAATTAA
>Ga0228710_1010323_pt1 | contig 12533 bp, 2 predicted proteins | sample MedpolnodulmetaG_FD_177995 | JGI IMG/M metagenome (GOLD analysis project Ga0228710, IMG submission 177995) | Root nodule microbial communities from Medicago polymorpha collected in Santa Monica, California, United States - pink nodules | ecosystem: Host-associated > Plants > Roots > Nodule...
CACAACTTATATCTAATTGCAAACATCTTATATTGAAAATAGAGATGGGTCCTGAAGGACAAAGTAAAGGGTAGAACAAATTAAAGAAGTAACCAATTTGCATTAAAAACACACTGCCATTTCAACGTAATCAACAACCACAAGCATATCAGAATTTTTTTTTCCAACAATCTAATCAGCAATAGTTCAAAATTATCAACTCATTAATGTTGCACTAAATAAAACACTAAGAATTACAAACGGAAATCAATCCAGCACAACTAGTTTCTGATACCTGGGGCCAGCGATGGCAGCTTCCATGGCTTCTACAGGGCTTATATCACCTTCGTAGGATTTGGTTCAGTTTTTGTGTGAAAAAGAATTAATTGAGTTGTAATGGTTCGGTTCGGTTCATAATAATTAACCGCGGTTAACAACGGTTTGGTTCAGTTAGTGAACTGTCTTTAAAATAATGGTTCGGTTAGATAACCAATCTAATGGTTCAGTTAATTTTAGTATGGTTCGGTTCGGTTAACCGGTTCGGATTGATTTTTGGTTATTTTTGCCCAGCCCTAATCACATGTTTAGCACAACAGAAAATTCATGTTTGAGACGTAACAGTTTTATTTTTGGAGAAAAAGGAATCACGCAAAGGAATTAGCAACACGGCAAATACTTGAGGATCAACACGATTACATAGTTAATTTTATTTTCTATTCTACAGCACCAAATTCACAAAATCATAAATCAATTTTATAGTTATAATAACAAAACAAGGGATAGAATATAACAATGAATTTATCAAAAATCATGAAAACAAACAAAAAAAACCATTCACAACCCATATGTTCATACAACTCTTATATTGAATAGAGACTCCCCTCTTACCTCTAGCTCTGCGGAATAGATGAATTTCTACTGTCTCTAAGCTCTTCTCTCTTTGCCTCTTTTCTCCACAACCTTATTGTTCTTTGATCTCATCTCTAATCTTTTTCTTTGTTTGTTGTAACCCTAATTCTCTAATGCTCTCCTCTATTAATAACCACCAATTGAGTTTGTTTCTCACTTAATCTTTTTAACAAATTCAGATTTTATTTATTTTTATTTTTCAGAAATAAACTTTAGACACATTAACTATCTGCACCCTCACTTCCCTATCCTCACCAAAAATGCTACTTTCTTCTTAAAAATTATTTTCTCTCAATCTCTTTTTAATTAAACTATTATAATTAATTAAAGCTCTATTTTATATATACTAACCTTATTAGTCCAATGTCGCTATCCCAATTAACTAAAAAAAACTCCATCCAAACATGCCAAAAACTAATTTAATTCAAACAAAAATAAAAATAATGTCACATAATCAACACTACTACTAAAAATAATAATACTATATTATCTAATAAACTAATATTAAAAATTGGGGTGTTACACTCCGCAACATGGCTGCAAATAACTATTTCTGTTGACTGGAAATGTTTCCACCAACGTGAAAATAACCTTTGTAGCAGGTGCAACAGTGGAAATTACATTATGAATTTGAGACCAAAGTCTTGACAACCGCCATGCTTGGAGAACAAAGGGACAATCAAAGAATAAATGTACCATATCTTCCTGAGCGGAATCACAACCGACACAATGCGTAGGGTATTGCACACCTTTGTCTTGAAGTTAAATCCTCGCAGGTAACCAACCCATGCACATCTTCCAAACTAAGTTTCAAACCTTTGGAGGAACTTTAAGCTTCCAAATGCTGGACAAATTTCCCTGACGACAAAGGTGAGAAGAATCAATAAGTTCTTCGACGCACAAAAGATAGGCACTCTTCACAGAATATTACCATGTTTTTCAGCCCTCCAAATCAAAGGGTATGACTGTACATAAGCAATAAGGGGCGTGTTCATGATTTTATCTGCTAATTCAGCACTAAAAATTGATCTGACGACTACCTCGTTCCATCTATTCTTAGTTGGTAGCATCAAGTTCTCAATAATAACATGATGAACATACTGTGCTCCGACAATATTAGTATCAATCAATTCGCCATTCAGAACCCATGGTTCTCCCAAAATAAGGATAGACCCGCCCGAACCTATGCTCCAACAAGCTCCTCCGCGGACAATGAAACAAGCGCGTATAATGCTATACAACATATAATTGGGATTATGACCAATAGTGGTTGTGAGGTTGGTATTGTTTGGAAAGTAACAAGCTTTGAACAACCTAGAAACTAGGGAATTTGGTTCTGTTAAAAATTTCCACCCTTGTTTACCTAGCATGACAAGGTTAAAAGCTGTAAGGTCTTTAAAACCCATACCCCCATTGGTTTTGTGCATAGATAATTTCTCCCAACTTAACCAATTAATTCCTCGCTGATTAGTGCGACCATGACCCCACCAGAAGGAATTCATCATCTTTTCAATTGTGTTAATAAGGGCAGTAGGAAGTTGAAATATACTCATCACATACAACAGAATGGCTTGCAGAACAGACCTAATCATGACCTTACATCCCGCTTGAGATAAGCATTTACTACTCCATGAATTAATTTTTTGCCACACACGATCCTTGATAAAAGCAAAAGTGGAATTCTTGTTCCTACCAAACATTGAGGGTAAACCCAAATATTTACCCGTACCAAGAACAACTTGTACCCCTAAAATAGAAGCAAGGGTATTCCTCAAAGGCTCCGGCACATTCCAACTGCAAAAAAAAAAAAAAGATTTTGATAAGCTAATTTCTTGCCCAGGAGTCGTTTCATAAGTAGAGAGAATATTTTTTATGACCTGAGCTTCGCTTTCTTCCGCTTTGAAAAAGAGAAAACAATCATCAGTGAATAGAAGATGGGACATAGCAGGAGCCCCTCTGCAAATCCGAGTTCCAGAAATAGTACCTCTATTTTCCGCATCCCTAATGAGCAAAGATAAACCATCCACACAAATAATAAAAAGATACAGAAACAGAGGATCTCCTTATCGAAGACCGCGACCCGGAATAATAGGACCCATTGGCTCATTGTTGACAATAAAATAACATTGTTTGATGAATGATTAGCATTACTCTCTTAAAATTATTTTGTTCGAAATAAATATGTTGGTATTTACATGAAAAAATAATTGAATAATTTTTTTTTGTAGATAAAGTATTTTATTTCTAATTGTAAAAATATATATATATATATATATATATATATATATATATATATATAAACTCTTCAGTCTCTTCTACTAAAAATGCATTTGTTGGTATTTGCATTAAAAATTAGATAAAATATTTTATTTATAATTGTAAAAAAATTATTTGTTGTGTTTTATATTGTTTAATTTATGTAAGTAAAAAATTTGTACGCGTACATCCAAGAATATATTGCGACATTAGTCATGTAATTAAATTCATTAGATTATTGGTAAATCATCGTAAGATTTATAAGTAAATTTTTTATTTTTTTGGGTCAAGTAATTTATTGGCTAGAGCTCACACAATTTAATTGTGAAAAAGTGGAGTGTCCAGAATTTGAACTCCAACCTCTGCAAATAACATGCAATATCCCTACCAACTTAGATAAGCCCATGGAGTAAAACTTTTTTATATGAACGGCATATACAAATTAAACTCTTAGTTAAAATGATTTAATAAAAAAAAAACAGAAATGCTAAATGTTTTGCGAAATGCATTGACGAGAAACCACGAAAGGTGCTGGCTAGTTAATTCACCCCACTAACCCTCATGTTTTCCACCAAAAGCGGAGTTATATTCTTTTCTTCTCATCACACGTATTCATTCGTGTGTTTTTGTATCTCAACCTTCCGTACTAAATAGCACTCCTAAAAAAAATACTGACGACGTTCGGTAAAGTGTGATAAACCATTAATATTTTGAGTTAAGATCTTCCCCATTTATTTTCCTCTCCATTTCTTTCATTTGGAGAGATAAAGACACAAATTTTTTTGAAAAAAGTATAAAATAATTAATGATGGTAGGACTCACTTAGTGGTATGATCCATCATCTATTTTTTGTGTCTATCTCTCTTCAAATTGCATCCTCCATTTATTTTACCAAATGGAGAGGATCTTTTCCCAGTGCCACGTCACTCTAGCTTTTCGTCTCCGAACCATTTCATACTAAAAGCAGATATTGATGACCATGCATGAGATGAGATCGGTTATTAAAAAAAGAAAGACTTAATTACACTTTTGGCCCCTTAAGTTTTTCAAAGTTGTAATTTTGTCCAACTAAAAAAAACAACTCTTTACAGGCCCCTTAAGTTTACTTTCTGTTACAATTTTGGCCCCCACGCCAATTTTGACCCAGTCAACGGACATGTGGGCGCCACGTGTGTAAATTTTTTTATTTTTATTTTTTTAATTATTCTTTTGTTTTTTAAAATTTAAAAAAAATAAAAACAATATTTTTTTAATTACAAAAATAAAAAAGATAAAAAATTTGTTTTGCTTTTTTAATCTAAAAAGTCCTACTTCATTGTTTAGAGCAGCGAGACCCAATAGATCTGACAAAAAGTAGGGCAATTACGAACATTATTTTTTAAGCCGGGTAGCTTGGTAAATAAATCTTCTTTTGACGAACATCTTTTATTTTAATATATTTTGTATTTTTTGAAATTCTATTTTATTTAGAAGTTGAATAGCTCAATTAATTTGAGTTTAAGAGAAACTGAATTTGAGATCATGATTCAATCATAGACCAAAAAATGAAAATTAATATAAAAGGTTAATCAAACATCCATCATAAAAAAATTTAATCATGTGTTAAAAAAATAAGTAATAATGGATTAAATATTAGTCTAAAGGTGATTCTTTCTTTTGGATATGGATTCAGTGCGGTTGCCAAAAGCACGCGTCACTGTAGTCGCCCTATTATAAATAGTACGATTAATCTAAAGCTCTATACCACTTCATGTAGGAAAACAAACGAGTCTCAACATTGGAACTATTTGTCTTTTTTTAAAACTCTTTTCTCTCTCTCACTACGGTTACTTTTTCCATTGCCTTTTCTACAAATTCAACCATATTATTATCTGATAAATTCAACTTTCAGGCCTAAAGCTCAAATATCACTTTTGCAAAATTCCAAGATCAACCCAACAATTGGAACAGTTAGATGTAAACCATTGATTAAATCAAATGGCTGAATTTAATGTGACAGTGTCGCTATAACATTTTGAGTAATTCTTGTATGATCACAACCACAAATACATTTAGTTTAGACACACAAACAATAGAAATAAGTAAAAAGAGAAAGAAAAAATCAATTTTTTGTTATTATTATTAAAAACATTGGTTAATGTGTATTGTTCTATGTGTGCCTAAATAATTTGGATTTGTGTTTGTGTCTATATTTTCTGATTTCCCCAACATTTTTAGTGAATCTCAATCCCTTTCTTTTCCACAGCAAAATGATCCCCGTGCCTTTTTTAAGACTTGAAAGAAATGAGGTGGAAAACTTTTAGCCATTTGGATTAGTATATCAATCTTTCTTCCTACTTTCTCTTGAAATATACACCCTTGTTCACAAATATATGCAAAAATTCATATTTTAGATTCATTCAATAAATGATGTATGTTGTTTATAATAAATATCACATACATCATTTATTGAATGAATATAAAACATAGATTTTTACTTATATTTGTGATCGGAATGTGTGTATATTAAATGAAATCGATAAAGTCTGTTAGAGCACCCACAATGGAGACATCCATTTTTAAGTACTTAAATGGATCACACGTGTATACATCACTTATTTATAATTTTTTAATAGTAGTACCTAATAAACACTCAATCCTTTCAACTCAGATCTCATTGAAATTTCTTAAATATGACTCACTTCGAGAAACTCTTCTATGGACACAAATACAAATGATAAATAATTGGGCACACTCACATCAAATGGAAAATTTTAAAACAAAAATAATTAGATCACATCAATCAACATCATTTAATTTTATTCTTTTTTAATTTTTACCTTTGATGTGAGTGTGCCTAAATATATATCATTTGTATTTGTGTTCATAGAAGAGTTTCTCGACTCACAAATCAACTACCAATAACTTTATATTATTACATTTCAATTTTTTAATATTAAAATAGCATGGGTCCCGCATAAGATTGGAGGTCTTAAGTAAGACCCTGAATCTTATAAGACCCCAAAAAATTTCTCCCAAATGGTGGTACCTAACAGGTACCGGGTCTTAAATGTTTAAGATCTTCCCATTAGAGATGGTCTTAGGCAGCTGCAACTTATGCTGCTAGTTTATATATTTGCATAATTATTTTATGATAATTTTTAATTCTTTCTTTTTATCCGGAGACAAAATCAATAACAAAATAAAAAGTAAAAGAGCAAATGCACAACAAAAATATAAAAAAATTATACAAATATCATTTTTATTATAATATTCAACTCTTAACAAAATAAATTCTTCTGTCAAATAAAAAAGAAAAACAAATTAAATAAATTCTTGTATAATATGACTATACAAAAGAAAAAAAATTAAATATGATTTTGGTCCCTATAAAATTTGAAACTTTTAAGTTTAGTCCTTACTTAATTATAATAGCTTTTTTAGTCCCTACAAAAAATATTTACATGTAATTTTAGTCCTTGCTAAAACAAAATTTGTTTAATTATCCTTAAACTCTTAAATTTTTAAACGATTTTTCTGAGACAAGTTTAGAACACTCCAAAAAGTTCATTTACTAAAATTTAAAATTTTTTAACATGAAATAAATTTAATACGAATTTTTTTAAACGGCAAACGTTCAAGATAAAAGCAACAAAATATTGGACGTAGAAATCAAATTTTGAGATAACTTTTTATGGAGGAACTTTTAGTAATATTCTTTAACACTTTATGCAAAAAATTGTTCAAAAACTTAATAATTTAAGCATAAGTAAATAAATTTAAATTTAGTAGAAATTAAAACTGAGTGCATAATTTTTTTATAAAAACTAAAAAAACTATTAAAATTAAATAATGACTAAACTAAAAAATTACAATTTTACGGGCACAAAAACATATTTGATCGAAAGAAAAAATAGTTCTAAAGGTAGCATAGCATGTAGTTTATACTTTACTTACTTTATATCCCTCTCCAACCTTTATGAAATAAGTAAGCGAAAGTAGGTTTTATGAGAGAGAAAAAAAAAGGTAAACGACAATAAGTCTACATTTAACTGAAGTGACCACATTCATAGAATCTTATCCTTTACCAGTTTTGAAATGCAATGCCTTTTGTGACAAAGTTGTATCAGAAAGCGGGCATGTGCTGATACATACACCACATGTCACATGCGAATACGCCTTTGCATTTCTTTTCTTCTTCTTATTATTATTATCATCAGAATAAATACATTTTAAGATCATTTAAGTTAGATGTTTATAATATAAGTTAATTTTTTAAGTAATTTTTGTTACTAATTGGGTTTGTAGGGTGCGTTTGATTTGCGAAATAGTATGTAACAACACAAGATTGAACAGCATAACACAAAACAGAACAAACTTTAATGATATTAAATAATTTTTTGTGGTCAAAAATCTACTCTTGTGTTTTAGATAACTTGTACATGGTACATGGAACTCCTGAGGCTGACGACGGCGGGAAGTGGTCCGGCTCCTGACAGCTTCTTGGCAACTGAATCACGTCGAAATGAGAGAGATCCTGAGATTGTGCAGGTATGAGACTGCATGGTTGAATGAATGTTTATAAGAATTATTTAGTACTACCTATACCAACAAAATGCATCTTCTTTTTTGTAGCACATTCCATAAGAACTATACAGTTAAGCGTGCTTAATTTGGAACAATTTTGGGATATGTGACCTTCTGAGAAATTTTTCAGAAAGCGTGCGAATGAGGACAAAACACGTTGATAAGACTCGTGTTGGTATGTGGGATTAGTCGGCAATCCTGAAAGCAGTCTGAGATGTTACAGTACAAAAAGTTGTGTTGTGGTTTAGTGAGGGCAAAAAGTTGTGTTTGTCATATCATTTGTCTCTAGTTTGTCATGTCCGAGAAACAATTTTACAAATCAAATACTGTGCAATTGGAGTTGTATTGTCATGTCCTTCGTTTTTTAGCGGATCAAACACACCCCTAAATTTATTTATTTTTTAAAAAAATTGGTCTTTTAAACTATAAAATATTTACACTATTACCTATTTTTCACCAACTTTGTTAAAAAATGTTTATCGACCATTTAACATAGAGGTGGTAGATCCAAAAGTGTTTATGACATCGAACATAATTACTTATGCACATTTTCTTCTTCATGTTATTGAATTCAAGTCTAATTTTACAAATAAATTTTTCATCAACAACATTATAAATCAAGTAATCAATAAATTTTGTTTCAAATCAAAATTATACACTTATAGACCCTTGTTCAAAGTGGTGAATTTAGACCTACCAAATTAATATTAAACATCCACATAAGCATTTTTTGACTAAGTTTGATGAAAATAAGATAACAATGCATATATTTTATGACTTAAATGATCGTTTTGTAGCAAAAAACAACTTAAAAGACTAGTTTATTATAAACATCTAACTTAAATGACTGCATATGGTGTTTAACCTTGTTATTATTATCTTTGTTTTCGGTCATATACTCTCTTGACTAGGTAAACAAGAATTATATGCTTCTCTAATGAATTAAGAAATGTTAAATGGTCTAACCTTTTTCTACTGGACCATTTGCTATATTTAGCATTATCACTTGTAACAAAAAAAAAAAAAAAGTTGACTCGGTTCAACTTAATAGTAAATGATCTACATTTGGTGTCAAATAAAGTTTGACATCTCGATATCATTTGATTGTATCTTTTAATATATATGTGTGTGATCAGCACTAGTTTTTAAACGTGCAAAAATGTCATTTGTTATTTTTTTTTCATTGGTTAACATTTCCCTTTTTAAAAGACAAACAAAAATCAAGTTGAATATTTGAAGGAAAAAAAACAAAAAACAAGTTGTATAGTTAGACATGTATTCTTGAATCATTTCCTTCAACAAAAAAAAAATTGTATTCTTGAATCATTCATACCTAGCCTTTTCAAGTGAAATCTAGTAAATATTATGCATTGCCATTTGATTTCCATTCCCATATGTCGGCGTTAGCAACGCCATTGGTTGTGCATTACTACTTATTATGTATTTCCAAGGTCCACTTCTCATGCACCATCAACTAAAATGAACATAATACCACACTAAGCCACACTCTCTATTTGTCATTACTTGTGGCTTGTGTTCATATATGTTGTGGCCAATGATAATATAATGAGACCATTGAAAACCAACCTACATATATGTGTGAAATGGGGCAAATTGCTTCCTAATATATGTTGCCCACCCTTTGATGTGTTCCTTCCTAATATACACGTCAATTCAACTCATATTATTATAACTCGGAGTCAGAGATACACACACAATGAAGCAAGATTCATGTACCGAATATTTGTTAAAGCACAATCGATGTAAAGTCAAAAAGGGCCACAGATTTGAGTTGGTGGTTGGACCACTCCATTCTGCACCATCCCGCTTCCATCCTTCGCCCCAATTCCGCTTCTCCTTTCCAAACTTTATGGCTTCCACTCACCAACTTCAACTAATTAAAAACATGTCTTGCCAAATTATATATCACCATGAATTTTATAAACGGGGAGAAATATTAGAATGAAAGGGATTTTACGAAGTATTTTGTGAAAGCCAAGTTTTAAGAATTTCAAATACCACCTTGTGAGCAATATTCATAGATTAAAGAACTAAATCACAACCTAAAATATCATGGCACATTGAAACCAAATATAAAGGTCCGTTTGGTTCGAGGGTTTTGGAGGGGAGAAAATATTTTTAATTTGACGTGTTTGGTTCAAATTTTAGGGAGGAGAGCAAAACTCCATCATGACCCACTTTTTGCTTCTCTCAAAATTGGAGTTTTTCAGAGGGAATGTGAGGGGATCTCTTTAAAAATTTTATTGCATTGACAAAATTATCCTTAAATTAATTTAAAATCTCAATGTTATCTTTGTAACAACATTTATTACTTTTTTTTAAAGTATCATTTAGTACTATTATGTTATCCTTGTAATAACTTTTGTTATTACTTGATCGTCTACCCGTGCTACTGCACAGATCATATTGCATAAACATACATATATTCGATAAAAATCAAGACAATTTTGTCTCTCAAACCTCGTCTTTTTTAAAAGCTTTCATGGTAGAACGATATGAATGATTCAAACAACTTTGCAAGGGAAGAAATGCATTACCTAGGACCCAAAAAAAGGTTTTAAAACCATTTTTTTTTAGAGAATTTTAAAAATCAAATTTGATGATTCATATTCAACTATATATAAGGGGAATTAGTCACTTTAGTCCCTGAATAGGAAAGGAGTCGTCACTTTAGTCCCTGAATGCAGATAAATTGCAAAATAGTCCCTGAATGTAGACTCTATTAGTCAATTTTGTCCCTGAATGCAGACTCCGTTAGTCAATTTAGTCACTGAATGTAGACTCCATTAGTCACTTTAATTTAGTCTCTGAAATTGACCAACAGAGTCTACATGCAGGGACTGTTTTGCAATTTCTCTGCATTCAGGGACTATAAAGTGGCTACTCCTTTCTCATTTAGGGACTAAAGTGACTAATTCCCCATGATATAATGTAAAACTTTAAAACCAAGTATTTGATGAAAGTTCACATAAGCATAAATCAAACATACTGGGATGCAAATTTAAATCGAAACAAAACACTAACAAACATTAAAAAGGTGATTTGGATCAATTAGTGAAATTTCATGAATCTCAAGTTGCTAGAAAATGTTCATATTCATGACCAAAAGAGTCTAACTTGCAAAATGAAATAATGAAGATGTGAATTAGAAAACATCAGGAATTTCACTAAAATTTCCATCAAGAATCCCAAACGCTGAAGTATACTCATGGTCTCATAATATTTGAATGGGAAAATATAAAAAAAATTGAATACATTAAATTTATTGTAAATTTTTTATAGATATTCATGAACAATTTTTTTTTGGTAAATGTTATTACACATTCCTTAAAACTTGTTCTACGTGATATTGTTCTTCTAGAAATACAATATTCCGCATTGGTTTTTCTAGAATTGTAAAAAAATAAATAAATTGTGCTAGCTTCTCACTTATTCAACATGTTTAGTCTCCAAACAATCCAAAGACTACTTTATATTGTAGAATTGTGACATACAAATTAGAGTGAAATTGACAAAAGTCATTGTGATAGTTGTCTATCATAATAAAGTGAAATTGATAATAACCATTGTGATAATTGTCTACAATAAATTAGTAGTAAAAACAGTAATTGTTGCATAAAGCATGCAGCACTGTTTACATAAAAGAAGCAAGCTTATGCATAATCTTCTATGCCTCGCCAAGAGATCCTTCTTTTCATAATTACGTGTCATTGACCGTTTACTGCAACATAGCCTTAACAAAACATTACCAATCCATTAATGATATTTGAGGCAAAGCTTCACTCCTCCTATATAACATGTCTTTCAGCCCTTGGCATAAGCCCATAATGAGCTAATTTCTTCAATTGAATCAACCCCTAATTTCTGCAATTGAATCAGCTCCATGACAACATTAAAAAGCAGCCTCAAACTTGAAAAAATCTTTTAAATCTCCGTTGCTGCATAATTATACAGGTATGAGATGTGATATTTGCCTCCAAGCTATCTATAACAGAGTGTGAAGACAATTTCAAAATTAAAAAAAAAGAAAAAGATTAACGTCGAAAATTAACAAAATATAATCTGATTAAAAGATATTTCCTATAATATGATTTTGGGCAAATGGAAAAAAGAAGGTAGCAATAAAAATGAACTAAAATTAAGATCCTATGTATAAACAAAAGCATTTGCTGTCACAATCATTATTTGTTATTATAATAAGATCCACCTGGAGTAATAAGAAATAACAAATCACTAAAAAAAATTATGTTGGAGATCAAGAAAAACCTACTTCCCCATTTATATATCTCTAAACAAAATAAGAGCAGGTGAATAAAATTGTGTTAAATTAGGGCAGAGTTGAAGCTTAAAATGTCTTTCAACAATAATATTCTTAACAATCACAACAACAAAAAAGGAAGTTATAAAAACAGTTCACCACAAACTCTTTTTTCCTATTTATACACTTCTTCCTTGGGTAGGGCTGGGCAAAAATAACCAAAAACCAATCCGAACTGGTTAACCGAACCGAACCATACTAAAATTAACTGAACCACTAGATTGGTTATCTAACCGAACCATTATTTTAAAGACAGATCACTAACTGAACCAAACCGTTGTTAACCGCGGTTAATTGTTATGAACCGAACCGAACCATTACAACTCAATTAATTCTTTTTTACACAAAAACTGAACCAAATCCTACGAAGGTGATATAAGCCCTGTAGAAGCCATGGAAGCTGCCATCGCTGGCCCCGGGTATCAGAAACTAGTTGTGCTGGATTGATTTCCGTTTGTAATTCTTAGTGTTTTATTTAGTGCAA
>Ga0228710_1010326_pt1 | contig 12531 bp, 9 predicted proteins | sample MedpolnodulmetaG_FD_177995 | JGI IMG/M metagenome (GOLD analysis project Ga0228710, IMG submission 177995) | Root nodule microbial communities from Medicago polymorpha collected in Santa Monica, California, United States - pink nodules | ecosystem: Host-associated > Plants > Roots > Nodule...
TGGCTTTGTGTTTTGCAATGACAATAAATAAAAGTCAGGGTCAGTCGTTGTCTCATGTTGGAATCTATCTTTCCAAACCAGTTTTTACACATGGACAGTTGTACGTCGCTGTGTCGAGAGTCACTTCCAAAAAGGGATTGAAAATGCTTATACTAGACGAAGAAAACCGCGTGTGTACTGAGACCACTAATGTTGTGTACCGTGATGTTTTTCAGAACGTTTAACCGGTTGTTCCTGATGACGGAGGTGTGTACGATTTTTTTTTTGTCTCATTTATTTTGTTTGATCGTGTTGCTTCTGATTTTGTTGTAAAGTCCTGTGACGATGTCATCCAGGCCAATGGTTTGGTGAGTCGATTACATTAATGCAAATATACTTTTGCTTTTTACTTTTGGAATGCCTCTGTTAGTGAACTATATTTATGAAATTGAACTAACTTCTCATAATTTTAAATGTAGAATCCTGTTGATTCGCCTATACCCGGAGTAATTGCTGCAATGAGTGGACAAAGTTTTCTTTTCAAATTGATCCCCAAAGCTGTTTTTAATGATGATGTTATAGGAGGTCCTACCAAGTTACGAAAATCACAAGTGATGCTGAGATTGTTAGAAGGCATCTGCAGCGCCGTGGAGATAACGTATGAGGATGATCGTGATTGTTTTTATGGCTTCCGAGAACCTTTTTAATTTGCTTCAATAACCAAGTGTTCAACTACTCATTGAGCAATCTGCATTGTTTCGTTTCATTTTCGTGACTTCATCTGGATTATTTGGTTTTTGTGTTTTTGACTGTGTAAGCCTGCTAAGGCTTTCGTTGTTTTTACTTTCAGACGACGTTATATTTTATTATAAAATGCACTAAGTTTATTATCATTATTTTCATTTTTTTAATGCGTCATCTAAGTTGGTAAAACTATGAGTAATTAATTCATTATTTTACAACAAGTTGTGTTTAAAAAATATGTTTCGTATACATGTTGCGTATAGGTCCTTATTTTAATTTGAAATTTATTGTTTCTAATTTCTAATGTATCATCTAATAAAACTAAGAAGAATGATGTTTGTGAAAACCTTTTTAACTTCATTTTTTTAATTTGTAAAAATAAGGGAAAACGAAATAATGTATACAATTAAGACGATCGTTGGTGCTCCTCAATAAAAGAGTTTTACTAAAAGTTGTGTTGGACGAATATGTTTCTCCAACAATAAAATACTTACCGTGTATAATTATATTTACAAAGTTGGACATATCGTCTTTCTCTTAATTTTAAGTAACACTTTCCGTTCCTTGTCAATTTTTTGTTTTTTACGTTGGTTTTGTTCTTTAAGATTCTCAACGTGTGATCTTACATAAACGTTTGCAAAGACCAATTGGTTATCGCAGACCGACGTCTAATGGAACCGGACCGACGTTAAATACTAATAATTCGGTCATAAAATCCATTAAATAATTTTCGTTTATTGATACAAAAATCCAAATACGTATATATACGTTGATATTTTTATATAATATGCAATAGATAATACAATAACGATGCGTTATATTCATATATTGTGTATAAAATAATCAATTTGTAGTTTAATAAAGTTTTATAAAATCAAGAAAAAAAATCGTAATTCTAGCCCGTGCTTGGCACGGATTTCCAAGCTAGTAATAAACAAATGCCTTAAAAAAATTTAAGAGTACATGTGTCACTTTAAAATACTAAGGAGCATTAATTTCTTCTTCGTCTAAAAAAAATTTGTACACATATGATCCATATGGCAAATCAATGTAGATGTAATCATGACCATGTTGCAAGTCAATCTTTATTAATTTGATTCCTTAATTGTTGGTTTTTTTTTGTGCAACCTTAATTGTTGCTCTTAATTTTACCTTATTCAATACCAAAAAAAATCATATAACTAAAATCATACATATTACGAGTGTTTAAAAGAACTTCATAATCCTTCAAAAAAAGCTTCATTTACATGATTGAAAAAAAAAATGTTTTGAGTTGTTTTAATCTACGAAAAAAATTATAAATAATAAAAATTCAAATTTTCATTTTATTCATGAATTAATCTATCTTTTTTGAGGTCATTTTATTTTATCTTAATACTTATGCAAATGTGATAGTACACTTTTTTTAGTAGCATGTGATTGCACACTTGCTGCTTTACATACATACATTATTTTCCAAACGAATGTTGAAATTTTGCCCACTCCCTGATCCACTAAATAGATAAGCATTTCAAGCGGTTCATAACATTTTTCTTTTGACAAAAACAAAATAATATTCATTCATTCAAATCAATAGAGTACATTAGATACGTCCCGTGAGCATAACTCAGTTGGTAGGACAATGCATTATTATATGCAGGGGTCGGGGTTCGAACCCCGGACACCCCACTTATTGACCTTATAAGGTTAATTCTAGCCACTACTTGACCAAAAAAAAGACGTACATCAGATACAAACATCGCTAAAAACGTAATGGATGAATCTGCGAACAAACTCATAGCACCCAAGTTAATAGCATACAACGGCAAAATGCCTACAAATAATATGATAAAACATAATTCATCGAAATACCCATGCTTTCGGATTTGCAACGTTGACGTCCAGATCATTGGTAAAATTTATAATTGACTGATGTCGATCTTTCAATAGGAACTAAACGAACAACGCGATAAGACGCGAAATCAAACGCCGCACAAAACAACGAACAACACAACGCCGCACTTAGACGACGAAATCACAAAAAACAATAAGGAAAAACTTGATATATGTGAAAATAACTTATTTAAATTGAAAGAAAAGGGGAAAAAAGATGTAGAGGAATGATTCTAGGTCAAAAAGAATGACCTAATACCACCCCTCGTCGATGAACTAAAGAGAAAGAAAGTTTAGAGAGAAGTTGAAGTTTCTCTGACTAAAGAAAGTTTAGAGAGAAGTTGATGTTCATAACATTTGAAATTCAAAATATTCATTTGAGTTTAATGGTGGTGGGTTGATTGTCTAAAACAATTTTGCACACACATCCAATTAAATTAAAAAAAAAATCACAAATGCAAACGTGTTCCCCATAAAAAAAATATACAGTCAGCGCGTCACGTCATCAGAAAAAGATGACTCAACGTGCCACATCAGCGAAAATGTACAGTCAGATGACCTAGGGTATTCTAAAACAAAACAAAAAATTACAAGGACCGAATCTAAATATATTTATTACAGGAGGCAAAACTAAAACTGACCTATATTACAGGGGGTAAAGGCCTATTAACCCAAATATTTATGCCAAATAAAATAATTCAATTTTAAAAAATAAAAGTGAAAGCAACTTGACCTAAAATAAAAAGAGTACAAGAAAGAAAAGGGGATGAAACCAAAACCTTCTCAACAGGTTGTAAATCTAAAGTTGGACATGCCCAACCTATTCCTAATGTACTCTCCCCTAATAAAATCAGGGATAATATTTATTGGGAAGACAATGTCTATGTCGATGGTTTAGTAAACTTTGGTCTTTCTTGTCTGTTTTTGGTTTCATCCCTCTTTTCTTTCATGTACTCTTTTTATTTTAATATGAAATGATGCATCTGCATCCTTTAAAAATAAAAAAAACTTAAAAAACCATATTTTTAAGACATTAAATTCACCATTATCTTTTCATTTCTTTTTAGGCTTAATAGCAGTTTTGAACTGAATGGTTCCTCACGCGACCCTCTATTTTTTGTTTTTTTATTTTTATTTTTTCAAAACGAAAAAAACGCAAATGAATTTCAAATAATTTTTTTTTAAAATTACACGTGGCATCTCACATAAGTGATGTGAGTGCCATGTCAGCGTGGACCAGGTCAAAATTGACACTGGGGCCAAAAGTGCAAAGGGGCCAATACTTAGGGGGCGGTTTTGTAGTTTTTTTCTTCTTAGGGGGCTAAAATCGCAACTTTGGCAAACATAGGGGGTCAAAACTGCAATTAAGCCTTCTTTTTAGAAAATTGTTGTATACACATGTTGTTTGGCTGAGAAACACATATAAAAGATGAAAATACCCCTCGGTAGTTAAGTGCCGATGAAAAATAAAACCGGCTGCAGTTAACTACCGAGGAAATATGAAATTACAAATGACAAAGACGTTTCAGTTTTTTTAATTAATGGTATTTATTGAAAATGAATTCAGAGATTGAATTGAAGATAGAATTGGTTTACGGTATAGGGGACTTGAAAGCATTTGCCTTTTTTGAAATTACTAATTTATTACTATTAAATCTTAGTTTTCTTTTTAAGGATTCTATTAATTCTTAGTTATTACTCTCTTTTTTTTTTTTAACAATTAGTCATTGTAATTAGAAACTTGGGCTACTATTGACATAAATCATATCTTTTTCTTTTAATAATAATTATGTAAATAGTATCTGCCAAATTTATAACCCGAGTAAATAGTCAATTACCCCTCTGAAATTGTAAGTTTCGTCAATTACCCCCCTGAAATTAACAAAACATCAATTACCCCCTGAAATTGCACAACGTTAATCAATTTACCCCCTCCGTCAAATTTTTCTGTTAGTGAACATGACGTTTTGCAAATACCCCCCTGGAGTTTTGCACTTATGTGCAAAATGCCCCCGAACTAAATAAGTGCAAAACTTCGGGGGTATTTGCAAAGCATCATGTTCACTAACAGAAAAATTTGACGGAGGGGGTAAATTGATTAACGTTGTGAAATTTCAGGGGGTAATTGAAGTTTTGTTAATTTCAGGGGGTAATTAACGAAACTTACAATTTCAAGGGGGTAATTGCCTATTTATTCTTTATAACCCCTTAAATTTTGACATATAATTATAATTATAACCCCTTTAATAACAATTTCATTTAATATAATATAACAAAATGCTATTACTATTTTTTTTAATGCAAAATAATATTCAAAAGCTTAATTTTTACTCATTGAAATGTTTTTTTAGAGAATTTAAATGTTATTCTCATTAAGATATATATACGCATAGAAGATATTGAGATCTGACTGTTTACTATTTTGTTTAAGAAAGTAGAACAATGCCATTGTAATATCAAAATTAATTTTGAAGAATCAACAAAAAAGAGAGTAGTACTTAAAAACATAGCATCTAACTTAATTTGAAGGATATATAAAAATCTTAAAATTATAGCTAACAAATTGTAACAATTATATCATACGGATATATGGGGTAAAATGAGTAGTATAGTACTGATACCCATAAACTTGTCAATAATTGCCCAGGCTAACACTTTTGATAGATAAATACCATACTCATTGTTCTAATTTCTTATTACTATCTCATAATCTAGTTAAAATCTTTGACAAGAAAGAGGCAGATGTCTTGTAATTCGTAAGTGCATGTGAGCTGGTAAAATAACTGCAAGACATTTGATGTGTCAGGGTGCGAGTTTGAATCCACAATATCACTCTTCAAAGCAAAATAGTTTCTTAATATTGGACATAACCTAAGTTATGTTTCGCGCAACATTTGTAGTGGCAGAGAATATCCTGGATATTCTGCAACTTTTAAATTCAAACTAAAATGCCATTTTTGCTTGCACTCTTTGGTCAATATAGAAGCAAAGAAATTATGTGATTCGGAGAAATAAAATTATCCAAAGGAATGCAGTCTGCAAACGGGGTATATGTTTGTTAAGGTTGGTGGAATGCGCAAGAAGCTCAAGTGAGGTACAAGACTCAAACCCAGACCCGAGACAGTCTTGTATGGCATCGACCGCCTACAGGATGTTATAAGTGCAACACTGATGCTTCCTTTTCAATATCTTGAAACAAAGTTGGTATTGGTGTTTGTGTCAAAGATGAGCAAGGTCACCTTTTTCCGGCTAAAACTTAGTTTCACCATTTACTGAATATTAATGTTGGACAGGCCTTAGGCATACTAATTGTTGTGAAGTGGGTTCAGGAATTGCATTTGAACGTGGTATTGAGCTGAACTCTAAATGTGTGGTGGATAGTTTCAACAGTAACAAGTTGGATGAGTCCGACTTTTGTGCTATTACCGAAGATTGTAAATATTTTTTCTCGCCTTTTTTCACAAACTCTACTATTAAGTTTATTAAAAGACAAGTCAATGAGGTTGTTCATAACCTTGTTCGAGTAGCCATGTCTTTAGTCAGTCTCCATATTTTTACTGATATTCCTACATCTTTCCACAATTTGATTGTTAATGAAATGCAATAATTCTCTCGTCACAAAAAAATCACTCTTCTCTGCCACTTAGTGTGCGTAACACAACATTAAGCTCTTTGAAACCAAAAGAAGAAAAGGACAAGATGAATAATAATAATAATTGAATTCTCATTATATAAACCATTATTTACACTTGAATAATTATAATTTAATAATTCACCAATAATCTTTACAAGAACAAATTCCTCCTTTAATTCCTCTTTGCATCTCTAGCAATTATATCTCTCCCAGTAAGTAAAGAAACAAATTTTATCCAACTATGGCAGTCCCCACAAACTCTAAGATTCTTGAAAATCCTGATAGTAGTATTCTTACCACAAGTCTTCCATAAAGCAAAAGCCATTGCTAATTTTTCACTGTGATAATATACAGCACTAATCTTCTCTTCCTCCAAATCCTGCAACACAAATTTGGTATCAGGATTATAACCCAAAGTTTTAACCTTCTCTATTAATTCATGCAACATTTCTAAAATTTCATGAGCTCTTGAGTGAGATAAATCTCCTGCCATAAAAGTATAAACCTCTCGATCGATATCAACCCAACTCATTGCAGCAGTAGTTTTCTTCAACCTCAAATCTCTTCCTGCACTTTTCATCTTGATCACATTGTCCCATTTTCCAGCTGAAGCATAAATATTTGTCAAGAGAATATGAGTTCCTCCATCCCTAGGAGCTTGATCAAGCATTTTTCTCATAAACTTCTCCGCCATCTCTACCTCTCCATGAATCTTACATGCATTCAGCAGCGTCCTCCATTGTATCACATCCGGATTTTTCCCCTCCTCTATCAACATCGCAGCCTCTTCGAATCTCTTAGCTCTTCCTAACAGATCAATCATACAAGTATAATGATCTCTTGTTAATTCAATACTGTGGTTGTTCCTGATGAGAGAAAAGATTTGACACCCTTCTTCAACTAACCCTGCATTATTACATGCCAAGAGAATGCTAATAAATGTCACGACATTAGGTTCAAGTCCCAATTTTTTCATTCTTTCAAATAGCTCAAGAGCTTCATGACCAAAACTGTTTTGCGCATAAGCATAGATCATTGTGTTTATGGATACTACATCTAACTCGGTCAACGACTCAAAAACAGACCTTGCCTTTTCTACATTTCCAGATTTTCCATACAAATGAATTAGTGCAGCATTAACATACTCGTTTCCATCAACACCCAGTTTCATGGTTACGGCATGGATTTGTTCCCCTGCTTCAAGCATGAAGAATACTAGATACTGTGAAATGATTCGGACTAATTGAACAACAAATCATTTCCTTAAACATCGACAAAGCAACCTCCTCTCTACCATTCTGCACAAGACCAACTATAAAAGATGTCCAAGTCACATGGCTTGCATAAGCAAGTTTATTAAACACCTTTATCGAATCCTCAACCATGCTGCATTTTGAATACATAGTAAGAAGTGAAGTCTGCGAAGCAACAACAGATTCCAAACCAGACTTAACAACAAGACCATGAATCAATTTACCATTAACTAAATCTCCTAGATTACCACAACTAACCAAAACACTCGCCAAAGTATATTCATTCGGCTTAATTCTACTACCGACCATATCCTCAAAAACCTCTAAAGCTTCACCATCAAGACCATGTTGATTATACCCAACAACCAACGCAGTGAACAAGACAACATCTTTATCCAAAACACGGTCAAACACAAAACGGGCATCCTTCATTTTACCAAATTTCGCATACATATCAACAATGCCGGTTGCAACAAACCCATCCGACACCTCAAAACCCAAAACCACAGCCAACCCATGCGCTTTCTGCCCCTCACGTAAAACTCCCATTTCTGAAAAAGCCTTAAAGATCGCAGAGAATGTGTAAGCATCCGGTAAAACACCGTCAAAGAGCATGTTGTTGTAGAGCTCAATAGCTTCTTTGGTCTTTTCCACGGCTGACATGAGAAGAGATCATTGAATTCCAAGTAACTATGTGTCTGTTGGGCAATTCATCGAACAACTAGCGTGCTTCAGTGATGACGCTGCATTTGATGTAACCATCAATTAGCTTGTGACCAAAGAATGAAAACAAGGAACCGGATTTGAGGATGTAGGTGTGAAGTGATTTGAGGGTTGTTAAGGATTTTTTGTTTGTGCATTGTGCAATGAGGGATGTGTAACAATTCATATTTGCATGCTACAATACGATTGTTTTATGTTTTTTATTTCCACGATGGTCAGTGAGGTTTTCTCTATGTTCATATCTGCATAAATTCATATTTTCATGCTATAATACAATTCTTTTATGTTCTTCGTCAATGGGAAGACTACTTCATTTGGTCGTCCGATTTATGATATATTTCATTTTTTTCCTTTTCATTTTAAATGCAATACATTGATTCTGCTCACATTTGACACGGATCTGATTGGTAAGACCATCAAACGAGCTTACAATAGCTTATAGTTTATAAGTTCCTATAACTAAAAAAGCTTTGTTGGATAACTGATGTTTTATCACAAATTTATAGCTTATTTCATGAGTTTATAATTTATTTTTGAGACGCTATTTCATATAGCGTTTGAACTTATTTTTTGTGAAGGTGTGGTTTATTAATTAATTAATAGTATCATTTTTATGTAAGGACAATAATGTCATACTAAACATTTATTCTAGAAAGAAAACGTCATGTAATAAACATAACTCTTTCTTTCCTTTTTGTTTCTAGTTCTACACACTCATTTTTACCATACAGCCAATAAATCATCTCATTTTCTTCTAACTTTCTTTTCTTTAATAATCTTTCTTTCTGTTTTCTTTCCTTTCACTTTCCATTCTGATCCAAACAAAACCTAAGATAAATGAGTGACTCTGTTCAATTTGCTCTCTCATAATACATTGTCAAGAGAAAATTGAATCCAATTGTAGGAATTGTCTCATTTTAAACTGAAGTATTGAGTCTATAATTTATGAAAATTGCTTTTCAGACGTTAAGAACTTCATATTGACATATGGAAGTTACGAATTTACCCCCAGAGGTAATTAACTACCGTTGGCATATTCGACAGCAGTTAACTGCCGCTGGCTCCTCTGGCTTTGCTGCACTTAAGTGTAGTTCCAGTTGTGATTTTACGCGTTTCGGTCGAAAAATTAAAATAAATCGAAACTTATTCAGAATTCTACGAAACTTTACAGACACCTCTATAAAAACACATATAGATGATGTGCAAAGTTTCGTAACATTCCGAGTAAGTCTCGATTTTTTTATTTTATAGACCGAAACGCGCAAAATCGCAATTTAAAAAATAAAAAAATCGACACTTATTCGGAATGTTACGAAACATTGCACATCATCTATATGTATTTTTATAGAGGTGTCTATAAAGTTTCTTAGCATTACGACTAAGTCTCAATTTATTTATATTTTTTGACCGAACCATGCAAAATCCTTGTATTTTTCCAAGTGCGAGTCCGAAAAGTGTCCTAGAGGTTGAACTTTTTCACGATTTTTTGCACTCATGTTCGGAACAAAAAAAGAACATCTCCCACAAAAAATTTGAATTTTTGGACAAGGGACGGATTAAATATGAATTTTTAACGCGCCTAAAACTTAAGACACGAAAATATCAATACATCAACCTAAAAATTGAATTTTAAACTGTTTTTTCTGCAGACATCTCTATAAAAGTAAATATAGAGGATTTGCAAATTTTCGTAGTATTTCGACTAATCCACAATTTATTTTGAATTTTTTACTGAAACGCGTAAAATCGCACTATTTTTCCAACTGCGCGTCTGGAAAAGTTATATAGAGGTTGAATTTTTCATTATTTTTTGCACACATATTAATAACATAAAAAAAACATTTCCCGCAAAAAATTAGAATTTTTCGATAACAGATGGATTAAATATAAATTCTTAATGCGTCAATAACTCAAGAAACCAAAATATCAAAACGTCGACCAAGAAATTGAATTTTGAGCTGGTTTTTTGCGGACAGCTCTAAAAAAATATATATAGAGGGTCTGTAAAGTTTCGTAGAATTCTGAATAAGTTTCAATTTATTTTAATTTTTCGACCGAAACGCGTAAAATCACGACTGGAACTGCACTTAAGTGCAGCAAAGCCAGAGGCAGTTATCTGCATCTGGAGCCTGCGGCAGTTAACTGCTGCCGGATATGCCATCGGTAGTTAACTGCCTCTGTGGATAAATTCGTAACTTCCATGTGTCAATATGAAGTTCTTAATGTCGGAAAAGCAATTTTCATAATGAGAAATGATATTTGAACATTCATTTGATGACAACTTTTGTGACAACTTTATCTCTCATACTCACATTATTTTTTACTTTATCTCTCTATTGCTATGATTTCCGAGTCAATACTATTTTTTCTTTGTAAATTATGGTTGTAAAATAAGTTGTCACCAAATTGGTTGTTCAAATAACACTTCTCTTTCATAATTTATTCACAATGTGAAGGTGACTAACTAGTCGAGTCGTGTGATATATGTACACCAACCACTAATGGCACCTCCTCATGTCTTGGAGGAAGAACTAAAAATGATATGAGATGCAGCTTGCCATCCATCCATCAGCTTACTTGTGCAGCTTGGATGAAAGCTTGAAGCAAACTCTGAGCTGCAAATGTTTGATCAGGCATTCCAGATATCACGACATTCCCTCCACTTGTACCAACACTAGGACCATATACAGTAACCTTTGCATTAGAAATCTGGTCACAGGAAAAAAAATGCAGTACACCATATTAAAATCATGAATACTACAAAAACTATATTGATAAAATGGTCAAATCGATTCGGGAGACTTGAGTTCGGTTTTTACGTGAAACAATTTTTAATCAAATTATATATTTCTCACTGCCAAACTTCAAATTAGCAGGACTCCTTTTTCTTAAGAATTGAAGGTTTAACACGAAAAAAACAAAAGAAAAATTCAAATCCAACTAAATAAGCACACACCTGTGTTATTTGATTACATGGTTATTTTCCTTCTTTCTTTTTTTTTAATTTAGGGAACATAGTTATTTTTCCTTGTAAACACATGAAGATTTTTATATGATTACGTAGTTATTTTTCGTTGTCATTTGAGTGTTGTTGTTGAAGACTTGGTCCTCCATTTTTGTGCAATAACACCACTAACAATGTGCCATATATATCACTTCAATCTTCCCAATTCATTATACGCTTAATAATATTAACCTCTTAATAAAAAAAAAATATAAATAATATATTATCATGGGCAACAAAAAAACAATTTAACCTCTTAATATAGTGGAACATCTATGTACGTTGTTGAAAGATGTGAGCCATTTGACTCAAATCCTAAAGAATCAAATCCTATCATCTCAAAATATAAAATTGTAAAAAGGAATCAAATTGTAAGAATCAGTCCCATCGCATGCATAATTTGATCCAACGGTCATGTAACGTGGTTCAAAAGAATACCTTTATGGATTGTATGAATATATAATTTATAATGATGTCATAAATTAGAGTTTGTTTCAACTTTAGAAAAAATAGATTTTGTGTTAAAATAATTTAGAGTTTTTTTTTAGAGATTTTAAAGAAAATCAGAAGTTACTTTTGTTTGTCTACTACCTATAAAAATTCATTTTAAAAAAAAAAATGAGTTTTAACTTATATGTGTTACTTTCTTGTTTTTGAAAAAAAAATAATATTTTCTGAGAAAATCTAATTCTAATAGCTTTTTATTTTAAGATCAAAATATACTTTTTCGATAAAATGATTTTTCTAAAAATCCTAAACAAACATTTAAAAATAGAAAAAAGTGATTTTGTTTGAAAATATATATTTTTTTTAAAAAAAAATCTGAACCAAACGGCCCGTATATTATACAGAACAGGTGTCATGTATATTAGCCAAAGTCAAAGCGGAAAAGTCTATGGTCTGCTTGGCGCCAGCCCCATGACTACCATTATCAATACATTTTTTTTTGGCACATACTATGAAAATCAAAATACGGTTAAATTGACACTCTTTTGCTTCATACCATCAAGTTGGTTGAAATAAAAAATCTTCATACCATGACGTAAAAATCTCTTGCTTCTTTTATATTTTAGAGTAATTTATTTATGGATAAAAAAAAACATTAACGTAAAGATTCACGAGGTGCTTACGTATCTCTTCTATAAAAGACACTCACTAGCTCCCATTTTTACACCCTCAAGTCTCAACCCACAAAAACATAAGATTTGCTTTGCTTCTCGCTTCTTAGTCTCTCCTCCCTTGCAGCAATAATGGCCACACCACCCCCAACAGTTCCTCAAACTACCCTTGAGATAGAAACTCAAGCTCCACCACAACTGCAA
>Ga0228710_1010329_pt1 | contig 12530 bp, 5 predicted proteins | sample MedpolnodulmetaG_FD_177995 | JGI IMG/M metagenome (GOLD analysis project Ga0228710, IMG submission 177995) | Root nodule microbial communities from Medicago polymorpha collected in Santa Monica, California, United States - pink nodules | ecosystem: Host-associated > Plants > Roots > Nodule...
TGCTTTGTTTTCCATTGTTACGTATTATTTATGAACTATGTTGTCGAACTATTTGAACTAGGATTTTCATTAAAGTTGTTTATGTTGAGGCCGTAGTGCCAAAGTTGTTGAATAAAGAATTAATTTTCCGCTGCGATGTAATTGAATTTTGAGAAAGTTGTTTTAATAAATAGTAACTTTACTCTATTTATACATGAAATGTAGCGTAGCATTCCGTTTTACGTTGAATACTCTGATTTAAGTGTATTATTTACATTGTTGGGAAAACGGGGTGTTACAGAATCTCAATAAGATTATCTCCGAATCCAAAACTTGGTACCACATGCATGTAGAGGTGCCTAGAACATTGCATGTACTTGAGATTTGTGAAACGTGTCATACTTGACTATGTGATTTCGAGATTATGTGCATTGGTGAAATTTGGTGAATGTGGTGAATATGTGGAAACGTCAACTTGTATATGTTTCTTGATTATTGCCAATATACTTGAAGAATATTGTTGATGTAATGATTCAATGTTGTGTGATTTAATTAAGAGTTATTTATTGAACATTGAAAGATGAATATGTCGTTATGCATTTATTTGATTATATGATTATCATGTGGAATATAATCTAACCCCTCAGTGGTCGTTTGGTTGACCGCTTTCCTATATGCAAGAATGTGTAGACGGTGTGCAAGACAAATTCTCTTATTGGTTGTGAGTTGCCTAAGCCCCAATTACTTAGGTCCAATACAAACACAGCCCAAATTCTGCATTTGGAAATATTACTCACAACACACCCTTTTCCCGCGAGGGGGATGCACGGAGCAACAGAGACCAGTTCAGACGAAATGTAATGTCTCTTTCCCACATTCTCGCGAATCTCTCCCCAACGGCTCTACAAACACCCACTTCTATATAAAAGGGAATCCTCGCAGTTCCAAGGGTAGAATCTCTCTTATCTATAAACCCTCATTTATGACCTCTACTGACTTGAGCGTCTGCAGGTAACCCCCCCCCCCCCCGGCGTTCCACCACCCTACAACCATCGCATTAAATAGCATCGACGGTCACCTTCTGATCAGTTACGATCAGTAATATATAGTTTTTTTTATGTAAATACTGCAATGTTACACAATCTGTGCGAATGTACTAGTGTTTTTTTTTGTCAAGTAGTTTGGTGACTTGAATTCACTTTTTTAAAGTAATTAAATGTGGTGTTTGAGGTTTGAACTCTGACTCTTACATATAACAATGCATCATTTCTGTCATTTGAGCTATGTTCACAGAGATAATACACATGTCTTTTTTCTAATTATGGACAAGAAGTTTGTTGAGATGTACGTTCTTAGCATTATTCTTATTTCCAGAAGAGAATAACAGCAACACAAATGTGAGAAATATATGGTTTCTAATTATGGACAAAAAGTTTGTTGAGATGTACGTTCTTAGCATTATTCTTATTTCTAGAAGAGAATAAAACAAACACAAATGTGAGAAATATATGGTAGGAAACAAACGACTATCATGTGGATGTGGTTACGACACTTCAGATACCTAAGAATTTATCAAACCAAAAATCAATCCCCACAAGATTATAAAGGCGTTTTTTGCATGCAGGGACCCTATTTATGTCTTTAATTTTCTTGTCCTTTTGATGGTGGGTGGGGATTGGGGACTTTGGAGCCTGCGAGCCACAAAAATATTGAGCCAGAAAGCACCAGGCTGTTCTTTGTAATCCTAGACTACCTAATTATGGGGATGAGTGATAACGAATGGAGAGATAATGAGATTACATGAGAACAAGTTAAAAATCGTTATTTTAAAAAAAGTGATTTTTGTGGATGGTAAATAAACAAAAATAAGTAAACTTAGATTTTTCTTTTTAATCTTTAAATTTTTTTAAAGCACCTATATAAGTGTGTGGCAAGTTCTGTGCTTAAGCGGATACGCATGAAAGCAAAAATATTGTGAAAGAAATAAACGAAAAGATATAGAGAAACTAGAATGGAAGTAACTCAAGTACACATGAATGGAAGCATTAGAGAAGCAAGCTATGCAAACAACTCATTACTTCAGGTATATGGTATATATATATATATATATATATTGGTTTTGCTAGAAGTCACACATGAAGGTGTCTTTTAGCAATCCACACCTCAATGTGTGATTTTCACTTTTTAGTTATAATTTTGTTAAAAGACACCTTTATAAAAATTAGTTGGTGTATTTTAATAAATGCTCATAGAATAACTTGTTAAAAGACACCTTCATAAAATGTGTCTTCTAGCAAAACCATATATATATATATGATGTTGTTAACTTACTTCCATCTAAAAACATGGAAGGAGTCCTAAAATCATAAAGGAGTAAGTTAACATCCATAGTCCTACTTGTTTTTTTTTTTTTATTAAAAATACAATTTCATCTATTTAAGTTAGGTTATTAGTAAATGAGAAATTTATAAATTAAACAGAAAAACATGCATCCTTAATTAATACTTGTTGTGTTCTTCGTTAAAACATTTAGACTCTGTTTGGGAGTTTGGAGAGGAAGAGAGAGGAGGGTTCTGGACGGATGAGATTCGAGCAAAATATATTGAAATTTTTCAAAAAAATAAGAGACTGGTTTGGTAGAGAATGATATGTAGAAATACTTAAGATTAATGTATTTTTAACTTTTAAAGTATTACAACAACATATATTGAATTTGAAGAACTTATCCAAACTTCACAAAACCCTACAAACTCCTCTTCCAATAGATTTTTTTAGTTCCTCTAGTTAGAGAAATTTTGTATTATAAAAAACTTAAATTCCTTTTTCTACAAACCCTCCCCTTCCCCTCAAATTTCACAATCAAGCCTTAATGTTGTTAAAGTAATTAAGTAGTCAACCACAAAAATCATATTACACCACACACAAACAAGCCGTAAAAAAAGAATAATTCAGGAAAAACAAACTGTGAATATAACATACTAAAGGAACCCTAATCTACTAAAAGATCGTAATAAAAAGTGTGGATTTAAGACATGCTGATTCAGAAAGTTTCTTTTAGAAAAAAAAATCAAATTGAGAAAAAAAAGAGTTAACCACTTGTTGAACAAGTGACTTCAAACACACAAGAGGGGGGTGAATTATGTTCTTTACAAAACGATTTAAAATAAGCACTTAAAAAAATGTTTAACAAAATAAAATAAAGTGCTTATAAAAAGTTTAAATAAATATGAAAATAGAGATGGTGAGATAAAATAAATGACAAATAAAGTAAAAGAGATAAAGGGATGAGAGAAAGGACACCAAAAGATTTATCCTAGTTCGGCTTAAAACACCAAGGCCTACGTCTAGTCCCCAAGGAAAAGTCCCTTGAGATTTTTCACTAACCTAGCTTTTAAACGGGATAAGCTAGTAACCTTTACAAGATAGCGAGCACTCTCCAAACAAAACAATCTTTTGTAGAAGAGCACCTCTAAACCCAAGAGATATCACCTCTCTTAAAACCTCGGGATCGCACCCAATACAAATAAGAATTACAATAGTAAAATAATACACCAAATGTAGAGATAATGAGAATGATGAAATAATATTGTTCACAAAATTTGAGTGCAAATATGAGTTGTGTCTATGAGCTACGACAATGCACCTATTTATATGCAAAAACTAGAATGAGGTGCTATTAAAATAATTGTAGCCGTTGGACAATTTATGTGAGAAATAGCCGTTGGAAATCAATTATATGAAACAATAATTTGTATATGTCAACGGTAATGTTCTCAATTTGGAAGGCACAAAATAGCATTGAAATCAAAGATACATGCAATATGTAAATTCAATTATAACTCTTAGAAGAAAAAAAATTACATGCGTATCAATTTTGAAGTGTAGCCATTCCATAATCAATTACATAGTTCACTATGCTGAAAATATTTTTAATGTCAAAAATAATTGTGCAATTTGTAAAATAAATTATAACTTTTCATGTAAAAATATTTTAATGCAAAATCACATTTAAATGAAAATCATTGTGAGCGTGTGATTTATTTTTATGAGAGCTTTTCCAACTACTTATATAAAGTCCTAATACAATAAAAATAAAACCCAAGACTAGAAAGCAAGAATCTTCTTTTCCGCTTTTTGCATTGTTGCTCTTCTAGGACTTCTTTTGTCGATCATCAAAACCAATTAATTCTTGTCAAGGCATATATTCACACCACGTACAAAAAAAACATTAAACCTTATTGATCAACGAGACCAAAGGCGCTATAGGGAATTCTATCAAAGAAAAAATGTCACGACAAATTGTTACTCCATTGAAGCATTGGAATAGTAAAATAAATTATTTCTTTAAAAAAAGAATACGGTGTGGAAAATTGGGTAAACAAAACTCCGTCACTCTACGTCTTAGGAGATTCACTCTCATCAAAATTCTATCTAGGAGAAGCTTCAAGGAGAACACTTGAACCTTGGACGGGGCCTCACACTCCCAAACGAAGGATAAAATAGGAGATAATTCAGCCATTCTACTACCTGCTCGAAGATGAACCTCATAAAGGTAGCCATAAGCGGACCTAATCGAGGAAACCTTGTTTGAGCAATGCTTTCAAGACCAAGAGTTTGAACCCTAAAAAAGATGGTGCATCTCCACCACACCCAACAATTCCTCCACTAAGTTTTGCTCCCATACAAATAGGCTCTGCCTAAAACACAACTCCTAAACCCACCTACCATTGACCTAAAATCCCAAAGACCTTATATAGAAGAATTATTCAGACGAAATAAGGAAGAGCCTCATAAATATATCCTTCAACGAAACAGACCCCACCCATATATCCTCTTAGAGGGAGGCTTGAGCACAATCCCTCATAACAAAAAAGATGTCATCTAAAAACCAATATGAGCTAGCCACTCCATCTAGTCCAAGTAAGGAAACCCATGCCATCTAGAACACGATAATTCTTAAACATCGACCCCTCTATCCTCACACGAATCTTACAATAACACGTATTGAGAATTTTCTTCCACATACCAGATCCTCTAAAGAAAAGCCCACAAAGCTCCACCTAACTGACCCAAGGAATTTCCTTAGCACCTTTTGATCCTACCCAAAGGAAGGGTGTCTCAATCCCCACAATTCTCTTCCAAACTTTAATTGGTAACTTCATAAAAGATAGATAAAAAAAGGGGATCTAATTCAAAATTGAATTAATCAACAACATTGTCCCTCCCAAACTAAAAAACATATTTTGCCAGTAACCCAACCTATTGGAGATCTATTGAATCAGAGGCTCTGAGGTGCTCTTTTTCTTCTGGTTCGCCCATACAAGAAAGCCATGTAAATGAAGGGGATGGATCCAATCCTACAATGAAGAAAACCCTCAAACAAACTCAAAAACTCATAATATCCATGTGACCTGAAGCCAGACCCAGGAACCACATGATAGTTTTCAGTATCCACATAATGGTCATTAAAGCATCCGCAATAAAGAATGTGTCATCAACATATTGGAGATGTGAAACATATAAAGCTGAAGAGCCAACCTGGAAACTAGTGTACTCCCCTAACTCCTCCACCCTCCTAATGGAAGTGCTTAATCCTCTCACCATTAGGATGAAAATGAAAGGGGCTAGAGGATCTCCTTGCTTAAGCCCTTTCTAGATATTAATTTCTTCAGTCGGACACTCATTCACAAACACATATAAATTTACAGAAAACACACAAGCAAGAATCCAAGACCTCCCCTTAGAGTTAAAAATTAAGCGCCCCATCATATAATCCGAAAAGTTCCAACTCACCTAATCACAGGTCTTTTCAAAATCCACCTTAAAAATCAGACAAAGTTTCCTAGTTCATAGGGCCAAATCTATAATATCATTCACAACCACCACCCCATCCACCATGTGCATCCCTTTAAAAAAAAATATAATTACAATGTATTGTAAATAGAAAAATTTATAATTTGGACTTAATTGGCGATTGGGTGAGTTATTCCTGGACGTATCATTATTCTAGCTAAATCATTACTAATTTACAAGATCAGTAAGTGAGTTACTCCTCTTAATAAGTTATTATAAATTTTACCCTACCTTCGATTACTATCAAATTATATTAATAATCAAACACATAAAGATAAAAGTCGTAGCTATATAAGTTGACAGTTGATAATTACTTATATTAAATGAAGTCTCAAAATAATTTTAATGTTTTAATTTTTCTTATGGATGTTATATACTCCAGTCTATATTATATGTGGTCTCAATTTTATGCATCAATTGTAAATACGCAGCGAAAGGTGATTTCTTTAACAAAACCTTTGAGAGACGAAGCCATAACCAACCTTTGCAACACATTCCCCGGAAGCTTGGCAATTGCAGACTTGGGTTGCTCTTTTGGACCAAACACTTTATTGGTGATATCAGAAATTATCAAAGTTGTGGAAAATCTTTGTCAAGAGCTTCATCATAAATCTCCCGAATATAAAGTATTTTTGAATGATCTACCAGGGAATGACTTCAACAACTTATTTATGTCCCTTGACACCTTCAAACAAAATCTACGTGATGAAATGGAAACTGAAATGGGTCCGTGCTACTTCTATGGGGTCCCTGGTTCATTTTATGGAAGGATTTTTCCAGATAAAAGTTTGCATTTTGTTCATTCCTCTTACAGTCTTCAATGGCTATCTAAGGTTTGTCTATAGTGATTATTGTTTGACATTCTTTTAATATTCTATACTAATATAGATTAAGTAAACTTTTTATCCCAATATAGACTTGTCATTTTATTTATGGTTAAATATGAATTTGTTTTGTTGAATGGTGATTAATTAGGTTCCTGAGGGAGCTGACAACAACAAGAGCAACATTTACCTAACGAGCACGAGCCCGTCAAATGTCCTCAAAGCTTTCTACGAGCAATTTCGAACAGATTTCTCGTATTTTCTCCAGTGTCGCGCCAAAGAATTAGTTGATGGTGCCCAAATGATTCTAACATCTTTAGGAAGAAAAAGCGACGATCCATCAAGCAAGGAGTGCTGTTATATTTGGGAACTCATGACTATGGTCCTTGATGAGATGATGCTGCAGGTAGACTATGATATATATAGGCTTAATTGCATATTTGATCCCTTATATTTATTTTAGGTTTTAAGTTGGTGTTTTAAAAGTTTCAAGTTGGTCCCTTAAGTTTTAAAGGTTTCAAGTTAGTCCAAAACGTTACTCATGTTGGAATAAGTTCGTCCCTTCCGCGACATGATATTGAGTTTAATAAAACAAAAAAAATTAAAAAAACTGATTTTCTAAATAAGTTAAATTTCATCACCCATATTGTCAACCTGGATCTTTAAACGGGAAGTTACGAAAAAGACTAACTTATTTTAATGTGAATAACGTTTTAAACCAATTTGAAAATTTTAAAACAAAGAAGACTAACTTGAAACTTTTAAAACATAAGAGATCAACTTAAAATCTAAAATAAACATAAGGGACCAAACATGTATATATTAGTATGAAGAAGAAAGTTATAGTCACTCTCTTTTTAAAACTCTTTTTAGCACTCACTTTCTTATTTAGTGAAATCTATGTGGGTACCACACATTGAAAATGAATCTTACACAAAGTGATCAGACCTACATGAATTTCTCACAATAGGAGAGAGTGCTAAAAAGAGACTGCTTCTAACATTTGTTTTAATGTGAATTATTCGATGCATGTTGTAGGGAATCATTGCCGAAGAGAAAATTAATACTTTCAACATCCCTAACTATTATCCATCTCCATCTGAAGTAAAGTTGGAAGTTCTCGCCGAAGGATCATTTGCAATCAATAAACTGGAGGTTTCTGAAGTAAATTGGAATGCTCTAGATGATTTGAATGCCTTTGACTTAGTATATGAAATGTCAGAATCATTTAGAGATGATGGATACAATGTTGCACAATGCATAAGGGCTGTGACCGAACCTTTGCTAGTTAGTCACTTTGGTGAAGGTGTCATAGACGAGATTTTTAACCGCTATAAAAAGATTTTAACTAATCAGATGTCCAAAGAGAACATTAAGTTCACCAATCTTAGTATATTGTTGACAAGAAAACCATAAACAAAAACAGGTTTCGGTTTTATATTTGCACTTTAAAATAAATTGCAAAGTCGTGATAGTGGTTAATTTACATTATTTTTCTAGTTAGTGATTAGTTAGGAAATGTTATGATGGAGGGATAATAATTTAGTAGTACCGATATAAATGTTGTTAGTTATTTGTTGTGATACATGTTCTTGATTGTATGTTGAAATCATTTAAGCGGAGTTTACTCTCACTTGTTCTATATTCAATTTCATATCCATTTGTTTACATTTGAGAATGTTGAGTTTTAGTTTTAATAAATAAAATAGATGTTGCATATATATGCCTTGAAATCTCGAGTTTGGGTTCAGCCTATTTCGTGATGTGGAGGAAGACTTCATGACGTGTAGCTCGATGGAATGCAAGGTGTCCAACCACTGCCTATGTTGTGACGCGCATGCCATCTTCATGACGCGGAGACATAAGTTTTTAGTTCTCTTGGTCGCCATGTTTTAAGAGTTGGATGAATCATATAAATAGGTAGTATATGTAGGGTCCGGGTGAGTGAAAAACAAGGGTTTTGTAGCCAACACTCAAACTAGGGTTAAGAGAGTTTCCTTAGGTAGTATATGTATAAATTGGATTCACTGATGACACTAGGTCATACATCATTTTTGTTACAGTTTTTATGTAGTTTTGGTCGAGTTTAGGTGATTATGCACGAGTCAGAAGCTGAAAAAGGACTGTTTTGTAATTCTGAAGCTGAGGAAAATCGTGCTCCGATTTGATGCAATCGTAGTACGATCGTGAAGCTAAATCGAGACATGTTGTCTCGTAAAAAATCGGAGTACGATTTCTTAGGAATCGGGCTACGATTTTAAGACGCTCTTGTGTCAGGCTTGAGTTAAATGAGCCATCGTGCTCCGATCTGCAGCATTGGAGTACGATTTTAGCGTTTATGGGAAATTTCCTATAAAAGGGAAGTCGATTTCTGAAAGGAGGGTTCAACATTTTAGAGAGAAAAACTGACTTTTGGAGCTGGATCACTGAGCAGAAGGTGGGAGTCCATCAAAACTCATAGCCGGTTATCAATTTCATGTAATGAATTCTTCTTTGTCATTAGTTATTTGTGATTTAGCCATGAGCAGCTAAATCCTTTGAGATTAGGTCAAGAGATGATTCTGTGCTAGCTCATACTTATGTAACCTGAAACTCTTATTGTTTACGAATGTCAATCTAGTTTATTCAGTATAAATCATTCTTCATGCCTTTATGATTCTGACCAAATATAATTGATTCAAGAGATTATATGACTATTGACAGTACCGTGTAACTCAGACATATTTATACTGTTCAATCTAATAGACAATCTAGGGATAGAGCGTTGTTAGGTTGTGATAATTGAAGTAACGAACTTAAAAACCTTTGATGATTATAGGTTCACCTAAGGAATTAGGGAATTATGATTAGATAAGAGGACTTAGGATCAAGGGATTGACCTAAGTTAACTTGTTAATTCGTCATTAACTTTGTGACATTTGTAGTTTTAAAGAATCAGGTTGCTATTTAGTGAAGTGCAGATGAATCAAATGACCTAGTCATCTCTCTAAACTATTTCTAAAACCAATTTTAGTTTCGTCATTTTATTTACAATTGCACTAAAAACCAATTTGCCTAAGGCAACCCCCAATTTAATTATATCTTACTGTTGACGTCCCTGTTACGTAGAAATCAAAATAGTCCCTGAGGAAACGAATTATTTTATTACTCGATTTGAATTAGTACACTTGCTAATTTTCTATCATTCACCTTGTAGGATATTAAAATATTGATTTTCTTAGTCACAACTAGAGATTCATGAAAATAGTAGAATTAGATTTGAAAACTTATTCTTGTGATTTCTTTTGGGATATTTGTGTAAAGTTACTCTCTTGATCAGAGAAACGAAGAACTGCTCTATCCCCTATACTAGGTGATGTGGTTTTATAAAGTGTACTAAAAATTCATCAAAGTAATAAAGTTTATAAGATTCGTAGCCACATGGACTGTTTCAATTTCTACTCGACAAAAACATCAATGTTAAGGATGTGTTAAAAATCGGGCTGCACATGTCAAATATATGGTTTGAACAATTGTAAAACAAATAGCGAAAATTAAATTAGTTAATTGGTAAGAGGTTTTAGAAGAAAAATGATCAGATCTTTCGAATTATATGTTCGTTGCTATTTGGTAAGCTGCACCTAAACTATATAATTGTTCCTCTAGTTTCACCATAATTAACAAAATAGCTCAGGTCAATCCCTTAACTCAGAGCCCTCTATGATTATAGTTCCCTAATTCCTTACATGAACCCATAATTATGCATGGCAACAAAACCCATACCCGTGGTTACCCGCCCGCACTAAACCCGATTTGACGGATTTTCCCCGTTTTGACTAGGTTTGGGTATGAGTTTGGGTTTTCCTCGATTTCAAAACACGGGTAACGAGTACATAGGAACCCACCCCGAACTCATACCCAAACCCATCCCGAATGTAGAAAATTACTTTATGCTGATATGCCATGTTTTTTTTTTTTTTTTAATAATTGTCGTGTTATAATAACTACCATTGATATTTAAAATAGCAACTAAATCAACCAGTCTAACAAATGTTAAAGTGAGCATATTGCTGGATAATGCATTACAACATTTCTCAAGGGGTTGCAAAAAAAACTTCTATTTTTTATTAAAAAATTATTCAATGTGGGGACGGGGATGCTCGAATCCGTCGGGGATGGGGATGAGGTTCAATTTCTCATTTTCGTTAGGTATGGGTAGGGTAACGGGTAAGTATATGAGAATCAGATATGGGGAAGGGGAATGTAAAACCCGTCCCACCCCGCCTCATTCCCATGCCTACCCATAATCTTCAAAGGCTTAAACTGGCGTTAATTTAAAATCAAAACTTAAAAATGATCTATCCCTAGATTAATCCGTTAAGTTGAACAATATACCAGGTCTAAGTCAAAAACTAGTGTCAATAATCATTTAATCTCTGTATTCATTTTATATTTGATCCGAACATAAAAAGCATTAAGGATGAATTATACTGAATAAAACTAAAATCACAATTATATTAAAATAGAATTTCACAGTTTACGTTGGTCAAAATGCAAATCATCTTAAACCTAATCACATAGAAAATAGCTAAAATGATCAAATAAGTAAACAACATAAAGAAGAAATTAAACCGAAAAGGATCATGCGTTGTGGTGATGGACCTTCCCATGTCTTCTTCGCATCCATTTTATTTTCCAACAATAGTTTTTAGTCACTTGTTTCAAAAAATAACATAAAAATAAATGAAGTAAAATCTAAAATAAAAGATAAAATTAATGATATATAGTTGATAGTTAGTTGTTTTCTTTATAGTGGATATCCTAGTCCTAGTTATTAACAAAGGTCCCCGTCCCACGTTCTTCGTGTTTTTGTTCATCTTCCACTTTTTCTATATCATATGGAGGAGTTTTTATTTTATTTTTAAAGAAATCGTTTGGAAGAGTTGTGTTGCTAAAAAATTGATTATTTCATCCTCATTTATTTCTTCGGCTAACATAATAAATAGACCTACATTGATGAATAGCTGCTAGTTGCTAGAAAAACATAGATTATTCCCATTCATGAATTTCTTTAAAACCGCAATTTTGACTTAGATTATTCCTTCAAAACTGTAAACGAGTTGTTATTTATTCTCAAAAGGAAGAGATCGTGAAGAGAGTAAGAAGCAGAAATAAGTTGCAGCAAGATATGGGCAGGGAGGAGAGCACAAAAGAGTAGAGGGAAATATGAAGGGATGGTAACAAAAGAAAAATAGCAAATAAAATAAAAGGCAATAATATTTGTGTCTTTTAGTTTTGAATGGTTCAAAAAACCAAAATATTTATGTTTTTTGGTGGTGGCCGGGGTTTTAACCCCGGACCTTGCATATTTTATGCATTGTCCATATTAACTGAGTTAAGCTCACAAAGACAAAAGAATATTTATGTTTTTTCAAACGAAAAGGTGTTGGTTGTTACAATAAATATGAATATGTATATTGTTAACTGAAGCCGACTTAAAAACATTAAAGTCTCTTGACAAGAAAAAATAAAAAAAATTAAAGTCTAAGTTAGCAAATATATACCTTTTTATTTGGACAAAAAATCCACTTACTCTCGTTTAAACCAATTTAACATGAAGAATGATTTACAACATTCAAAAAACTATATATTTCCTAAACTCATAAAAATAACATTTTGTTTAAATAGTAGCAAATCAATATTTTTGTCTAAATAAAAAGGTGCACACTTACGGTCAACAAAATTTATTAAAAAAAAAAGGAAAAAAAGTACAAGAATTGGAAGACGGAAGCAAAATCCATAAAATCCTTTATAAAGTAACAAAATATATAAAAAAAAAAAAAAAAAAAAAAAGAAATATATATATATATATATATATATATATATATATATATA
>Ga0228710_1010330_pt1 | contig 12529 bp, 3 predicted proteins | sample MedpolnodulmetaG_FD_177995 | JGI IMG/M metagenome (GOLD analysis project Ga0228710, IMG submission 177995) | Root nodule microbial communities from Medicago polymorpha collected in Santa Monica, California, United States - pink nodules | ecosystem: Host-associated > Plants > Roots > Nodule...
TTTTTTAAATCAATTTATGGCTTTATTTTGATTTGAACACCCCTTCATCAATAAATAATATACATCAATAATTAGGGATGTTCAAATCCAAATTGACTTAAAATAAAACAGCAAAATGATCCCAAAATATCGAAAAGCGCCTAATACCTAAATATGATTTGATATCATTTGGTAAAAACATATTGGATCGGTTTTGGATCACCTTTTTAAAATAAAACCAAACCAAATCAAACCGCATAAGTAAAATTAATAATTGTATATTTTGTTTGACATAATATATTGCATTAATCTATTATTTATTGATTTTTATTTATTAAATAATACTTATCGGTTTAATTTAAGCTATTTTTTTACTACTTCGTGTATTCCAAACATAATCGGTCATTTCCTTTCCGTAATATTACTTTCTAATATATTTTATATTATACCTATAATTTATTGTGTTTGTGTAATATTAATAGAAAATTACAATTATGTTTTGGATATCCATATTGTTCCAAATAAAACTACAATTAATTAGATCAGATAAAAAAAATTAAAAGTGTCACCCGAACCAAATTGTACCGCGCATGATCTTAATTTTGGATCGAGCAAGTTTTTCACCTTGAAACCAATTCAAACCACATGGCGAACACTTTATCAATAATAATATTTGTTGATAACAAATAAAAGAAAACAATATCGATAAACATTTTTGTCAAAAAAAAAAAATCAAATATAAACAACATGATACTGTTTTGTTGACACAAATCACAAAATATCGAGTGATAAGAGAAAAAAATATGGTTCTTACAGTTACAATGATGATGATGTTGATGATGATGACGACGTTCTTCTTAACACAAACGATGAAAAATAAGAGTGAAAAGACGATATATGGAAAAAATGAGAAATTAGAGAGAAGTTGCAATTGTAACTTCTCTAAGGGGGAGACTGAGAAGTATGAGTGGAGATGACAAGTGAGAATATCTTATATAGAACTATTTTGGATGTGATATTCCAAAAATATCCTTTCCCTATTAATAAAGTTTTATTTTCTTTCATTTTGTGTTAACCTTCAGGTTCTGTGGGAAAGAGAGTCTTGGTAATCCGGAGATCGACTGTGAGTTAAGTATAATTTGATCAAGAATTGTTCTACTCAGGGATTGAACTCGAGTTCTTTAGAACGATTCATTCTTTGGTGGAGCTCATTAACCACTTTATCTCGATTGCTTGCTTAAGTTCTAAAATTTCTAGTTTCTAGATAGATTATTAGTATTAGTAAGGGTATGTTCAAGGGAAAATAATAAATACACCTAGTAAATTACATAGAATCTTATATTTAGGGACAATAATTCTTGAAAATGACTTACAATTAGAGGTAGATAGAGTATTATCAATTTCAAAATTTACATAGTCAATCTTTCACAACTCTCATATCATTAAAATATATTGTCATTGGTAAGAAATTTGAGATTTTTAAATAACAAAACTTAGATGCATTTTCTTACGTGTTTTTCGTATGGTTCTCAACTAAAAATATATCTTTTTTAGATTTAACAAACTTTAAGAAATTTGTGGATTTGAAGAAATCACGGTGAATTTAGTTAAGAATCATATGAAAAACACCTAAGATAATACACCTAAGTTTTGTCCATTTTTAAATTATTTGTACTTATCACATGGTAAAAGAAGAAAGAGAAACAATGTTTATGATAAATGAAAGTCAAAGAATAACGACAAAACAAAAAAGTTAGTCAAAGAATCCCTGCATTAAAAAACTTACGCAAATGAATCCAAACAGTCAAATAATTTTGTCTAAATACATTTGACGTTCAAAATTCATTTTGTTACGAAAAAGTAAATATCATTATTGTGATTGTGTGATTCAATGTCTCACAAAACTATAAGAATCACTCTTGCAAATCGATCCAAATTAAAACCCTAAATTGATTAAAAATAGAAAATAATTCAAAACAATTTGTTTTAATTTGTTTGGATGTCGTTGTTTGAAAACCACTTGGATATGATTTTGGATTGATTTTTCAACATCGAACCAAACCGAACCAAATCAAATATTTACGTTTTAATACTTAGTTATTTTTTATTAGTAAGTGTTAATGGAGAAAGAATTTAGCTGAGGTTCGTAGGAATGTCCTCAATTGTGATTCCCTTTGCTTCAAGCGATTGGTACTTGATGAGTCAATAAATTAGTGTTTTTAATATATTATTTGAGTCTGTTTTATTTAGATTAGATTTCGTTTTATTTAATATTATTTCATTTTTAGAATTATTTTACTTCAATTGCAAGTTATTATATTTCAGGAACAAATATCTAAAGATTGAGTCTTGGAGCAAAAGAAAGAGGATTAGGAGCTGATTAGGGATAAAAATACGAAATATGGGACAAAAATATGTCACTCCCTAAGTCAGAGACTTGGCACGGCCCATGCCACCAGCAGCACGGCCGTGCCAACCTTCAGGATGCTCTTTTGTTGCTTCTGCTTCATGGACAAGCTACCTATTAGTTTACTTCTGACCTAAAAGCCTGTGGTTTCTTATGGAACATTCTATCGTTATATTTCTTAGGGCTTAAGTCATTGTAAACTATAAATAGAGTAGCTAGCTATCACAACAATTTATCTTTTGTTCTTGGAATTCAATAGTGGCAATTGTCTTTCTGAATAAAAGTTCTTATTTAACTTTCTTGTTATTTACTTTATGTTCTTCTTCTCCTCTTCTATGTCTACGATGATCATGAGTGAGTGGACCCTTCTTGTCTTGGGATTGTTGGATAAGTCTAATGACGTAATCCTAATAAAACCAAGCCATAAACCCTAATTTTATATAAATCTACTTTCTAATCTAATTCACCGTTTTTATAATGAATTAACAAATGCCAAACTCATAAAGCGAAAGCGGAGGGTTAATATTTGTTAATTCATCATCTCAAATATCAATTCATAAAGCGAAAGCGGAGCTTTGATATTGGAACAAGTGAATTTGGACAAGGGTTGCGAAACATGAGAATAGTCTAGCAAACCTTAAGACATATAAAGTTTCGTTCTTCAAGGATTCCAATAGCAATCAACCATGAGAATAGGCGTGGTTGCTAGAGGAACACACTCACTGCACCTCGAAAGAGGTTTTGATACGCTAAAGAGAAACTTGTCTTTAGAAAGTAGGTCGAATATAAAGTTAGGTTTAGGGTTTGTTTGTGAAGGGTTTGTTATTATGATGAACCAATAATCTCAAGGCGCTTTTTATTATTATTCTTTTTAACCTTTAAAAACTCAATCTCTACAATCAAACTTTCTTCTAATCATCTCTTAAAAGTTAATTAAATTGAACAACTCCCTGTTGGAACGATACTCTGTTTTTACTACTTCGGGAGAATCGTACACTTGCGGTTTTACTCATCAGTACTAAGGTAGTAATTTTGTCTCTCAGTTGTGGGTTCCATAACTTCTCCAATATGAAGGTGAGAAAAACCACAAGAAGGGGGGGTTGAATTGTGTTTTCAAAAACTTCTTTCTTACGTTCTGAAAAACTGTTCCCAGATTCAGAGTCTGAAGTAGTTCAGAGTCTGACTGAGTTCAAAGTCTTAGTGCAGCGGATAATAGTAAAAGAACAGAGAAAGAAAGAACACAAGCAATTATACAGGTTCCTTCCACAAACCGGAAGTAGTCCTGTCCCCCTTGCACTTCCAAGGAGAGTTCCACTAAAATGTAATGTCGGATTACAAGTTGCTGAATCACACAAGAAAGAGCCTTCTCAATGCTCAAGGACAACTCCAAGAGACTTCTATGCTCAAGGACAACTCCAAGAGACTTCTATGCTCAAGGACAACTCCAAGAGACTTCCTTTGCTCAATCACAACTGAAAGAGACTTCTCTTAACAATTACAAATAATTGAATAAGGTTTTGAATACTTGATATACAATCAGAGGTATTCACAAAACAGTACGAAACAGAATAGACTCTGTTTTCTTAGACACTTGAGAATTTAAGATATGAACTATTGTAAGAATTCTCTAAGTTGTTGATGTGTTTGCGACGTTTTACACAGAGAGTGTTGGCCTTTTGTTCTCGTATATGTGTATATTCTTCAAGTCTTTATCCCTATTTATAGAGGATTTGAGAGACGTTGAGAATTTAGCTGTTACATCAACTTTGTCTTGCTTGAAGCTTTGATTCTTCACCATTGATCATTTGCCTGATTTGATAATTGTCCTATGAAGAACTAATTTCAAATCCATTCCATTTGAAACAGAACAACGTCTGAGCAAAGTTACTGTTATTCTTGTCTTGTTGTGGAGACAAGTTGCAGAGCTCGTGGTTGCAGAGGTGTGCGCAGAGTTAGTGGACGTACAGTTCGTACATTGTACTTTGTCAACTCTGGTGAAATAGCTTCTGATGAGATGCTTTTGATAACCTTGCTTATGATGACCTTGCTTCTGATGACGTGTCTTCAGGAGCGCTTTTTTCAGACTCGTTTCTTCAGACGCATTTCTTCAGACGCATATCTTTCAGACACATTTCTTTCAGACGCTTTAAGCTTCATTAAAATTCCTTTTGCTCTTTGACTTGTTCATTCATAATCTTTATGAATAGTACTTTGATTATGATCCTGTACACTTGAACAAATATTTAGCATATCCAATTGATAATTTTTAATACCTTGTTATCATCAAAACTCAAGAGGTGATTTTGCGAAACACCTTTTGTTCCAGCACAATAGAGCGTTAAATACGATTGTTTTTAGATTGTTTAAGTTACACTAAGTGAAATAGTCTTGTTTGATTAATTGGATGTATCAAATACAATGTATGAAGTGAGTATTTATAGAAAAAATAACTTTGCCAATTATCCAAACTATGTGACCTATAACGACGAGTCTTTGCTCGCCTAATTTCACAGGTTGTGCGTGAAAAATCCGTTTTTCATGGGATCGCAGTTCCCTGTGTTCGACCTTGGTCTCACTTTTTACGGTGTGATGTGTTGACATCATCCTTAGAGCGAAGCTCACTGAAGATAGTGTTATTCATCTCATCTTCTTGGTGTTTAGTGGCGCTAAAAGCATGGAGTGTGGAATTTGTGCATCGTTGTTTAGTCCCACTATGTGAAATTTGACTCAACCTAAGGCTTCTACAACCCACATACTGAGTAAGTGACCATGAGAGAGAATCATATCCCATCACTCGGTTGTTTTATCATTTACTAACCTTCCATTTGCTAGGAGGCTTCCTCGCCAATAGTCTACTTACGTATCTGATGAGATCGGCTAACAAGATAATTATTTGGCTTAATTGATCATTTGTTCCCTTAACTTAATTCTTTTTTCGAATTGGTCTCTTAACTATTAAACGTTTCAATTTAATCTTTATCTTTGTTTTCGTCAATCAATTTGGTCCTATTTCATTAATTTAAATCCCCTCAAAAAGAAGATTGTTGGATTAAGGAGGTGCATCAGATCTAACAGTGTATCACCAACACAAAATTTATATTAATTTCTTCATCTTATTTCCTCATCTTCATCTTCACCTTCGCATAACCTTCTTCATCTTCATCATCATCATCATCATCTTCAACAAAATTATAATCTTCTTCATCATACGTCCACTCTTATATTTTTTTATTCACCAACCAACACAATCAACTCCAAGCGAGAAAAAAAAATCATTGTCACCACCCACAAACCAAACCAAAACCTAATTTATTTTGTCTCTCAATTCTCACCTATCTCCTCCTTCACCTTCTTTCTCCACAATTCTCAAACCTAACCTCAATCCAGATCTCAATTTCGACCCATTTTATTGTGATGATTGAGCTGCAAGCATCGAGAAAATTCACCCCCTTCAGATTCAACCAAAATCACATAAGAAAGTTCACCCCCTTCTAAGTTTTTTTCCCTATAAATAAGTTTTTTTTCTTTTTTTTTCCTACGAGAATTTTCCGGGTTTCCTTCAATTCTTGCTTTCAATAACTTCAAGTTACAATTCATGGGCTTTAATTTTGGAACGGGTTAGGTTTCACGAGAGTTTCAATTTATGAATTCTTAGGATTTATGAGTTTCAATTTAGGATTCAAGAGATAGAGTTCGAAAGGGTTAGGTTTGGTCACTTGAAGCAGTATAAACCTCTATAATTTAGGATTCATAAGTTTCATATAACCTTCTTAAGTTAGGACTTTTTCTCTCACTTGAAGCAGTGTAATTGAAGTACCTTTGTTGTGAGAGAGTTCGAAGGGTTTTCTAGATATTGAGTTTGGATGATATAAGGTAGTTTGGATGATATGAGATGTTGAGTTCCTGAACGTGTTTCCAACTGAAGCGATGATGAACAATTTGTGTTTCTGAAGCTATGTTGAAAGATTTTTTGTTGTTGCTGTTGTTGAATAAATAAAATTGGGAGGGGAAAGATTATGATTTTCGATTTTTTTAAATCTCATTTTATGGATTTAAGAGTTTGATTATGTTGTTTTTGTTGGAGTTGAAATGATAAATTTTTGAAAGAAAAAAAGTTGGGTTTTTTTTGTTGAAGATGATGAAGATGAAGATGGTTATATGAAGGTGAAGATGAAGATGAGGATGAAGGAAGAAGATGAAGAAATTAATATAAATTAAGTGTTGGTAATACAATGTTAGATCTGATGGACCTCCTTAATCAAACGGTCTTCTTTTTGAGGGAATTTAAATTAATGAAATAGAACCAAATTGTTTGACAAAAACAAAGATGAAGACCAAATTAAAATGTTTAATAGTTAAGAGACCAATTCAAAAAAAAGAATTAAGTTAATAGGCCAAATGATCAATTAAGCCTGATTAGTGTAGGTGTAAACAAATGACACATGCATTGTATTATCGGTTGATCCTAGAGAGATGAGAGGATGTGACGTAAGTATTAGAGCCATGTGTGAACAATGTCATCAATGCGTCATAAATTAAGACTAAAGCAAAGTCAAATAATAACTTAGTCAACGACAAAACAACAAATTTAGTCAAAGAATCTCCGCATAAAAAAATAATACGCAAATGAATCTAAATAGTTAAATAGTTTTCTTGTCTAAATATATTTGACGTTCCAAATCCAATTTGTTACGAAAAATTAAATATAATTGTTGTTCAATTCAATGTCTCACAATACTCTAAGAATCACTCTAACAAACCGATGCAAATTAAAACTGTAAATCACTTGGAAAACTGAAAAAACACAACCAAATATTGTTTTTAATTTGTTTCAATGTCCTTGTTTGAAAACTGCTCGAATCTGATTTTGGATTGATTTTTCAACATTGAACCAAACCAAACCAAATCACATGCATACATACATGTTAATGCTTAATATTTTTTTTTATTAGTAAGTGTTAATGGAGCAAGAATTTTGTCGAGGTTCGGCCGAATGTCCTTAAGTGTAATTCCCTTTGCTTGAAGCGACTTGTTCTAAGGGAGGAAACTTTGTCTCTCATACGTGGGTTTCATAACTTCTGTAGTAGAGCGTTAAGTATGACTGTACAAAATGCATAAAAAATAAAAATAAAGGCACAAAGATAAAAATTTGAAATAACTTCTTTTGATTGATTAGATTTGTCAAATATAGTGTATGAAGTGAATATTTATAGATTTTTTTTATACCAATTATGTAAGTTCAGAGTGCAACCAATTCTGTAAGTTATTATTATTTTTTCCGGAAAGTTATGATGAAGGTATGAAGGAAATGAAAAATAAAAATAAAATAAGAGATATTCTTGCATGAACTCTCACCCAACACATCATTCTTACACTCAACCAATAAAAAAATGACACATGTTATTAACTTTAAAAGAAGTTTGATTTTAATTTAGAAAATGGAAACATAAATGGTGGTGGGTAGTTTTTGTCGGTTAAAGAAAGTGGAAAAAAAGAGAGAGAAATATTAAAAATAATGAGAAAAAATTCTCATATTAATTCTTTTTATTATTTTAATGAGGTTTTAGATTTTAACTGGTTTGGTGTAAAAATGATGTGTTGGGTAAGAGTTCTCGTAAGAATTTCTCATAAAATAAAGAGTGTTGGGAAGAGAAAATGGACACAAGAAATTATAGTGGTTCCCCTTATAACCTAATTTTACATCAACTCCCTAAACATCATGTAAAGGAATTCACTATGATAGAATCTTTGTTACAAGCAACCTTACCCCAAGGCCCCCTAACAATCTTTCCATACAAACCAAGATAGCACCCCATTATCTTTACAACAAGAATCTTCACCAAACCCTACGATGAAATTCTCACAAACAAACAAACAAGATAGCATCCCACTATCTTTAATAGTAATTCTCACCACACTATCTTTAATAGTAATTCTCACCAAACAACGATAAGAATTTTACAAAGGAGTAATGAAGAAATAACTGTACGATTATACTATACCAATATCACTTCGAAATAATGCCAAAAAGGTGGAAGCCAAACACGTGAAGTCCACATAATTATGTAAGACTATCATGGATGTGTGGAAATTATTTTTTCAGACACAAGAAAATTATATTAAATAAAAAAAAAGAGATACGGGGGATGTGTGGAAATTATTTTTTCAGACACAAGAAAATTATATTAAATAAAAAAAAAGAGATATGTATTTGTGTGTGTGTGGGGGTGGGTTACCTAAATGGGAACAGAAGTGGATAAATCCTGTTCCACCGTAACAGACAATCACCCTTCATGAGTGCATCAACGAACCCGTGTATAAGCGCGAAACCAGATTACAACAAAATATGAAGAATGAATATAAACAAAGAACAATTACGGTTTAAACCACGGTATCAAAATCCACAAGCCAACAACTCCCTGAGCAACTTGGCAAATATAAGAGCCTTTTCGAGCACTAACAACCAGAGCAGTCACAGAGGCTAAAATAGATAAAAATATAGCGAGATCTATTTCTGAAGAATCATACGTTGAAGTCGTTGTGCAATTCCGAGAGGTGTGTAGAAACTTTCTAAAGTTCCTCAATTATTTTGAAAGCACCATATTAAATCCTAACCATTTCTTTTATGAGACTCATGAAAATCAAACAGTGTCTCATATTGCAATTCAAGTCTCATGTAGAGATCTAAAGGTTGATAACGAGAAATGTGTCATTTTTCATACTCCATGTTTTCCCAGATGGTGTATGAAGATGAAATGTTATATATTTGGGTTCATTTAAACTACAAGTATCAAAAGTATTGGTTAAGTTTGGTTAAATTGTTTGTAATTTTAAATTGTATTATCAAATTGCGTTGTTGAATTATGAGTGTTTGTTGCTGAGTTATGTGTGGTGGTTATCGTTGTTGAATTGAATTGTGAATGTTAGTGATTGTTGTTGAATTATGAGTTTTTGGTAATTGTTGTTGATTTATGATTGTTTGTGTTTGTGGTTGGATTAAGATTGGTGGTTCTGTAAATTTGTTTTAGTCTGATATAGGAAAGGTTCGGATCCTAACCTCCGAACGGGTTGGTTCATAAATCATTATCCTTCTAAAAAAAAGGATCGGGTAGTAACCTCTAAAATACCGCGATCGGGAGTTACGTCCCGAGAGGAATATTATGGAATATTTGAAGGTCATGTGAGCATTTCGTGGGCCTATTGAGCAATCTCAACGTATTTTCTTATCTTCCAATTACCCAATTTGACCAAAAAAATTATTCCAATCACCCTCTCCTTGTACATATCATATCATTCAACAATAAATTTTCAAGCTCATCGCCCATCACCTACCGCCGCCACTACCAACCACCGATGCAGGACCGTGCACCCCTTTCACTTTATCTCTCTCCATCTAGCTTATCTCACCGTCTCTTATGATAATAATACTTAGCTCTTTCTCAATACTCTTTGTGTCTTAAAGTTTCTTCTACTTCTACTAAACTACTAAGATTCAACTTACCTAAAAAAATTATGATCGGGTTTTTTTTTCTCTCTTTCTCCTATCTTTCTTAGTCATTTCATAGTGAATGGATATGAACTAAAAAGAAATATGCTTTGAATGTTAATTCATAGAGTTAGGTTTCAAAATTTGTGGGTGTCCTATTTGTATCATGGGATCAGGAGTTACCAACAAATTGGTGCTATCGGGAGTTACGTCCATGGAGGGGTATTGTGGGATATTTGAAGGTCATGTGAGCATTTCATGGGTCTATTAAACAATCTCAATGTATTTTTTTATCTTCCAATTACCCCAATTTTACCAAAAAAAATATATCAAATTACCCCCCTCCTTCTATCTATATATCATATCATTCAACAATAACTTTTCAAACTCATCAGCCATCACCTACCGCTGCCACCACCAACAACTGATACACTACTGTGCACTCCTTTCTCATTACCTCTCTTCATCTAGCTTATGATAATAATACTTGGCTCTTTTTCAATACTCTTTGAGTCTTAAAGTTTTTTCTGCCTCTACTGAGCTACTAAGATTCAACTTACCTAAAAAAAACTATGATCCAATTTTTTTTTTTGCTCTTTCTCCTATATTTATTAGTCATTTCATGGTTAATGGATATGAACTAAAAAGAAATATGCTTCGAATGTTAATTCATACAGTTAGGTTTCAAAATTTGTGGGTGTCATATTTGCATCATGGAGACCTCTCGTTAAGACTTGAACTTGAACTTAATTGTGAAAAATCATATATGAAGTGTTCAAAACACTCCCTTTTTAACACTCTTTTTAACACTCACTCTGTCATTGAATGAACTATATGTTGATCCCACATAAAAGTCTCACCACTTTATGTGGGATCAACATAGACTTCACTCAATAAAAAGTGAGTATTAAATAGAGTGTTTCTAGCACTCCTCAAATCATATATGGTGATTTGTTATCTAATTGTTTTGAAGGAAGTAAGTTCATGACAAAAACAACATGAGTGATAACATAATTCCAAAAAATAAAAGTAAATTTGATTGGGAAAAAAGACTGCGAGCAGCAATATTCGAAATATGTTAATGTTTACGCTCAAAAACAGCATTTTATTGAGGTGTCTCAACTCAAATTTTTAGATGTAAAATTGCTTCATTTTGATAAAATGTTATCACAATAAATTCATGATCATTGTATGAACGAATGACTTTTACTCTTTTATAAATTGAGTTTTAATATATTAAATAAAACTAGTCAAAACGTTCCTAATCTCACTCTTAGTAGTTACAAGTTTGACTCATGTAAATCTAGACTTATTATCAGCAATTGTAGGGAAATACTTAGTCCGCCAATTCTCATTTACAAAATTTGATATCTCTCATAGCAAAGTATACCTACACTATATAAACACTACTATTGTGTATAGTCTCTCATATGTGAGACTTCTAGGAAATTTTTAATTCAAACATAAATACACATTATGTTCCAACTTGAACTCAAACACATTATGTGTTCTTTGCTTGAGTTTGGGTGGAATAAGAGTAACTAATCTAAAATAGGTTAAAAAATATTAGGAGTACTAAAATGTGTTAGTTTGATATGGGCTTACATGCAATAGGATGGGAAAATTGCTTTTCTGACTTACAGAAGTTCCTAATAACACATGAAAATGTCTAAAATACCTCTAGCGGTAGTTAACTACCGCTGGCTTATAACTAGAAAACCGACGGTAGTTAATTACCGTTGAGTTTTTTGGTCTTCTCCATGTGTTACCAGAACTTTTGGAAGTTAGAAAAAAGTCATAGGATGGGCTTGTCCATGCCATTCTTTGTGAGTAGATTTCTGCTATTCCCCCAGCACATTTTGCTCGTGTCCAGCATGATTTTCAAATACACCCCTGCGTGAGTTAAGTCACGCGGCGTGACTTAACTCACGCACGTTATAAGCTCTGCGTGACTTAAGTCACGCACCACTAGCCTGTACGCGAGTTAACTCACGCACGTTGGCCGGTGGTCAGAGCTGAAGAACAAACGTTTTTCTCACTTTGGTCAGATTTTAAACATTCAATTTACACGTTTTTAATCCATAATACACGTTTTTTTTACCACATTAATGGTGTTTATAACCTATACAACCATTCCCACCTATAAATATTCCTCCATACTTCCCTAATTCCTCACACCATATCACTTTCTCCCCCTCTCTTTCTCTTCTTCTTTTTGTTCTATAGTCTCTAGGCTCTTTTTATCCCTTTAGGTATATAGTAATAGCTGTTGGGGGAAATAGTGGTTAGTCGGGTTGGGAAAAAGACATCATCCCTTGAGGTAAAATTAGGTTTGCTCCCTTTTACACCCAAAATCTTTTTACCGTGGGTAAAAAGAATCATCATGGGGTTTAAAAAGAACCAAATTTAAATTTACCTCAAAGGATCTTGATGTCTTTTTCCCCAACAGATTTAATCACTATTTTCCCCAAGAGCTATTGCTATATACCCAAGAGGGTTAAAATAACTTTTTACCCCAAGAGGGTAAAAAGATAATAAGTAGATTAGTGAATTCAAATAAAATATATGTATAAATTATTGTAATGTTTGAATGATATTAATAAAACGAGAGTTATATTTATTAATTTTGTTTTTTATTTGTAATTATATTTGCATTT
>Ga0228710_1010336_pt1 | contig 12522 bp, 5 predicted proteins | sample MedpolnodulmetaG_FD_177995 | JGI IMG/M metagenome (GOLD analysis project Ga0228710, IMG submission 177995) | Root nodule microbial communities from Medicago polymorpha collected in Santa Monica, California, United States - pink nodules | ecosystem: Host-associated > Plants > Roots > Nodule...
TTGGTAAAAAAAAAAAAACCATTATATAAAATCAATTGTTTACCCAAAAAAAGCCTTACATAAAATAAAATGATAACATGATTTATATATAAAAGCTTGCTCGAATGATCAACACATTTTGGTAGCGGGTCAAGGTCGTGCGTCAATCATGATGCAAGGGGGACATGGCCTTCAATTAGCTGCTATAAATTGTAGAGTGAAGAAAAAGTAAGCTTAGACAATCTCTTATGGTCATTTTATAAGTAACCTATTTTAAATTTCATACAATATTATCAAACATTATCTACAACATTATTTTATACTTATGCAACTCATGTGTTTTTTACTAAATTCTTTTGAACTCTTAAAGCAACGAACTTGTTAGAAATCAAGTGTGAATGATTATGTCCTACATCGACTAGAAATGAAGGAAACGTTGGATATTAAAAAGAAGAGACACATAAGTCCATTGCCTTAGGATTTTGGGTAAGAGTGTGATGCCTCTCTTAGCGGATCTTAGCCAATTACCGCTCCAAGTGCTCCACAGACTCACCAACAAACTGGTATCAGAGTTTGGTTAGGCTTGTTGGAGGAGTGAGAGCAGGATCCTAGTATGGATCATCATAGTGATGTGGGTGAGTCACACTTGAGGGGGAGATTGTTAGATCGTGAGTAATTATGGTCCACATCAACTAGAAATGGAGGAAACGTTGAATATTAAAGAGATGAGACTCATAAACCCATTGCCTTATAGTTTTGGATAAGAGTGTGGTGTCTATCTCTTATCGGGTCCTAGACGTTTAATCCATTGCCGCTCCAAGCTGGTAATGTTTTTGTTCCTTAAACTCTTACACTTGAAGACCCCTAAATTTTATATATTTTTCAACACCTTATTTTTTCTCTATCAAACTTCCTATAACATCAAAAACATAATTAATACATCTATTATATCACTTTGTCTATCTCAATCTTTCTACTTTTTTTGGTTGTAGTTGATGAAATGAAATAAATTTTATTCAATTGGTATCATAGCTTAAATTAATGTCATGAAACTCGTATTGCAAAGTCAGGTTCCTTCAATAACAAGAAAAAAATAAGATAGAGTTCATCTCACAATGAAACACCATATTATACTCTCATTGGAGTATTTTTTTTTTTTCCTTTTTGGAGAGGCTCGTTGAAGATGTTCATAGAAATCTCATTTGGCAATTAAATAATTATTCAAGTTCATTGCTTTTGCAAAAATATAGCTATACTATATAAGTATTCTATCCATCATTCCTCATTTGACAAACACATTCACGTAAAAATATAGCTATACTATATACGCTATCATGATTTGCATTACCGGCAAATCAGAGGAGGCTGAAACAACCACATTCTCCGCCGTCCACGACGACATAATCCAAGCTCACATACTCACACGCCTTGACGGCGCCGCTCTCGCTTCCGCCGCAAGCACCTGCTCCCAACTCAACTCTCTCTGTTCCAATGAACATCTATGGGCCAACATGTGCCACTCCACCTGGCCATCCACCAACACTGAACGTGTTCAACAAGCAATCTCAACCTTCCCTAATGGCTCCCGCTCTTTCTTTGCAGACTCTTTCTCCTCTCATCATCAAAGGGATATAACTTTAAGGAATCCTGATCAAACCCTAAGTTTAATCTCAGCCGTTGATATTTTCCATAGTAAGAGTCTAGTGTTTTCCAAAGTTGTTGAAACTGAAACAGTGACAGGGTGGTTCCGGTGCTCTCCATTTCGTGTTGACCTACTAGATAACAAGGATTTGATCAAATATCCGGTTGGTGGTGATGAAAACCTAGGGGAGGAGTTGAGGCTGAGCTGGATTTTGATCGATCCGGTGAGTCAACGGGCGATGAACGTGTCGAGTGGCAAGGCTGTGGAGGTGGTGCCGCGGAGTGGGGAGGTAAAGTTGCGGTTTGCAACGGTGGTTTATGGAGAAACATCGACGGCGACTGAGGTGGCGTTGTGTAGTGTGGTGGTGATTTTGGCGGAGGAGAATATGGAGGTTAGAGAGGTTAGTTTGCAAGTGGAGGATATGGATGGAAAACACGTGAGTGGAAGGGATAGTTTGGTAATTTTGCATAAGGCGTTGGAAGGTTGGAGAAAATGGAAGGGAACTGGGGAAGAAGAAGGTTATAGGGAATTCGTAAAGAAGAAGAAAGAAAGGGAGGAAAGAAAGAAGATGACACAAAGAAGATTGGATATGATGTGTTTGCTTATGGGTCTTGCCTCATTGACCTTCATTGTACTCTTTGATTTGTAAAAAAGATGGCAGTGTTTAATGGTTTTTTTCTTTTTCTGAAAAGAACTAAACTAGTTAATGGAAATTGATCTATGAGAGAATCAAATACTACCAACGTATAGTTATTATTTATAAATAAAAATGGACCACTGAAAATTGGTTGATTTTCTTTAATCTATTTCTCCTGTGGAAGGGGAAATTCTAATATAGTCACCAACACAATCATTTAGGCATACACACAACGATATACATTAACTAATGTTTTCAATAATAATAACAATAAATTCATTTCTTCAAAAAAATAACAATAAATTCATTTTTTTTCTTTCTTTTTTTACTTATTTCCATTGTATGTGTGTCTAAACCAAATATATTTGTGGTTGTGACCATACAAGAATTGTTCATGGAGGAGTAACAATTACACAGAGGCATATATTATGACTAGGAATGGGAATAGGCTACATCGAGTTAGGCTTTGCAAGACCTAAGCCTGGTCTGACCTGCGGCCTGTCATAGACTTACTTTTTAGACCCGAGTCTGGCCTTATGAAAGCCTAATTATGCTTGCTAGCTTGTTTAAAAGCCTATTTCATATGGACATCTTTAAATATAATATTATTCATATTTACCTAAGTAGGCCAGCCTAATAAGCCTAAAAGGCTTTTCTAATAGCCTGTGGCCTGACCTTTTAAGCTAAATATGGTTCTAAAAAAGCCTAGGTCTTTCCTATTTAAGAAAAAAGTCTGGTCTGGCCTGGCCTGTCGTAGGCTAGGCCGTAGGCCTTTGTAGGCTGACCTGGCCTATTCTCATCCCTAATTATGACTCATTCAAAACATAGTTACTGTAATTTTGGAATGGAGTTGTCACATTTGTACGCTTCAATACTTTCTCCTTTTCTGTTATCTAATAACCAAACAAATTGAAATGGTGAGTGAAAATGTTTAAAACATATAGACTAAAATGCACTTTTGGCCCCCCAAGTTTCACAAATTTGCGATTTTGGCCCTCCTATTTTCAAAATAACACATCTGACACCCCAAATTTCAACCCCTTTTACAAAACCATGACGCCCCTTGATTTTGACTCGTTAAAGCTGACATGTCGCGCTTTTTTTTATATAGAGATTTTAATTTTATTTTTTTGAAGCTTTAGTGTTTGTTTACTATCCAAAAAAATCACTTTCTTTTTAAAAATAATGATTTTTAACTAGTTCATGTGTTATCTCCTTATTTTTGAAAAAAGCTAATCCTAATAGCTTTTCATTTTGGAGTGAAAATAGATTTTTTTGATAAAATATTTTTTATAAAAATCCTAAACAAACACTTAAAAATGACAAAAATGATTTTAATTTATAAAAAACTAGATTTTTTTTCAAAATTAATCCAAAACAAACACACCCATAATTTTGTTTTTTTGACTATAATACTGATTTCAATCGCACCCATAATAATGCCTGTTTCATTCACCAAAGAGAAAGAACTAGGATTACTACAAACCCTTCAAAAAAAATCGCACATGCTCTTCCCCATAACACCTCAATATTTTTGAAAAAGTAGGATGAGTAGTCTCAAGTTGAGACCCCTCATAACAATGGTCTGAGTTTAATTCAGTTGGTAGCGATAATATAAAATATATGTAAGATCTATGATTCGAATCCCAGACACAAAAATGCAACTATGACACATCCTTTACACACTGCCCATTATTGTCTCTTAAGTATCAAAATATCATTCTTCCTTCTACGGTTAATATTTTTGAGACGGTAAAAATCTTGTATTACGATCCCTCATCTATTAGCCACTTAGCACTAGACTGTAAGAACCACACGGACTCTTCTTTTTTCAAGATGCTACTCAGTTCACTTTGAAGCCTTGCTTCTTTTCAAGCCTAGGTAACCCTCCATAGTCGTTACCATTATGCATACTTCTTTGAATACCAACTAGTCTCGTCATTTTAGAATACTTCTTTGAATAGCCACTTAACATGCTTTCATTTTAGACCTGATCAAAAGTATTAATCTTCCATCTCTTGACATCTCTCTGAAAATTATGCAAATTGTTAGAGATGGAAGAATTTTGATCCCAGCTAACCTTGATCTTAATGTAATAATAAGAGTTATCGATAGTCGATCACTTTTAAACCATAATTGCATAGGCACAACACGATGAACATTCACCGGACAAATCAAAAGAAGACGATGGTCCGAAAAATCAAGTCTAGGTAAGACCTTAACATAACCCGAATACTCCAATATCCAAAGATCATTACTCAAAGCTTTGTCTAATCTTTCAAAAATAAGCTATCCACCATGATACACAAGACCACACCATGTAAACTTTGATCCTACTACACCAAGGTCCTTCAATTTGCAACCATTAATTCTCTCTTTAAATTTATCGCATTTCCTCATGAACACAATACCATCACCTTTTTTCTCATGTAAACTTTGTTAATAAAAAAAAATAAAATAGAACTTTAATCACCTAACCCGTGGCCATATTCCGAATTGCAATTTTCTACTACTCTATTCCATAATAATTGACCTAGTTGATTTTACATATGTCAATGCACAATTTCGACCTTTAACATCTTTTATTGTTTATTAGCAAAATATGATTAAAATATGTTATGTAAATAATACACATAGTCTAACAAAGTAAGTTATTTTTTGAGAATGAGCGTATAAATTTAATTTCTTTGATTGATCCAGATATACGTTCTTTTGAGAGCTGATCGTGATATACATTTTTCTTTTAGGATGGTGATCCTAATATACATGTTAGTCCAAAAATTTATGGATATTTATGCAAATTGCAAGTGATATTCATAATTCATGTGTTGCTTTCTTGTATATGAATGCGTGGTTTGACCAGTGTAACTCGTGTACCTCATGCATCCTTTTCGTGTATAAATATGAATACTATTATGGAGCATTCGGAATTCTAATTTTTTAAGTTTACACCAAGAATAAAAAAGTCTTCCCGATCTTGACCTAAAAAAAAAAAGTCTTCCCGACTTGGTAGGGGAACCACCAATAATTTAAAATAAGTAATTTTATAGTAAAACTAATTATAATTTTACAATTGTTTTCAAAAGAATTTGAACTCTTCCCATGGAAATGCAGATCCAAACTCTTGCCACTAAATCACCCTTAATAAATCATCCGTAAGCAACTTTTAAAAAAGTGGGAAGATAATTTAAGTTTGATTAAGAATATTTTTTTTTCTTATTTTTTTTATATATGAATCGAATTCGTATTCTTTCAAATAATTTGTCATTTGACGGAGTTCATTAACCACTTGAATTCAATCATTTGGTTATATACATAAATATAGTAATCAAATTTTGACTTTTTCAAAATGGTCACTAAAATAGTCAGTTAATGACAATAATCTTTAAAAATTAAAATAGTTATTAAGTTGTGACAAAATGATCCTTACTATATATGTCATAGATGCAAGTGATGTGCCACATATGTAGTTAACATGCTACATCGTACTCATCAACAACAAAATTTAACGGAAGAACCAAATTGCTTGATATTATTCAATGAGAAGTGATAAATGGACACAAAAAATCAAACACAAATACAACACCATCATATTGAATTTGTTGGGTATTTGAGTATTGACTTCATTGTTGCCAAAACAAATATTCATGTATGATGTTGGATACGATGCTCCAACATCTTGGCACAGTTCAGTGTGCCATGTTTATGTGGCTTGGTTTACGCAATTTTTATCTTATTAAGGAAATCACGCCCTATTTCTTGTTCACCGAGCAACGCGTTTTTATCCAGAATCAGCTGGAAGATTTGTTTCTAAAATATAAACAATATTTTAGGATTCCTTGATGGTGTGTTTGGCGGTTCCTAAAGATGTTCATACTTTTTAGGAGTTACCATATTTGTGAAATATATTTTCAAAAGAGATTTTGTAAAATATATTTCTAAAGAATATTTGTTTCAATATATTTCTAAAAAGAATATTTGATTCAAATATATGTGTTTCCAAAAGAAAGATATTTTTTCGATGGATATATTTATTTGTAAAATATATTTTCAAAAGAGATTTTGGAAAATATAATTTCTGAAGAATATTTGTTTCAATATATTTCTGAAAAGGAAGACTTGTACCCTAGTTTTATTCACCAATTCAATGTTATTGAATTGAGTCTTTAGGGTTTCGACTTGTGCTTTATTTGTGAGCCTCTCTTTGTATCACCTTGGTACATTGAGTTAGACCTTTAGTTGAGTTGTAATGGATCAAAACCATAGATTGTTAAAAGAATAATGTTTAGGGTTTTGAGTCGTCTTCCCTTTGTGTGTTCTACTCTTGTATCTGTTGATGCAAGTTTAGTTCTGTTTATTTGTGAGCCTTTCTTGTATCATCTTGATACTTGTTAAGGACTGTGTGTAGAGTTGTAAACTCTTGTGTGCTACGCCAAAGCTGTTAAGTAAGATCGTAGTTATTTGTTTGAAGGTAACTTCATCTTGTGTTTGTTGTTTTAGGTTGATAGGTCACAGGGGCTGTGACTGGCCATAGGATAGTGAGATGGGATCTCAGATCTAGGAGTTCCTAAGTTGAAGTCTAGACGGGTAGGTCCTAGGTCATAAAGTGTAAACGAAGAGTTTGCTGAGAGCTTTTGAATAAGGACTACACTAGTGGATTTCCTTCCTGGCTTGGTAGCCCCCAAAGTAGGTGTGTTTGTCACCGAACTGGGTCAACAAACTCACTGTGTTCTTTACCTTCTTGTTATTTATTTTCTTGCTTGTTATCTGTTTACTGCATGATGTTGGAACATTAAACGGAACATCTGCTTTCTGTGCATCTGAAATTGAAACATCACATAGAACAACTTCTAACTAACGCGCAAGAATTTCAACATTCGTATATTTGCCTTGATCTATCTGTTTTCTGCTAGCTCGATGTTAAAACATCTTACTCAACATTCTGTTCGTATCTGATGTTGAAAGATCGTATAAAACATTTGAAAGCTACCTTGCCGGAATTTTAGAACTGTTTAGTTATACTATTTTTCCCCATCTTCTCACAGTCACAGTACCGTACAACACTCTCACCTCTCTCTCTCATCTGTAAACTTTATCCTCTCCCTCATCTCTATCACTCTCTCCTCTGCAACTCTCTCATCGAGAACCACTCATTGGATCTCAATGACGACCACTCATCGGATCTCACCAATGATCTCTCTCATACTGTGTTCTCGTGCGACCACTCAAATATCTTCTTTGGCAACAAATCTGAGTTTCAGTAGGTGGTGCTCGTAAAGGACAGAATAATGGTTGTAGGCGGCGAAGAAAAACTGAGTGGTTGGAAGATCTGAATGGTTATCGGTCCTGTTTGCAGATCTGAACGGTTACTGTTGGTGAGGATGAAAACGATGGTGGAGAGGACCGAAGACGGTTGGTGATGAGGGTGAACCCAGTGGTTGGTGGCCGGACGGTTTGGTGGTGACAGTGATGGTGGGAGGGTGGTTGGAGGAAGGTGGGACGGTATCTGTTCAGACAAAGAAGGAGGAAGAGAGAGAGAGAGAAAAGATAGGAAGAAAATAACAAAAATAACCTTCATTTTCACTTGAAATCTCAATAATGCCATTGAACTCTGATGAAAATTACAAAATTAACCCTGGTGTCGTATCTGTGCAATATTTGTGTTTAGTTATCATTTCTCTTATTCAATTTAGGGGACCAAATACCCAACCGCTTTAATTTCGAGGGCCAATTTTAACTCACAAAATTACTTCATTCCCCTTGCCCGTCTACCCATTCTTTTCTGAAAATTGCTTTTCTGACATCAAATACTTCCTAATAACACATGGAAATTCTGGAATTGCCCCCAACGGTAGTTAATTGTTGAGCAAAACCGGTGGTAGTTAACTACCGCTGAGTACCAACGGTAGTTAAGTGTTGCTGCGTATTTATTACATACTCAAGTCAGAACCAAGATCCAGACACTCTCTCATATCTCTGTCTCTCAATTATCACACACTCTTTCAAAATATCTACTAAAATCACTCAAAATATCCAATTTTTTCTCATAAATCACAAGTAAGTAATCACTTAGGCTATTATCACACTTTTTAGTTGGTATATATGTTTATAATTTTAGTTGTAGTTTTATTTTTAAATTTTGATTTTTTTAATAGAGTTATGTTGTATATCTGAAATGTTATTAACAAGTATTATGAATACTTGTTATAATGGAATAATGTTGCTTAAATGTTTGCATGTTTATGTTATATTTTTATTTTATATTTTATTAGGGTTTCTGTATAATTTGCACTCCAAGTGTTTGATGAAATGTTTGAATGAGTTTTTCATTGATTGTTTAATTTCTTATGGTGTAGATCTGAAACAATGGACTCTCATTTGTTCAAAGCTCAATTACGTTTCAACGGTGGAAACCATCATTTGTTCAAGGACCGGGTCGATATCCCGCTAAAGGATTTGAAAGATCAACTGAACAAAATCAATCAAGGACCCAACCTTGTAGACACAAAGAGGGTGGATGATCTTTAGTATGCACGTCCTTGGAGACACAACTGCCAGAAAATCATGTTTAGGTAACATCATTATTATGTAGTGTCTTTATTTTGTTGGAATTTAAGTTTCATTCTTGTTAGTTTGCTGAAGATGTTGATATTGAAGTGTCTTATACTGAATGTAGTGATTTGCAAGCATCTTTGAAAACACAACATGTATTCTACTGAATCAGCAATATAGGCTACCACATCGAATTCCTTCGTATAGGATGAGTGTCACATAAGGAAATGCACCTCTAAGAGGTTCTTTTGAGCTTGATCATGCTCATGTGTCAATTGAAACTTGTCAATTGGTAGAGCAGTAAGATTAAGTTCAAAGCAACCTCTTTGAATACATTCATTTTTGTGATGACGGGAATGCACCTCTAAGAGGTTTCTTTGAACTAGATTGTGCTCCTCTGTTAATTGAAACTTGTCAGTTAGCAGGGCAGTAAGATTCAATTCAAAGCAACCTCTTGGAATGCATTCCTTTTTGCGATGACTCATCTTATATGAGGGAATTCGATGTGATAACCTATAGAGTTGATTCTCTAGATTACATGTGTTGTGTTCTCTTCATTCTTTTGAGTTTTCAAAGGGCGCTGCAAATCACTACGCTAAGTACAAGACACTTCAATGCCAAGATTTTCAGTAAACTTTAAAAAATTAAACTTAAAACGAGCATCATGATGATACCACATATATTTAGGGAGAATGTAATGTAGATGAAATTAAAACTAAATAAAATTGTGTATTTTTTTAATTGATTTTGTGTACTTGTGCCACTTTATATGAAAATGCCCAAAAATGTATTAATAGAATTTCTCTTGTTTAATTTTTTGTCGTGTTAATATAATTTTTGTTCTTTAAAATGTGCAATGATTGAATGAGGTAAAATGAAACAATTTTTTTTTTTTAATAAAATGAAAAGTGTGAATAAATGAAAACTTTGAAAAAAATGAAAATAAATTGAACGCATCGGTAGTTAACACCGCTGCCAACAAATGGTAGTTAACTACCGCTGAGCCTTTTGATGTAAAACTGGAAGTGGCTTTCCCCCACTTTCCCCCTTCACATTCATTGATTCAAAAACATATAAAACTTAAAAACAATTTTAACATGATAAATATAAAACGCAAGAAATTATATAAATACTAACATGTCATAGAAATAAAATATGTTCAAATATGCCATAATAATACATTACGGTAGTAAAAATGTGCATAAAAAAAGTCAAATAATAATCAACCCTGCTGCCTACGATGCCTCTGTCGCCTGCGCTGCCTGGCAATCCGATACATAAGGGCAGGGCGACCAGTACTGTCAATCTGGACCAAGACCTGCACTAACTTCTCTTTTGTCATGTTGGCGCTCATGGCCACCGCTCCATCCGATATCTGCATGACATCACTGGTGATCGTCAATGTGTCTGACATCTCTCTTGCATGCTCCTCCTATAAGTTGCTCCCGGTTCGCCGACCTAGGAGGAGATCCGTCATCAGATGGGATAATCTTCGGGTGAGAGACCTTGGCATATTAAGCCATGTAGCCAAACTCATGGTGCCATGCTCTCTCAGCCCTCTGTTCCCAATGAGTAACTTCCATGTATTTTATGAAGTATTTGAAGTCAAAAAAGCAATTTTCTCCTTTTCTTTGGACCATCCTAATTGCAAATTAATTCATATTGATAAAATTACTTTATTCCCCTTGTCCACCTACCTATCCTTCCCTCGGTACAAACCATCCTTCACTAATCAACAAGTGCATGGATCATTAACGTGTTTATGGAACTTTTTCAACTATATAATAATTTAAAGGTTGACATATAAGAAAATCAAAGGTTGAAGAGAAGAATCGAGGAAATTGATGGAGAAGTTTCTCTTTGGTTTCAAAGATGGTCTAGTATTTTTAGTGGTTTCTCCACTAAAAATATGAAACGAGTCACTAACCTTTGTTCACATGTAAGTTAACGTCACATGTCATCAAGGTTAACTCTGTTACTTAACAGAGTTAGTGACCGTTTTCTTCTATTTTAAGAGATAAAAGCACATAAAATTTTGACAAAAATAGTAATAATTAATAATGGTGTACTCACTAAATAGTAGGACATACAACCTATTTTTTATGTGTATATATCTCGTTATAAATGTCATCTTCATTTATTTTTATAAATGAAGAAGATCCTAACAAGAGTAATGTAGAAGCTAATTTAATTAACATTTTGAAAAGCTAGAAATTTTGATAAAGTCGGAATCTGTTATGAATCTTTTGAATAAGTTGGAAACAATCTTGAGTATTTACTCAATATCAAGAAAAGAAAAACTTGAGTATTTACTTGAACATTTATAAATCAAAACACGCTTCATAAGATCAATTTGGTTATAAAAATTTAAAAGTATTTTTCTAAGGAGATTGAAAAGAGGGTGGGGTTTAGTATGGGAAAGGAAAGCTGTTTTCCACCATGGGGAAGTCTTTTTTGACCATTAAATTAAATAAGAAACATACTTTTATCATAGACACTCAACACATAATTTTTTTCACTCTCCTTCATCTCTCACACCCACCGCTTGCAGCAATCTCACCATCTAAAATTCACGTTGCTTTACCAGAATTCCTTATGTTTTACCACGTCCTTACCGTCATTCAATCAAATTAGATTAAGTTAAAATTATCTTCTTTCACAATCTCACAATTTAGAAAACTCAATTAGATTAAAATAAGATTCTTAGAATTCATCAAATTCACCCAGCCCATAATAAAATTGAAAAGATTGGGATTTTCCATTTGTTTACTCGTGATGTTGAACCCACAATGTAAAAGCTAACGAGATTTGACATACAAGAACCCATTTCTCTAAAACGCAAATGCCACAAGAAAATGTTGAAGCTTGTGTAAAACAAATAAAGAGGTTGAAGGTTATTGAACAAAATTGAACAATAAGAAGAGGGTTTGGAACTTTTGTGTTTCACTGAAGAAGGTTTGAAAGAGGAGAGAAAATTGAGCATTTGAGCTGCATCAATTATTTGCTTTTCTATAAATTACTACCAATATTAAGTAGAGTAATAAGAATCAAACATATTATGTACTAAAAAGGAAAAAAAATCAAATATATTAACAAGATGCAGTAGACTATCCTTCAAAAAAGATGCAGTAGACTAAATCAGAAGAGAAAACAATGTGGTGGTCGTAGGTGAGTGCATGAGTGGGGGAATAGAGGAGAGAGAATGCAGATAGATGATATGGTGTGGACGGACTATCATAAAATATGTGTTCCTCTTTAATCTGACCATAAAAAAAACTTTTTCATGGTGGAAAACAACTTTCCTTTTCCATACTAAACCTCACCAAGCATACTTAAACACCTGATTAACAATGAAAGTTTTATTATTAATCCTTAATCATTACTCACAAAGTGGTCTAATAAATAGACCTGGCCATACCAACTTTTGTTTATTTTATTCAAGTCTTCATTCTGCCACCGTGTTTTTCACTAAGCAGCCCAATGACAAAATCAAACATTATTCACGTATTCAACAACTCAATCTTTTTGTGACACAATTTTCACATTCCAAGTGTTGGCCACGTCTCTCTCCTTTCACTATATAAAACCTCATAATCCTACATATTTTCGTCAGAGTTCTGTCAACACCAATCCTTATTTTCCTTCTCTCAAGTTATAGATATTATTTCCATTTTTCGTTCAACTACATTTTCTTCTCTTTATAAAATATATA
>Ga0228710_1010341_pt1 | contig 12519 bp, 9 predicted proteins | sample MedpolnodulmetaG_FD_177995 | JGI IMG/M metagenome (GOLD analysis project Ga0228710, IMG submission 177995) | Root nodule microbial communities from Medicago polymorpha collected in Santa Monica, California, United States - pink nodules | ecosystem: Host-associated > Plants > Roots > Nodule...
AAAAAAAAAAAAAGGTAAAGTAGCTCCCAAAATAGTTTTCTAAAAATTTAATCGTTTTTATTGTGTATTTCAAGGGGGAAAACATGTGATGTTGATAAATAAACTAATACATCAACATTAATAAACTGGATTTGCTTACCATATTGAAAAGTTTCAAGTGAAACAATGCACTTCATGTCCATCTTGATATAAACCAGTGTTTCATATCATTAAGAAAATTGAAGTAAGCATGCCTCCATCTCCTCTTGAATAAAAGAGAGCCAAAAACTATCCAGAAGCCTGTTGCAAATCCAACTCCCATGCCCATATTGAAACATTCCATTAACTCGGATCCTTCCTCGTCATTTGTGTCCTCACCAGGGGCATCATTGTGTTTGCATTTCTCAATGAGTGGAGTTCCACAAAGTTCAGGATTCCCCATATAACTAAGTGGTGTAAAGCTTTGGAGTTGGGTTCCTAATGGGATTTGACCCTTCAAATTGTTGAACGAGAGATTCAATACCTCAAGAAAAGACAGAGCAGACATGGTTTGAGGAATTTCTCCTGAAAGTGTGTTGTTTGAGAAATCAAGGGACTCTAACTGTTTCATGTTGCCAATTTCTTTTGGTATGGTTCCCATTAATTGATTTTGTGACAAGTTTAAGGATTGTAATGCAGTGAGCCTGAATAGTTCTAAAGGTATTCTACCCAACAGATGGTTGTTCGAAAGGTCAATAACACGCATATACTCAAGATAGTCCAAGTCATTGCCTTTGCAAGTAGTGGGACACTGATTGAAAATGTCGTAACGAAATTAATAGCAAATTTATCATGTGCCAAAGCATTATTGGAAATCATGGTGGTCATATTACGTAGGCAGTTAGGTATTGTTCCTGTTAACCTATTATTAGCAAGATCTAAAACCAATAAAGAAGATAGTTGGCATATTTCCAGAGGAATATGACCGCTAAATTCATTCGATCTCAGTTGAAGACCTTTCATATCTTGTCCAATCCAATTTGGTATATTTCCAGAAAATTTATTGTTCCTAAAATTAACAATCATGAGTTTTTGACAACTTTTCAACGAAACTGGAATCTCCCCATGCAACTTAGTATTAAAAATATGCAACGACATAAGGTTGGATAAGGAACCCATTGAGTGTGGAATCCTGCCCATTAGATTATTACTCCCTAGATCAACATGAATAACAGATTTCCAGTTTACCCAACATTCAGTGAGCCCTCCAGATAATAGGTTATTTCGGACACCCAAGTACTTCAAATTTATTTTTCCTCTCATTTTATGGCATAAGAGAGGAGAAAGAGATCCCGACAAATTGTTTCTACCTATCTCAAAAACACTCACATTGGAAGTTAATCGAGGAAGGCCACCACTCAAACCGTTTCCAACCAACCATACAACATCAGAGTTCAACAACACATTTGACATGTCCCAAGGCATGGAGTTGTTGTATAAAGAGAGAAATTTAAAATGAAATACAAAACTCCAAAACATTTCTGGAGATGTATTATTAAACGAGGAGTAGGCAATAGTTAGAGAGGTGAGAGTTGTTTGTGTATACAACCATGGAACAAGTTTAAGATTTGCATACTCCAACTGAAGATGTTGAAGTTTAAATGGAGGAATCCAATGGGGATTAAAATCAAAGATAAAGGATAGTGAACCGAACCACAACCATTGTAAATTTGGGAGTTTGGCAAAATTTCTTTGAGACAGAACTCCAGATAGAGGATTTTCATCAAGAAGCAACATCTCCAAATTTGATAGTTGCCCTAAACATTCAGGAAGGCTTCCATTCAAGTGATTTGAGGAAACAATAAGGTATATTAAGGATGACAGATTCCCCAAAGTAGTGGGAGTAGAACTAGTAAATGAATTATAAGCGAGATCAAGATCTTCTAGACCTCCAAGTTGGCCAAACCAATCAGGAATTGCTCCACTCAGCTTGTTGTCTCCCAATTCCAACCGAACCAAATTTCTAAGATTCATTAAACTTTCTGGTATTTGGCCATGCAAACGATTTTCCCCAAGAAATAAATAAGAAAGACCACTTAGATTGAATAACCATGTAGGCAATTCAGAAAAGAAATCATTTCCATAAAGATCAAGAGATTCAAGTGAAGTGAAATTGACATATGAAAGAGACGGGTGCAAACTTTCAAGTGAGCAACTACTCAAATATAACTCAGAAAGTGAAGGAAGCATATTCAATATCCGAAGCCAATGCGTTTCCTTGTGGAGATTAACGGAACCCAGGTTGAGAAATTGTAAGGATGATGAGTGACGAAGAAGCCATCTCAAATCATCAATCACAAGATTCTCATTTTGAGAGAAGTCAAGATAAACAACATTTGAAAAGTTTCCACTACCATGATAAGTGTTAACTAATGACAAGTTTTGACAATCCAACGGCAACTGTATGGATTTGAAATCGTTGTTGCTCAAATTCAAGTAGTTCAAAAATTCAAGCTCAAATAAAGAAAGATGAAATTTACCTTCCAGACAATGTGTTTTGTTCTTTTTGTTCTCGATAATGAAGTCATCATCAGTGAAACAAGGGAGGTTGATAATTGTGACTCTGCCATTGATGTCACATTGAACTCCTCTCCATTCACAACAATCTTCTTTGTTTGACCATATTGGCAACATGCCTAATGGATCGGTGAGTCCATGTTTAAAACAAAGGAGTATTTCTGTCTTTTTGGTTGCAAGAAGCATTTGTCTCACATATGACTATATTTAATATGATTACAAATGAAAATAATAGAGAGAGCAGTGCATTTTGGGAGGAGATAAATCTCACCATATTATCACTAGATATGAAGGTTTAAGATATTGTAATTGGTTTACCTTGGATGCATTATATATAGGTGGCACATATGGAGTGTCAGTTGGGTTAACGACCTTGGCTTCTTTTTTAGGGAGACCCTTATATTATTATTATTATTTGAAAATTGTTGATAATATATTTTCATCATTTTTTATAAAAAAAAAAGGTAAAATATATTGCTGATAATATTTTTTCTGTTTTTTTAAACTTATTATTGATGAATTATATTATCATTGTGTAATCATTATTTGTTAATAATTCTTTTGTAATTTATTTTATGAGCAAAATATTATCTAATAAAAAGAGCAGGTCATTTTGGGTGGTTCACAAATTTAACTTGGATGCATTGTTTATAGGCCGCACATCCCTGTGGAGTATCAATTGGTTTTTTTTTTGTTGTAAACACGTTATTTATAGTTTATAATGAAATTAATTCAATATTTTAAAGTTATATAATTATGAATAAAATAGATAAATTATGGTTAAAATTTAATGATATATAGTTATTACTGGGACCCACTTATTACCGATGAATCGGGTGTTGGGTTGAGAGATTAGGTGTTTGTTATATATTAATTATAAAATGAGTGACGTGTACAGTCGGGATCCGTTTAAGCACCCTAACGAGGTGTTGCATTGTGCATGGTCTAATTATAAGACCCTTTTGTGTTTTTTCTTTGTCTCTTTTTATAAAGGAAAAAACTTAGGTACAATTCCTTAGGGTCTGTTTGGTTCGAGAGTTTTGGAGGGGAGATTTTTAATTTGAAGTGTTTGGTTCAAATTTTAGAAGGGGAGGGGAGGGGAGCAAATCTCTTTTAAATTTTATTGCATTGCCATAATTATCCTTAAATTAATTTCAAATCTTAATATTAACCTTGTAATGTGATATAATGACTTGGTGTTGACAAGCCGGTCAATGGGGGGCTAACCAAAGTCTTTCGAGCGTTGGAGGCCACATAAATAAGTGACATTTTTTGATGGAGATGATAACAAGTTGGTGAGAACATATGAAATTGGGATAATACACAATACTATGTTTTGTCTTAACTTGAAAGGAACCACATAGTGCGTGTATTATATGGAAGGAAATAAATTCTCTTATTTTTTAGCATAATCAGGTTTCGATTCATCAAGTTAAAAGTGAAAACCAATGTTTTGTCTTTTGATTTTTAGCTCTGTAGTGACATATCCTGGTTGCTTGTTTGGGCTTATTGTTTTTTGTTTGTTTTCCAATTTTGGTCTATTTTCTTTTTGTACTGATTAGGAGATTTTGACCGTTTTAATATATTTAATTTTGATTTCTTAAAAAATAATATAGAAAACTAGTGATGTTTGGGAATTCTCTATGTTTGGGTTTTCTCGTCGGAAAATATTACATAGAAACCATTTATTCTCATACACCCTTGTACACCTCATGTATTGGGAAGAGACAAGATGAGATGAAAGAGAAAGTGTGCTTGTGTGGGGTCTATATGGCCACGTGTCCGATTTTTGTGTGGGTGTCCAAGAGTGTATTGCCACTTAAAGATGTCTATGTATCATTACTCTTCTCGTCACATGTTGAAACTTTATTTATTCTTTTATTTATTTGACTTACTGTTGAACCATTATCGAAAAACATGCAAGAAATTATTTAGGTAGTACTATTACAACAGTACTTATGTTATTTTACAAATTCACACTAATATTAAATTACATGGAGATTTGTAAACAATCTAAAGACAACTAGAGTTTATTAAACACCACAACTGACATCGGTCCATGACTTGTTGTTTACCTGCAAAATAAATCAATATTAATATCAAATGAGTTACAAAATTACATTCACTAAAATTTGTAATTTAATACATACCGATTTAGATTATATATAATATTGTATAGTTTTTTTTGGTGTCCGAGATTCGAATCTCGTATCTTGCATTAATTATGTATTGCCCTTATAAATTGAGTTAAACTCACAAGGACATATTATATATAGTTTGTAATGCATATGTAGGCCTTGTAGTGAATATTTACAATTTTTATTAAAAATATTTTTTTTATTTAGATTAAAAATAAATTTTATAATAAAAAATAGTGAAAATTGATTTATTTTTTTATTAAAACGTATCGGAAATATAAGGGTCTACAGTTAGATCAGGTTCATACTAGATAACTCCAAAAATCTAATAGAAAGTATAGTATTAGTAGTCAGTTAAAATAACTTGAGATAGTATTATGTAAAAAATCATCTTCATCACCAAAATTTGTAGCTTCTTTTTCCAAAGACGAAAATGTGTACTTATATCATCATGTGTTGGGAGAAAAAGAAATGGTAAGAAAAAATATACTTTGAAAGTTGCGATAATATTTTTTTTTTACGACTTAAAGATGTATAATTGTTTTTAAGCTAAAGTTGTAATTAATCTATAAAATTAGTTTCTGTCTTTGTAAACCACTCTAAAATTATTTCATTAGTCCATGACTTTGTTAATATTTTAAATTAATCCATGTTTTTGTTTAAAGTTTCTCAAGGTCTCTCTTCATGTGACAAACATAAAGAATGAAATATAATTGAGAAACTTTTGATAAAGAGAATACCTATAGTTTAAAATATTAACAGAGTCGGAAAATAATTTGAGAGTGACTTACAAAGATAGACAACAAGATGATGATTTACTCGAAAAGTTGTTCTCAAACAGTTTTCTAAAATATGATTGTCTATTTATACTAATTTTAAATTTGCATTCCAAAGGGGTAAAAAATCGTATTGAAAAGTCGATAAGTGAACTTTAACACAAAAATTAATAATTTGGCTTTGCTTACCGTATTTAAAAGTTTCAAGTGAAATAGTGCACTTAGTTCCTTCTTGACATAAACCAGTCTTTGACATCATAAAGAAAATTGAAGTAAGCATGCCTCCATGTCCTCTTGAATAGAAGAGAGCCAAAAACAATCCAAAAGCCAATTGCAAATCCAACTCCCATTCCCATATAGAAACATTCCATTAGCTCAGATCCTTCCTCTACTTTTGCCATAACTTTTGTGTCAACATCAGGGGCTTTATCATGGTTGCATTTTTCAATGAGTGGAGTTCCACAAAGTTGAGGATTCCCCATATAACTAAGTGGTGTGAAGCTTTGGAGTTGGGTTCCTAATGGGATTTGACCTTTAAAATTGTTGAACGAGAGATTCAATACCTCAAGAAAAGACAACGCAGACATGGTTTGAGGTATTTCTCCTGAGAGTGTGTTGTTTGAGAAATCAAGGGATTCTAACTGTTTCATGTTTCCAATTTCTTTTGGTATGGTTCCCATTAATTGATTTTGTGACAAGTTTAAGGATTGTAATGCAGTGAGTCTAAATACTTCTAAAGGTATTCTACCTGACAATTGATTGTTAGAAAGGTCAACAACATGCATATACTTGCTATAGGATAAGTCGTTGCCCTTTGTCAGCAATGGAACATATATTTGAAAAAAGACACCGAAAACATTGCATGAAATATCAAATTGATCTAGTGTAACATTATTGAAAGTCATGGAGGTGATATTTGGTAGGCACTGAGGTATTGCTCCAGTTAATCTGTTATTTGAGAGATCCAAAACAAAGAGAGAGGATAGTTGGCATATTTGTAAAGGAATGTCACCACTAAATTCATTTGATCTCAATTGAAGAACTTTCATATCATTTCCAATCCAATTTGGTATGTTTCCAGAAAGTTTGTTTTTAATAAGATTAACAATCACAAGTTTTTGGCAATTTTTCAATGACATGGGTATCTCCCCGTGCAACTTATTATTAAAAATATGCAACGACATAAGGTTGGATAAAGAACCCATTGACCGTGGAATCATGCCTGTTAGATTATTTCTCCCTAAATCAACATGAATAAGAGATTTCCAATGTAGCCAACATTCAGTGAGTCCTCCAGATAAAAGGTTATTACGGACGTTGAAGTACTTCAAATTGCTTTTTCTAGTCATATTATGGCATAAGAGAGGAGAAAGAGATCCAGACAATTTGTTATGACTTATCGAAAGAACACTCACATTTGAAGTTAATCGAGGTAGGTCACCAACCAAACCATTACCATGCAGCCATATAACTTCAGAGTTCAACAACACATTTGACATGACCCAAGGCATGTCATTGGCCGTTAAAGATAAAAATGCACAATGAGATGCAAAACTCCAAAACTTGTCTGGAGATACATTTTTAAACGTGGAGCTTTCAATTTGTAGATAAGTGAGAGATGTTTGTGTGTACAACCATGGGAAAAGTTTAACATCTACATACCTCAACAGGAGGTCTTCAAGTTCAAAAGGAGGAATCCAGTGAGGATCAAAATTGAAGATGGATATGGATGAACCAAACCACAACCATTTCAAATTGAGGAGTTTGGCAAAATTTTGATAGGTCACAACTCCTGAAAGATTATTCTCTACGACAAGCAACTGCTCTAAATTTGAGAGTTTTCCCAAACTTTCTGGAAGACTACCGGTCAAGTCATTGTAGGCAACATTAAATTCAATTAATGACGACAAATTCCCCAAAGTTGTTGGAATAGATCCAATTAATGAATTCCCAAGGAGATTTAGATGTTTTAGGTTTGTAAATTGGCCTATCCAATTGGGAATTGTTCCATTCATCTCGTTGTCTCTCAAGTTCAATGAATTTAAGTTGCGAAGATTAAATAATTTGTTGGGTATTTTTCCATGAAATTGATTTCCTTCAAGATTTAAATAAGAAAGACCACTTAGATTGAACAACCAAATAGGCAGTTCAGAGAAAAACTTATTGTCAGAAAGATCCAGATATTGAAGTGAAGTGAAGTTGGCATATAGAAGAGATGGACTAGCACTTTCAAGTAGGCAACTACTCAAATGCAACTCAGAAAGCAAGGGAAACATATTCAATATCTGAAGCCAATCGGTTTGCTTGTGGAGATCAATAAAATTGAGATTGAGAAATTCTAAGGATGATGAGTGACGAAGAAACCATCTCAAATCATTAATCACAAGATTCTCATTTTGAGACAAGTCAAGATAAACAACATTGGAAAAGTTTCCACTCCCATGAGAAGTGTTAACTAATGACAAGTTTTGACAATCCAATGGCAAGTGTATGGATTTTAAATCGTTGTTGCTCAAATCCAAGTAGTTCAAAAATTCAAGCTCAAATAAAGAAAGATGAAATTTACCTTCTAGACAATGCGTTTTGTTCTTTTTTTTCACGGTAATGAGTTCGTCATCAGTGAAACAAGGGAGGCTGATATTTGTTACTCTGCCATTGATGTTACAATGAACTCCTCTCCATTCGCAACAATCTTTTTTGTTGGACCATGTTGGCAACATGCCTAATGGATCAGTGAGTCCATGTTTAAAACAAAGGAGTATTTGTTTATCTTTTTGGTTACAAGAAGCATTTGCCTCACATAGTACAAGTGAATTGCATATAATTATAAATGATAATAATAAAGAGAGCATATCATATTGGTAGGATAATTTCACCATGATATCACTAGAAATGAAGGTTTAAGATATTGCTATTCTGTTGAAGCTGGTTTACGAGTCTACCTTAGACGTGTGATATATATAATATATGTATCACATGCACATGGAGTATCAATTGGTTTAAATACCTTGACTTTTCTTTTAAAAATATTGATAAGCAATTTTTATCAATTTTTGAAACTTAAAAGTAAAATATATTGCATATAAAAGGGAAATTTATTTTTGGTTTTACTAAATACTTCTCCATTTCTTTAAATGCACTTATCGTCACTATTTCTTGAAAACTTTTGTCCTCCAAAGCTATATTCAAATATATAGTCCCTTAATTTTTAAAATTTCAAAAAATGTCCTCACTTGTAAATTTTGAATTCTTTTGATGACCTGTTGAGTTGAATAATGAAACGACAAAGCATACTTTTAAAAAAAAAAATGTTTTTTTAGGAATCAACATGTTTTTCATTTTAATTTTTTTAAACAATACTTCAATGCTATTGAAAAATAAAGTAGTAGGATTTAATTTAGACATGCAATGCCACAACATCTTGTGACTTCTTAAATCATTTTCAACTGGACACGTTAGTAAAAAGAAGTTTCCAACAATGAGAAGAAATTTGAAATTTAAAAATCGAGTGACGTCTATAATTTATTAGAATTTTGCAATTGTTAGACTAAAATCGTGAATCGATCACCAAAATTAGAGGAACACCCTTTGATTTATTAGAATTTAGCAATTGTTCGTTATAGTCATTTTAAAATATAATATATTCAAAATATGTCAAATGATGTGTTGTGTTTTTATTTATTAAATGTGAAGAAGTGAGAAGTCTATGGTTTGAATCCCGAACACTTTGTATGATTGTCGTTATAACTACCAACTATTTTTTTTTAAGGAATACTACCAACTATATTGTGTTTATATGACGTCTTTTATTATATGTTATTTTGTCATTGTCCTACATATAAATAAAATAATTTTTCATTATTAATATGAGATTGAGAAATGAAAATAATTTTAATAAAGAGAGAATAATAAATAATAAATTTTATAAATAAAATGTTAACATGTATCTTTAAAATACATAAAGATACATATTAAGATATTAAAGATGTAAATTATCTGCTAGAAATAGTGGCAATTAATTTTTCAAGACTTTGATAAATAATTTTTGTTTTTAATAAATATTTACTTTTTGTATAAACCTTATCACATATCCTAAAACACACGTTAATATGACCATTTTTTTTTCTCCTTTTCTTAAATGATTAACGTGACCAATATTGTAACCTGGAAAAGTCGTTGGTCGTCCACGACTTAGTAACGACTTAGTTCAAGTAAGATTGGCTTGCAAATTCTTACCAAAATTATGGGAGCAATTAATCCTTACCGGTAAGAGATGGTTGGGTTGTGGTTGTGTTTTTCTCTGTTTTTTTTGGCATTTTCTTTTATTTTTGCCAAAAGACGGCCAAAGCCCAAGTTTTTTTTTTTTGGTTGTTGAAATGTTAATGGCTATTGTGTGTAAGCATGTGTGCCATTTAGATGTCAAACAACATATTGTTAGTATCTGTCAAAGGGTGTTTCTACTTATGCCCTCTAATATCTTTGAGGTTTCTAAAACACATTTTGTAGATATTTATCATATGTATATTTTTTTTAAAAATCATATATCTAGATAACTATCGGATGTGTATTTCAGGTGCCTGGAGATATTAGGAGGTCTAAAGATAAACGTTCTCTGTCAAAAATAAAATAAAATAAATTTTAAATATACAACATATCATTAAACATCGTCTCAATCTCTAAGCATGTGCACACTGGTTATATTCCAACTTTAGAATGGATCTCAAGTACTACGACAATGCTATTAATAGTATTAAGGAAATGCTAACTTGTGTTTATAACACAAGTTAATGAATCAAATATAAAAATAATTTATTATAATGTATGTATCACATTTAATCTTTAATATTTTAATGAATTCAATGCACAAAATTTTAGAGAATATTTCTTCTTTTGAGTTTTTTAACATGTGCCCTAAGGCACAAGTTAACACTATGATAGTATTAATATTTTCTCAACTGCATATTATTATTAGTATATAGTTATTAAATTGTTGAATTGTTCTCTCAACTGCATTCACTGCTGCATATTATTATCCGTACTGTTATCACTTGTCACATACCATTTCAATTTCTTATTAAAGTCTAGCCAAGACTTAAGGGGGCGTATTTAATTGGGATTTGAAAGGATTTTAAAAGACTTTTTTTTATGGAAAAGTAATGTGGTATTCAATCAAGACTTTTGTTTAAATTAAAAAAGTCTGGTGGTATTCGATTAGGATTTTCTAGACTTTTAAAACAAAGTCTAGAAATTTTGTGGTAATCATCAAGACTTTTTACAACTTTAAAAAAGTCTTGCGATATTCAAAAAAATTCCGATTTCAACAGATTGTTAAAAGAAATAAAATTTCTATGGATTTTGATGGACTTTTCAGGGATTTTTTAACTTTAAAAAGTGTTTACCAACATCATGAGATTTCTATGGATTCTCATTTTTTATTTGTGTTTTGTTTTTACATCTCCCTTATCTCCTTCCCCTTTTTCTCATGTCCTTCTATCAAATATGTTTCTTATGTAACTTCATCTCTTCAATTTTCACAGTTTGTTATACCATGCATATTTCTCTCGATGCAAAACACAAAATGTGATAGCCAACTCTCATGCAATAACTTCCTGGAACTTTTATATTACTGTCTCATCCATGCCAATTATTTATGGAATGAAATACAATATCAAACTATCATCACAGTGTCTGTCATGCTTCGAAAAACGTTGCAATCAAAATTGAATTTCTTTTGGAAAAAAACTAATAAACACCATATCACTACTAAAAAAACAAAAATTAGTGAGGGATATTTAGTGAGGGAAAACGTGAAATTCCTCTCTAATTCCGTCACTAAATTTTGCGACCAAGGAATTTGTGAGGAATTTCATTTTTTTCGTCACTAATTTCCCTCGCTAATTTTGCTTTTTCTAGTAGTGTATCCAGACACTCATTTGCAACAGTGTATGTTACCAAGCATCGTCTGAAATAAATAAAAATACCAAGCATATAAAGGATTGATTTTTCATTAAGTTGCTGAGTAATTAACACAGATGCTTTTTTTATTGAGTTACTGACATAGTTTTATGGTAGAATTGATTTATTTATTTTTTAAATAATTTGCAATTTTAACAAATAAGAGTGTTTGAGAATATTGTGCCGGAGAATGTGTTTTAAATGGTTTTTTTATTTTTATTTTTAAGTTTAAAGAGTCCTTTGAAATCTTATAAATCCATAAAGTCATTTCAAATCCTATGAAATCTTATGATGTAAATCCTTTAAAATCCCAATTACAAATCTTAATAATCTTTTAAAATCTTAAAAGTCGTTAAAATCTTTTAAAGTCTTTTAAAATTCACAGGTCTTTTTTATACAAAAATTGTCTTTTAAAATCCTAATCCAATTGAAAGTGATTCGTTCATCCATTGCATCAAATTATTACGGTACTACTTCATAATTTGTCACTACTATACAGCTTGTGGGGGATTTGTGTACAAGAGTAGTTTTTGTAAAAAAAACACCCTAGACTAGAGTTCCACAATTACTGCTGATAAGAATTTTCAGTGTATTTTTAATCCTACCATTGGAGAATTAAATGATTGAACTCGAGTGGTTAATGGATTTTAATTTATGATTAATTGTTCGAAAGAATCCAAGTTCAAATCCTTATTAGAATAATATTTAATCGGACTTTACTTACATTCCATCTCAAGAGCCCCCTTGGGCTCGCCATCTGAACAGGAGGGCTATGACAAAGAAAAAGTCTTACCATTGGACTAAAATGCTTAACCATTGAATATATATATTTTAGAACATAAATTGTTTTGATTTATGCTTCTTAATGGCCTGGTTCTTTAAAGTTGTAGTATATTGTGGGACAAATACGGAAATGACGTATATTATAGAGGGTAAAACACTATTAACCTTAAAATATTATTGTCTTTGCAATGGATAGTAAAACTTCTGTAACATCCCGTTAAATTCTAAGCAGACTTCGGTATCAGTTGAACACGTCAAGGAAGAAATAGTTACGAAGGGCAAAATGGTAATTTTGGACATAATCTTATAAAAGGCTGAAACCTCACTTTCTC
>Ga0228710_1010342_pt1 | contig 12516 bp, 9 predicted proteins | sample MedpolnodulmetaG_FD_177995 | JGI IMG/M metagenome (GOLD analysis project Ga0228710, IMG submission 177995) | Root nodule microbial communities from Medicago polymorpha collected in Santa Monica, California, United States - pink nodules | ecosystem: Host-associated > Plants > Roots > Nodule...
TTCCGGAAACCCTTATTTTGATAGGTTTGTCGCTTGCAACCCTATTTTCACAAGTTTGTCGCTTGCGAACTTGTTCTTTTCTATCTAGGTTTAGCGCTTGCTAACCCTACGCTTCCGTACTGCGTCAATATCAAAGTGTACAAAATTGAAAAACTTGTTTGGTTTGGTCTGGCCATTACTGATCTTTCACAGCTTAAGAAGATATCTTTGAAAAACTTGTTTGGTTTGAGACTGAGCCAACACTGATGTAGATGAGATCTTTTACATTTTGATATAAATTGCAAAATGATTTCTGTTATCATTTTTAATGAGGCTCATTGACATAGAATTAACTAGTTCTTATAAAATGCACGATTCATCTTCTTATCTTAGGATTGCATTGTAATGATTCATCATAGTATTCTTTCTTGTGAGGGTCATTATCTTTACAATTACTTTGTTTTTAAAAGGCTAATATATGCATGGTGTCCAATGTACAAGTCAGATCACTTGTATGGCTATGAATGTGGAATTGATATTTTTTTTCTTTCTAAATTCTTTTACAGCGCCAATGATTGGAGGAAATTCAGAAAGAATACAATCTAAAACAAGGTTGAGGAGGCACTGTTAGAATCTAGACTATTTGATTTCAACTTAAGATGTTTGAAATAAGATCATCAGCTCTTGATCATTGTGATGCAATGGAACTTCGTTATGAACTGCAACTTTTTCTTTTATGTGAATTTTTATACGATGTTTGTTGCTTGATCTTAAAATAGTGCCCTATTAGTACCATTTTTTTTACGTGGGGTTGTTTGTTTCAAGTTTAAGATCTACATTCCTGGAAATACATGGATATGGAATGAGTATATCCATGATTGTTGCACGATTGAGAAATCATTATTCTCGGTATAAAAGTTCCTTAGAATTAATAATTTTCCATAACTTTCAATTTTTCCCATGAAATTATTCCCAAGTTAAAAGAATGAGAATAATTTCATGAAATTTAAATTTTCCCATGAAATTTTTTATGCTTTTGTTTTTTAAAAGGAATTCCTACTTTATATTTATATTCCCGGATATGTTCTTAGGAATAATTTTTGAGCCTGTGAAATAACCGACCCCCGAGGGGTGGGTGGTGTTATTCGAATTTGTGAGCAGGTTGAAAACAAAAGTGAATGAAGGTTAAGAGCTACTATTTTGATCGTTCCTACTTGCTACTATTTGATGCTACCAATCTTCTCAAATGAACTTCTACTAAGAACAATATTTTGATCTCACTAAAACACAAAATGCTACAAAATTAGTGATATAAAATTAAATAAACAGCTAAACCAATGAATTGAGTAGAGGAATATAAACCAAAAATGTCTATTTCTTCAATTGTTGTATCCCTCTTTTCCCTTCAATAGTGAACTCTAACTCAAACAAAACAAATTACCAATATGAGGTATAAATGTACCTATACTTTTGGTTCAATAAAATTACAAAAGTTCAACTTTTGCAATTTAGAAAAAAGAAATACTTTAGCATTCTAATAAAATTAAATTATGAAAATAATAAATAAAAATAGTCCATAAACTCTTACCTAATTGAGTTTTTTTTTTCTTTCCGATTTTATCTACAATATTAACAATCATTAACTACCGGTTTAATTAGCCTTTTTTCACAAAGTGGTTCTTAACAACACAAATCTTTTTGAAAGTATCTATACTGATCGTACCTGATCAGAAGGTGACTGTCAGTGCTTTCTTTAATGCGGTGGTTCACGGTGGTGAATGTACTTCAGTGAGCGTTGGACTGAATGGAGGTGTGTACATGCAGACACTCTAACGCTCAAGTCAGTAGAGGTTCAGAATGGAGGGTTTGAGAGTGAAAGAGATTCTACCTTGGAGGTTGCGAGGAGCCTCCTATTTATAGAGGTGGGTGAATGCAGGGCCGTTGTAATGGCACACGTGTGTCCGGCGGTTACGAAATCGTGAGAAGTGTAACCGCCAGAGAGATATTCACGGGAACGTGGGAAAGAGACGTTAATGTTCGTTTGAACAGGTCTCAGTTGCTCCGAACACCCCCTCGCGGAGAAGGAGTGTGTTTCGAGTAAACTGCCAAATGCAACATTTGTACTTGGTTTGTTATTGGGCTCAAGAAATTGGGCCTAGGTCTTAGACCGGTCCAAAACATAGAATTATGCTCTTCTCCAAGCACAAAACACTCACGCCCAACTGAAATTACTAACTTACCCCTGCGTTACTTAACTAACGCTGCGTTACTTAACTCACCCAACATGAGTTAAGTCATGCAAAGTTACTATTTTTGTACAAAACCCATCAGCCCATACTCCAAGCACCATTTTCTTTCCCTCCACCTTCAAAAACCCAAAAAGTGCGAAATTTTGGGTCAAAATCTTCATTCCAAATCATTGCAAATCGCCAGGAAGCAAGTTTATACGCTCATCAAGTATCAAATATCAGGTAATATATCATCTAAACTCATCTCATTTTGCTGGTTTTTGGTGTTGGTTCGTCTGGGTTTTTGTAGGAGTTACGGCTCAGCGCAAGTTAACTTGCGTAAGAGTTATGGTTTGCGTGACTTAAGTCACGCAGGAGTTAAGTGTTACGTGGCTTAAGTCACGCTACTGTGAGTAGACCACTTTTTTGAATTTTTTGCGCCACTTTTGTTCTTGGTTAGCTTGTTCCACAAGTAATTTATTTATTTTTTCTTTGTTATTTTTTTATTCAATAGACATAGAGTTAGATGGTTGACAATGTGGCGGGTGATGACGTTGAACCAAAACCGGCCAAAATTGAAGCTTCCGGAGTAGGTTCCAGCGATGTCAAACCAACTGTTAATGTGAAACCGTTTAAAGTCAAAATTCCCTTTCAAGCTAACATTGGTAAAATTGAAGAACCTAAATCGGTACCTATCGGTGTGTTTGCAAAGTTCGCGACACCACCTCATTTTTTATAACAAATGCAAGATGGAGAGAGTGAGGCGAGTTACTTGATTGGGTTCGTCGACAAGGGCAAGGGCCGAATTTACTATTTGTATAGATAAATCAAGTTTAAAAAGGCCATACTTGACGATGCAATGTGAAAGGAGTGGGGTATACAAGCCACCTAAGACGAGGAAGAAACCAAACCTTGAAGGCACCGGCTCAAGGAAATGTCAATGTCTGTTTAGGTTGAAAGGTTTTTTTTATAAGGATACAAATGATTGGTGGATTGCAATGCTTTGTGGAATGCAAAACCATGACTTGGAGGAAAAGTTACAAGGCCACCTTCTTGCGGGTAGACTTGACGGTGCCTCGGAATATTCTCACCAATTTGAAGAAAAATAACAAAGAAAGTGTGACAACTATCAAGCAAGTGTACAATGTGAGAACAAGATGACGCAAGGGGCAAAGAGGTGATATAACGAAGTTGCAATACTTGATTTCGAAGTTGGTGGAGCATCAATACGTCTATTACACAAGATGCAATATCGAGGAAACCACTCTTGAAGACATATTTTTTGCTCATCCGAAGTCAATTAAAATGCTCAACACTTTTTTAACCGTTTTGGCCATGGACTCCACTTACAAAACCAACAACCACCGAATGTTGTTATTTGAGATAGTTGGTTTTGCCTTTATTCACTTTGAACAAGAGGATAACTTTACTTGGGCACTTAAGATGATGAAAGGTCTTTTGTCCTCAAAAGACAACATGCCTAAGGTGATTGTCACCGACAGGGATGGTGCTTTGATGAATGTTGTTGCCACAGTTTTCCCTGAAACATACAACATTCAAAGAGGTATGCATGCCATTTCCTGAATTCATAACATATGTTGAAACCACGGTTTTGAACCTTAAGGAAAAATTTGTTAGGGCATGGACGAATAAAGTCTTGCATCTAGGGTGTAGAACCACCAACATTGTTGAATCGGCTCATGGAGTGTTGAAAAAATATTTGAGGAGTAGCGTGGGTGATTTGGCATCATGTTGGGATGAAATTGACAAGATGTTGGCTGTGCAATTTGGTGAGATACAAGGAAGTTTTGGGAGGAACAAAACGGTCGTAGAACACAAATACAAAAAAATCAAGATGATGAGAGAGTTGGAGGGTTATGTATCTAGACGCGCATTGAAATTTATCTATGATGAATTCAAATGCTCCAAGACATTCGTCTTTGGTAAGGAAGATTGTGGTTGTGTGCAAAAGACATCGTACGAGTGACCTTGTGCGTGTATTATTGCTATGAAGAGTAAGAAAAAATTTCTTCTTGTATTGGATGATATACCCACATTGGAAAAGGTTAAGTGTACAATGAGAAGAGGTTGATGATGATTTTTCCGTGATGGAGGAGTGGAATGGCATTCAAGAACGTCTTAAGAAATGCCCTTACAATATGAAACTATACATCAAAGAGATGATGCGTCAACTAGCATTTCCGGAAGACACAAATTTTTCTCCACCTCCAAAAAATGTGGTAACCAAGGGAGCACCTAAAAGGAAGAGGTCTACGCTCAAAGTGTCATCAACGGGTCGAATCCCCTCTAAGTGGGAGGTTATTGATTCTCAAAATCCGGATAGTCAACCTTCACAACTCAAGAAGTCACTTCCAAGGAGGAAAGATGCACGCCTTGGCACTTACTCCCGCTCACAAGCTTCATCGTCTGCTTCAAAACCTTTTTGGAATATCTCATACATTTCACAAATTTCAAATATCATGAGACCTTTTGTTCAAGAAATTGTGAATGTTAAATGGGATGGTAATTGTGGATTCCGGGTCATAGCTAGGCACTTGGGGATGGATGAGGAAGATCATGTATTGGTTCGTCATTCACTTATTCATGAGTTGAGAAATCATAAGAGTGACTCCATGCCGATATATGACACGGAGGACCGTTATAACAAAATCATGAATGGTTTACACCCTCCAAAAAGTAGAAGTGGTATTGTGCCGGTAGATAAGTGGTTGACCACTCCGGATATGGGTCACATTATGGCTACTTGCTACAATAGACTTGTTGTTCTATTGACTTTGCCCGAAAAAGGTATATGTGAGACATATTTCCCAATCCGAAGTGTTCCACCACTTAAGCCACAATCCAACATCATGTGTCTTTGCTTAATTCCCGACCAATATCTTCATGTTATTTTGAAATAAGGTTGTCTGTTACCACCAAGTTGTATGGAGTGGATGAACAACAAGATTGATGAGACGGAGAAATGACATTTTGATTTATTGGATAGACAAGACGCATTAAATATGTCCAAGGAGTCGAAGCCACCAAAGAAACCAACAAATGAGCACAATCCAATTATTACTCCCACTCCGGAAAAAAAGAAACAAGAATTTGAAGTCATGGAAGACATGGAAGAAGACGAAGATTATGCACTATCACAAGACTACTTAGATAGGTTATAGGTTATGAGACTTTTTGGTCGGTGTTTGTCCTAATTTTTGCACGATATCACACCGACGTATTTTTTGGTGGCCGGATATGTAATTTGGATATTTGTGACCAATATGTAACTAATATTATGTAAATATATGAAGTGATTTTTTTTTTGGTGGCCGGTTATGTCATGCCAATTATTGCTCGCAGTTTTTGGTCTCTAATTATTCAACTATTTATTTTATCTCATTTCTCTCATATTTGTTTTTCATTATATTTTGTGAAGTGAAACATGTCTGAAGATGCACAAGATCCAGTTAAACTTCATGTTCGTTTTGTAGATGTGAAAAAGAGGGATAGGTTCTTTGTAAACCCCACCGACAAGTTGGACGAGTTGAAGGAAAAACTTGATGACTTCTTTATCCATTTTGGTTCAAATCAAAGAACATGTGATATAATATTAGATGTGTCAGGCTTGGACTTGGGGGAGGATAAGGAAGAGGAATTTTGAAAGACCGTGTATTATCCACAACTTCTCAAAGATGATAGCGACATTGATTACATGTTTAGATTAATGGTTGAGAATAACACTTTACATCTTTATGTTTGATCCGTTGAAGTGTAACATTAATGAACGTGTAATAGTCTAATCTGTTCGAATTTGTGTCTGTAATGTTGAATTTAAATGAATTTGTGTTATGTGTAATTTAGATCGTTTATGTGAGACTTTGTGATTTTGAGAATTTAAGGACAAATTGATGTAATTTGGATCGTTTATGTGTCATTATGTGCGATTAAGTGATTACACGTCATTAACGACGAATTTATGTAATTTGGACCGTTTGAATCGTTTATGTGTGATTATGTGATTGTGAGAAAAACAATGATTTTGTGTAATTTCGATCGTTTGCATGCGGTTATGTGATTTTGTTGTTATACTGGCGTAATTCAGTTCAATTATGAGTGTGTAACGATGACGGGTCATTAATGGAATTATTTGCATTGAATGCACATCAGTACAACATTTAATATTGTACTGATATATCAGTAGGCGTGAGTTAACTCACGCAGGTGTTAATACTTTGCGTGAGTTAACTCACACAGTGTTTTACACTTGCGTGACTTAGTTGCTTGACTTAACTAACACAGACATTTACACATGTATTAGTTAACTAACGCAGGGATATTTTGATCAGTTTGGTTGAGTTGGAGCAAAACTTGTTGGGAGAAAAGCAGAACTCCAGAACATATACCCTTTTATTTTACTCAAAAGTCTATATCCACTTAAAACTGAATTTTGGATAAATTCAATATTCATTTCATTAAGTTTGTTTGATGCTTTTTCCAGGGATTTTGGTTTATGTCTCACATGTTTGTTATTATTTTTTTTAATAAATTATTATTGATTTAGGGTATAGGTTTTTTGGTGTCAACATATTTTGGATAAAAATATTTTGTTTGATGTTTTTCAAAGCAATTTCACTTTAAAAAAAGAAGATAAAATATGTATCATGAAAATGAAAGAAACAAACTAAATTAAAGAGTTTAATTTTCAAGCACACCATCAACAAATGACAATCACTGATTCTCTTAAAAAAGAGAATAAATTACTAAATTCGTGAATGACTTTGTAAGGTGCTCTCAAATAGAACCCCATGATTTTGAAATTTTAAAAATCGTCTCCGACTTTAAGTTTAATTGATGGTAAAAGGTTAGAGTATAGGGATCTAATAGATAACAATTGGTTAAAAATAAGAACGAACTTGATAGTTTGATATAGTTGGTTCTTTTTGAAATATTTATAGTTTTAAGGACCTATTTAATATGACCTTACAAAGTTATGGATTAATTTAACGGTTTCCTCAAAAAAATCACAACCACTTGACATTTGTTTTTAGGGAATATGTATGACTCTATGTATAGTTAAAGCCCAATAATTTTAATAGTATGGTGATTATGATTGATTGAGAGTATAAAAGTTTCATATTAAAAGTACACACATTAACTTACCGAGGATATTTAGCATGTATGTTAAACTTGGTACTGAATATATTAAAATTACAATAATAAAATTTTCTCTGAACAAATTATAGAATTACTTGCCCGATTCCTTTGAAATAGTGGTAATATTACCACTAACGTGTACATACATAAGTTATAAATATGTAATTATACCACTTACATGTGCAAATTACATACAAGTGATAAACATAAACTGATACAGGTAGAGTAAATATAATCGTTCAGACTCTTCTGTTGTCTTCCCATGAACTAACCTGCTTGTGCGCCACCTGAGTATCTGAAATAAAATAAAAGGGATTGTGGTGAGACGGCATGTCTTAGTGAGTTCCACCTATCCTAGGCTATAAGCAATCTCAGGGAACCTATGATCACCATCTTTTACTAAACTCAACCCATTTTGGGTTTATACAGTTTCTGAAGGTGAGAAAAACACAGGGGGGGGGGTTGAATTGTGTTTGCTTTTTCTTCGTTTTCTCCTACTGAAGTCACTGTTTAGAAGCAGATAGAGTTCAGCTTCTGAAGTGATAATCAGAATCTAAATGCAGAGGATAAAAACAGAGAGAGAGAGAGAGAGAGAAGAAAGACACAAAGCAATTATACAGGTTCCTTCCACAAACCGGAAGTAGTCATGTCCCCCTTGCACTTCCAAGGAGAGTTCACTAAAATGTAATCTCAAATTACAACTGATCAATGTCACAACTAGAACGAGACTTCAAATTACTCAAGCACACAAGCAAGAGATTTCCTATGCTCAAGCACACAAGCAAGAGACTTCCAATGCTCAAGCACAACTGCAAGAGACTTCTATTGCTCAAGCACACAAGCAAGAGACTTCTAATCAAACATAATTACAAATAATTTTTTTTGAGTTTGAACACTTGATATACAATCAGTGGTGTTCACAATACAAATCAGATACAGACTCTTAAGACTATAGAATTTCTAAAATATGAACTTTGATAAGAAATTCTAAGTAACTTTAAATGCCGAACAATAACAGAGTTTTGAACTTTGAATTGTTGTATGAGTCTTGCTTTTGTGTGTGTCTGTAGTCGTATTATGTATTGCTGTCCAACTAGTAAGTCTTCACTCCTTTATATAGAGGTGTGAAAGATACGTTGGAAAATTGCCAGCACACACAAAAAGAGTCGTTTGAAGCTTGTTGATAATCACCAATGATCTTTTGCTTGATATGGCTATTGTCCTATGAAGGATCAATTTCAAATGCATTCCTTGTATGAAGGAACATTTCTGCAGGCAGAGCTGTTATCCTTGTCTTGTTGCAGAGACACGAACAGAGTAGTGGAGAAAGTCGTTGTACAGTTCGTACAATTGTCCTTTGTCAACGCTCTTGATAGAACAAGCATCCAATGCTTTCAAATTTCATCTCAAAGGTCGTTGTTACACTCTTTCAGTCTTTTGAAATGCTTAGGCATGATTAAATCAAATTCCCAGCTTTTGAAGCTTCAAGTCTTTCATTTCCTGATGAACTCCAGTTTCTGGTGATCTTACTTCTGATGAGGTGCTTCTAATGACGTCATCACTTCAGGAGCACTTATACTTCAGATGCACTTTACTTCAGATGCTTCAAGCTTCCTTTTTGTTGATTCCTTTGTTCTATTTTGTTCTTCCAGAACCTTATAAAGATATAAAAAATTTGTCTATGGTCATGTACACTTGAACAAATATTAGCATATCCAATTGATAATTTTTAATACCTTGTTATCATCAAAACTCAAAGGGTAACGTATGTTAAACATTTTTCGTTTCAACAATCTCCCCCACTCTAAGGGTAATGTTTGTTAAACATATTTTGTTCCAACAGTTTCATTATGCATAACTAAGCAATCAAGGGATAACTAGGATCGTTGTCTGAAGTACTAATATGATTCAAATACTAATGTCAAAATCATAATCATAATCATATTCATAATGTATGTCATATTATGTTAGAAATGTTAGTGTTGAACAAACAATATTATATGGATTGATTTTACGGAATAAACCCAGGTGGAGTAACCCCGGAATTTATTCCCTGCTAACTGTTAATAATTCCAACTAGTGGGAATCCAACTGACGGGAATACTGGACTCCATTCTTGTCGGCGTGTGGTCATCCTTACGGATAGTGCCCATTCTAACTGGCGGAAACCTTTCGTATCTAACTGGCGGGATAGCGAAAGCCACAACTTAAACATGTTTTAATATTATAAACTGGACTGATTCTTATAAATATGAAATAATCTCAACTCCACTAGTTAGAGAGTCATTGTAACACCATAAACCTTTTAAAGCGATAACACATGCAAATGATACAATCATATAAAGAATTTAGATGCTACTTCTTCTATAAGTTCAAAACATGAATACTTAATTTTTCAAAACATCGCAACGGAACAATATCATGGTATCTTAACATCAACAAACGAAATCTCCAAAGTAGCCATGTCACATATAATCATAATACATCACCAAAATATAAAATCTCAATCTCAACATACTGAGAGGTAAATCTCATAAGTCATTAACAAAATTACAATAGACAGACACCCTAATTAGAACCTGACACTAAGACTCCAAAGCATGAAACGAGGTGGCATCCATGCTAGTCCTCAAAGCAAATACGCACCAAGCAATGCAAACTAATCTTTCAAGCCGTCTACCTATTCATACAAATAGGCAGACGATCAACCAAACGACCACTAGGAGTTAGATAACATTCCTCAACTAAAGCATAATCAAACATAAGCATTCAAGGATTTCATGCATAGCACATATACATACAGATCACTCCTAGAATACTATCATCACATGAACATTATCATTTCCCCCATCATAGCGTATCAAACATATTCAATCCCTAATCAAAGTCATCAACAAAAGCCTATCACCTTCCTACATCAATTTCATCATTTAGAAAGCATAATCATATATGTAATCTTTACTTATTTTACATAGAATACATATTTCACATATTGCATATAATTCATCTATTTCACATCAATTATATAAATCACATGAGCTCTTGCCTAATCAACTTTAACAATTACAATTCGTTATTTCAAAGGTATAGACAAATAAATCATCATTGTAAGACCCGTAATTTTGAAAATAAATAAATATTAATAATATAATATAGGCTTAAATGTGTGTTTGGTCCCTTCACTTTCACCCAATTTTGACATTGGTCCCTACACTTTTTTTTTGTTTGCCATTGGTCCCTGCAGTTTGTAAAACTTTTGGTTTTAGTCCTTCTGTTAAGTTTCTGTTAAAAAAATGAAAACTAATGGTGTGCCACGTGGACCAATCATAACACGCCATGTGGCACACTAAAAGACATAATTTTATAATTTTTTAAAGACAATTTTATAATTGAAATAAATAAATTAAAATAATTAATTAGTTTTTTTATTATGGTTAAATCGTAATGCAGATAATTGGTCAACATGTTTTTGCTATAAAGAAGGTTGAATTTGGATGGAAAAAAGCGGCTAAGTATCATGCGCAACGAAATTGAAGTATTTGGGATGTTTAAGCATCGAAATTTGATCAAACACGCATACTACTGGATTGGAGAGGAATATGGTTTAGTCTTATATGAATTCATGGAAAATGGAAGCTAAGAAACCCCCACCACCATTAACATGGAATGTTCTGTGTAAAATAGCAGTTGGAATTGCTCAAGGTCTAGTATATCTGCATTACGATTTATCCATAATAAAAAAACTAATTACAAATTAATTAGAAACCCCCATCTCTCTTATTTCTTCATTCTTCTTCCTTTCTTCTCTCGTCACTCTCTCTTCTCTCTTGTAGTTCTCTCATCCTCTTTCTTTCTTTCTTCTCTCTTCTACAAATTTTCTCAAGCCACTGGAGAAAGGTAATCACTCATGAAAACCTCTATTCTTTACTTTATTTTGATTTCTATTTCTCACAAAGTGTGTAAAGAATCATAAACACTAACTAGTCTAACCCTTTAAATACTTGAAATTTGTCGACTAAATTTTAGACTTAATAGCTTCTATGACTTATACGGATCTATCCACAAAATTTCATGAAGAACAAATATCCTAACTAGGCAAACTAGGCCATACTCGATAATATGCACCAGGAAAGGTGAAAATTTCCTTTCTGTTGTTTTGTTTTGATTAAAGCCTTGTGATTTGGAACCCATTTGAATACTCATGAGAATAGTTGTGTCTACTTATATTGATAAAACATAACTTTGATAATCTTGATTTGAAAGAGTAATCTAGTTGAAACTCGTGAACCTTGGTTTCTTTGAAATCTCTACTCTTTCTTTGATTTTAATTTCCAATACTAGCAAAATATGTAAAGGATCATAAATCCAAAACCTTGTAGTATTTGTTCATGAAACACATCATTTCTCACCTTTCCTTTTGTTAAATGTTTGTGAGTTATGCAAATGATCATGATCTTTTGTTTATTTCCCAATTTCCCTGCAATTTTATGTTCATGTCCACTTGAGAAATATGGGTCATTCTTTCATTAAATTAGAAGAACATATATAGGAGTAATTTTCTTTAAAACTATATTTAATTCACAACATATGAAATGAGATGTACAAGCATGTTCTTTCATAAACAAAGTTACTAGTACAAAATAAATAAATAAGAAACTAAGAGGCGGTTCACAAATTTTTCATAAAGATATCTTACTAGCTAACCAAATATTTTGATGGCTAAACTTCTTAATAGCTGATGAGCAAAACCGCAAGTGTATGGTTTTGCCGAAGTAGTAAAAAGAGAGTATCGTTCCAACAGGGAGTTGTTTAATTTGATTTACTTTTAATGGATGATTAGAGAGTTTGATTATAAAGATTTGGGTTTTAAAGGTTTTAAAATGATAATAATAAAAAGCGCCTTGAGATTATTGGTTTATCATAACAACGAATCCTTCACAAACAAACCATAAATCATGACTTTATATTGGACCTACTTTCTAAAGACAAGTTTCTCTTTAGCGTATCAAAGCCTCTCTCGAGGTACAGTGAGTGTGTTCCTCTAATAATCAAGCCTATTCTCATGGTTGATTATTATTGGAATCCTTGAAGAACGAAACTTTATATGTCTCAAGGTTTGCTAGACTATTCTCATGTTTCGCAATCCTTGTCT
>Ga0228710_1010344_pt1 | contig 12516 bp, 12 predicted proteins | sample MedpolnodulmetaG_FD_177995 | JGI IMG/M metagenome (GOLD analysis project Ga0228710, IMG submission 177995) | Root nodule microbial communities from Medicago polymorpha collected in Santa Monica, California, United States - pink nodules | ecosystem: Host-associated > Plants > Roots > Nodule...
AGTATCTCGCATCCGGTGACGAAGAGAACCGGCGCGACTGCCCATGGTGGACCAGGTGGGAATCACGATTCACTCGACCACGCGCTCTCTCACCTCTCATTTTTATGGAATATATGCTTTTTGTGTTTCTTAACTCAACTACTCATGGTTTCTAAAATTCATGATTTTTTCAAAGTTTTTTTTATAACCACAAGATATGTATTTTAAGCTAACAATCGTACTAAAAGCACCCAAAGAAATACATCTAAATTTTATCCAACTCTAAAATTTGTTTTCAACAACTTTTTCAATGTTGATCTTTATTTTAAATTTGAAATCATATTTTTATCATCGACTATTGTATTTTTCCAGTGTTGTTAGGGTTAGAAATATACAAAATTATTGTTCGTGTTATGCATGATATATGTTATACGTTCTTTTTTTAAAAAAGACAGACTATCCTATCGAAATTAACACCAAGAAGAATCAAACATGAGACTTTAAGAGGAGCATACGTTAAGAGGTGTGTTATATGAACAACCATTTATGAGACAGCTTTTATGACAATCATAAATTTTCAAAGAAAAGTGGATATTGACACGGAAACCAAAGCAATAGAGAGAGAAAGTAAAAATATAATGTGAGTGTGAGAGAGAAAGTTGTCATAAAATGGCTGTACAAATATAATTTCTCTACTTTAAAGTCTCAAGCCTACACGATAGACCAACCAAGTGGGTTATTTGTTAAACATTCATATATGTCAGAGAAAAATTAAAAGAAAAAGATAACTTCTAATATTATTTTTTTAAGAGATGACTTCTAGTACTTGTTAAACATTCATATATTTGTTAAATAAAGGATAATATTAAAAAATAAAACATAAATATATAAATTAACAAGATCAAATGAATATATATGTCTATATGTATATAGTTGCACTTACATTAATGAAGTATTCTCAAAGTATAACGTAGAATATTATTACATGAGTTTAATGGTGGTGGGTCTGAGAGTTCAAAATAATTTTCCACACACAAAATCAATCAAACCATGACAGTGATGGAAACAATCGGCCAAGAAGAAATTAGCGAAAAAAAAGGAAAGAAACGTTGATAATATGAGAAGGCACAATCGAACCATGACAATGATGGAAACAATCGGCCAAGAAGAAACTAGCAAGCCAAAACATCTCAAAGGCAAAACATCTCAAACATCTCAAAGGCATGAAAGACACGAGGTGAATTACTGCTGTGAAGGAAAAGCTGGATTCAATTGAGAAGAATCAAACATGAGAGTTAGTTGATTTTACAAACTAAAAAGAAAACAATAAATGTTAAGTGGGTGCATAAAGTGGAGCAGAATCCAATTAGAGATGTGAAAGTCCATACTTGTAGCTAGAGGATTTTTGTAAAATGTTGGAATATATTTTGATGAAGTTTTTGCACCAGTTGCGAGAAATGAAGCTATAAGGATGGTAATTGCTATTACTAGTTTGAAAAAGTGACACCAAATTGAAGTGAAATCAACATTCCTGAATGGATCTATTGGTCCACTCAACCAATATTGAGGCCTAAAGCAAATTCTGAGAACAAGGCCTTTTAAATATTGATATTTTTTTATAGGAAAAATTAATATCTTTTTATAAAATATCTTGGGTAAATTTTATTTTTCAACCTTTTTCAGATACAAAATCGTTTATTAAATTATCATAATCGATCATTTAACATTTATTTTTCAATAGATGATAAAGCTAACCGATTTAATCTTTGTCGTGACATTGTCAATCTAGATAAAACTTTATTAATTTAATTTTGAAAAACTATGTTTCACATAAGCAACATTTACAAGAATTGTCAACATTATTCTATATGCAATATATGCATTTAGAGAAGGATCAATTATTTGTACCCTTGTCAATCGATGTATCATTTTTCTACTAGGAGTGTGAATCACAAAAGTGGAGCATGAAAAAGTAGAAAAGTGATAGTACCCTTAAAATTGCTGATTCACACTTAAAATTACTGAAAAAGTGGAGCATTTTTCTAACAAAATAATTGATAGGGATGTTTGAGGTACTTGTGCAATACAAGACCTAATTTGGCATTAAGCCAGTTTATGCGAGTGTCTCACATGATAGCTGTAAAACGAATGTTAAGGTACATAAAAGGAAAAATGGAGCATGAAATTTTGTTTTCAAACAATGATGAGAGTAATGAAGTGAGTGTGCTTAGTTGTACTAATTCTGAATTGTGTGGTGATAAGGAAGATAGAAATAGTACAACATGTTACATTTCCATGATTGGTAGAGTATCAATCTCTCGGTGCTCAGAGAAGGAACTTGCTGTAGCTATCCCGTCATGTGAGGCAAAGTGTATAGAAGCTTCCTTAGACTCTTGTCAAAATTTATGGCTCAATACATTGCTTAAAATATAGTTAGGAGTGAAGAAATCAGAAACTCTGAGCATGAGCATTGACAACAATTCACCTACAAAACTAGCCAAGCATCTAGTTGCTCATGGAAGGAGAAAACATATAGAGACACAATTCCACTACTTGAGAGATAAGGTTAGTAAAGAAACATTGAGGTTGAAGCGTTGCAGAAGTGAGATCAATACAATTATTGAATGAACAATGTTCTAACAAAATTCTTGGTTTTGAATTGTAGATTTTTTTTATCCTCTCTTGTTAAGATTACTAGTTTGGAACTCGTGTGATGCACAAGCAAAGTTCTTTGTTATCGATTGTTATAATATAAATTATATTATCAAATAATACTGTTTAAAATGTAGAGTTGAAGCTTAAGGTTTCTCTGGGAGTATTGGTGCTTATGGAAAAACACATGTCCTTCAATCAATATCATATCATCTTCACAAAATTTCAATCATATGAATAATAACCAACACCCTAATGCTGGGTTTTTGTTTGTTGTCTATGAAAGTCCTCATATCTATCAGCCTGAAGCAGTGTGGGAAGAGATAAGGTTGTCTAGTACTACCATTTTTGGACCCTGGTGTGTTGCGGGAGACTTTCAACAAGATGTATTTGATCATGAGAAACAAGAAGGTGGACCTGTTAATTCCAATGGTAGGGCAACTTTCTCAGCGCATTGATTCATGTCAGCTTATTGATCTTGGTTTCCAAGGCCAATAATAAACTCTTAAGGATAATGATAGATTACTCATCCTAAGGTAACAACTTTTGAATGATCATAACACTGATATTAACCAAGAGGAATGGCATTGGTATCAACAGATGAAGTCCAAGTGGGTGCATCTCAGTGATAAAAATACCAAAAAAAATTCACCAAGGTACTTTATCGCGTTGCCGCCATAATCAGACTCCCACCTCTCTGCTCTCTCCCTCGTTGGATTTCCATCTTTCTTTCTTTTTTTGATAAAGTTGGATTTCCATATTCTTCTAATATAAAATATTTCAAAACGCAAATAATAAGATATGTGAAGATGAAATCACTGTGATTATTATATTCTTCTAATAAATAATCTGGTTTTTACTCATCAAGTTTATCAGAACTGTGAAGCATGTTTTATCTGCAAAAATACTTTCTGTAAGGCGACCTTGACCATATGAATAATAATGTCCAGTAATATCAATGTCAGTGAAAATAAAGTCAGAGAGAAGGTGAATAACGGAGCAAAATAATTTAGGAGCGTGACAAAGAAACAGGTTTATGATAAAATGCTACAAAGGAGCAATTGCATAACCAGAAAAATCAATATGAACATCGTTAGTATACATAGCTGTAAGTGGAAATCCAAAGTAGTGAACATTGGTAATATACCTGAGTAAGTGAAAATCTTAAGCAATGAACTATGCTAAGGTATTCAGTAATTTTAAGAGGTTCTAAGTATCAACCTCTAATTGAAATTATTTTTAAGAAAAAGAATTACCCTCCCAATACATTGGTTAAGCCATCTTAACCAATATAAACTATAATTACAACATGGAATATAATGTTAAATTTCCAATTTAACTTCTATTCTATTGTACAAAACAAAAGGCATACCCTGAACTTGTGAACTGGAATTCTGCTTCCAAATAATGCACACTTGCATCATACAAGAATTTGAGACTTGGCAGCGCCACGGGAGCATTTTTTCCTTCCCCTCTTGCTAAGTCCACAAACACATATATCAAGAAGATCATAATCCTCCTCAGAAAATAACATGGACGCCATTTTTGGATTTTTTAAAAGCATCTTGGATGTAAGGAACCCAGCTATGGTCCATGTTTGATACAGCCTGGATTGTTTTCCGATAAATTTTCCAGAACGAGTATCATAATATTCAGGCCAAGAATCAACCGGCAGCCTTTTCTCGGCTAAATCAACTGCTTTCTGGGCTAGTTCAATTCTCCCCATTTTGATGCATGCCAGTGTGAACTGATGATGATGTACAAAAAAATACATTAGAAATTAAAGTAATATCTTCATGACTTGATAGTTGATATGCAAGGTCTCACCAATAAATTAGCACAATATGTTTCCCGTGATATCTCCATTAATTACGAGTCTTCGACCATATTACTAGTACCTCCGTTCCTTTTTCTTTCTTTTTTTTATCAAACTTTGGTTCCTTCATATAAGTCCCTTTGACACTTTTCACATATCTTAAAAAAAAGTTTTTAATGTAATTAATGTGTACGATTTGTGTATGAATATTGCTAAATCACCTTTTGTGTATAGATGTATGTATTCAATTCTGACTTGTCATCTCCAAACACAAATTAGCAATAGTCATACCCTGAACTTATGAACTAGAATTCTGACTTTTCACTTACTCATAGGTATATTACTCGTAGGTATATTACCTATGAGTAAGTGGAGGGTACTCGTGAACTATGCTAAGGCATTAATAAGGGGTATATTTGGAAAAAAAATTAAATGAATGTATCTAGTAATTTGAAATAGGGCTTATAGGGGACAATTTTTTTAAAATGGAGCTTATATTTAGGGATAAAGATAGCATAATATGTTTCAACCAGTGCCCTTGTAAGTGCTATACCATAGCATGTTACAAATCCAACAATCAGAGCCTTGAGATTTAAGGGTACAGTAGTATTTAGACAAGGCAAAGTGCATAACCAACAATATTCAAACTTTCCTTAATAAATCATTTGCCATCATAGAAAATTTACCTGCCACAGAAGGGTTGGCCACGATCCACCGTTGTGATATGACCAAGGGCTGGAAAGGTTAAGCAAGTTGTTTCAGTTAAGACACCCTAGAAACAATCCTAACTATAAAGACAATAATATGATATAAATTCTTAAAACATACTCAAAGATATGCCAACAAAAAGGAAATGTTACACCCAGAACTTACGTATTCTTTGGGTCGCTACCAGTAATTATTCGCCACTCTTCATTATCCAAGGCAGGATAACATATCTTAAGAGGCATATGCCCCACAAGTTCGTCCCATTTTGCTTCTATCAAATTTAAAATAGCCTCATTCTGTCTCGGGGTGCTCAGAGATGAAATAATGGACCAAAGATTTCCAAGTGTGAAAAACCGGAAATCCATGTGAGCTGGTTGTAGATTCCCAATTAGATATCCACCTTTTTCAGGAATCCAATCCATTACCCAGAAAGGAATTTGTTCTGGGTAGATGTTGAACTTGTTGATGGCATCCATGGAGTACTCTTCTGTTTTGTACCTATAGATTTCATTGATCTTTTTCATATCCACCCAATAATATTGTCTAATGTGGAATGAGAGTGCACTCAGTCTGTTGTTAATGGCTCTAACAAGATCATTGGTTCCATCAGTTACAACAAGCATTTCACGCGAGCATCGAAGAGCTGAGTAAAATAATGCCTATCAAGTAAAAATTACCACATATAAGGAAAACCAACAGGAGAGATAACAAGTGAAAAAATTGTTATTGGGTGGATAAACCAAAGAGCTGAGGTAGAATAAACCAAAGATTTCGATTACAATTTCTAAGAACTATCTTTTAAAAACAAAAATAAACAGAAAACTTGTTTGAGAAGGTGTTTTGTGTTTGCTTGTTGTCAAAACTTGTTCATGTTTTCTATTTTTAGAAATAAAAAAAGAATTACATAAGAGTTATTTTTGTTCTAATCTATTGTTGTTTGACACTCTCCACTGTATTCGTCTGCTCATGAGTACCCTCTACCACTACTGCCACCATCTGGCACCGTCTGCCATAGTGTAGCACTCCACTTTCAAAATATGTTCACAAACCTAATTGGACTATCAAATATCAATATAAGGACTCGCTAACCCTAAGCAAGGGCTCCGCCATATCATAAATAAGGGCGCCCCCCTCTCCTTATCCCCCAAACCATCAAGGCCGAACCTTGGGGCTAAATATTCGGCCAGAATATCCAGATATGGGGGGATATACGCGTTTTACGCTATGATAGGCAACTTAGGGAGTAAGTCACGTGGAAGAAGGCCCAAACAGGCTATAAATAAGACCCTTGGGATCATTCCCAAGGCATGACCTAATCAGATACTAAACCCTAGTTTTAGTATTGTACTCATTGCAAGTACACTAATCTACGACGTAAGTTTTTTGTTTTCTCATGTACAAAAATATAACAGAAAAATAGGAGCATATACCTACAAACTAGGGAAATTATTACCATTATACCAATTAAAATAGAGCATCCTTCAATTATAAATAGAACAGATCACAGAAACAGAATAATTTCCAAATGTATAAAAGATTAAAAGTACTTAATAAAGAAACATAGGGTAGTTAAGCTCACTTGGATTTCAAGGGGATGACCATGAATGCCCATACGCCTGTCTATCATACAAGACCCATCAGTGACTAGCAAAGATGGAAACATATCAAAACCATCTGTTAGACACAATTTAAGAATCATTTTCAAGCCTGTTTGAACATCAACCCTTTCTGCCAAGCTGTAGTCACCGGTTATCTTCCCATAAGCCCGCAATAGGATGATCCACCACAATCCTATCAAAGGAACAAAAAAAGAAACTCATTTTGTTAAATTACTCTTTTTTTAGATTGATCTTGGTTGACATTACAACTTACATGCAGTTGTCAAGAGCATTATTTTTATCTATAGACACGTTACAAACCTGAATCTACAGGTGCAACTCGACCAATAGCTGATTCCCCAAAATCAGGATCTAAAACTTCTTCACGAGTATCACCGTCAAGAGCTACGGTCCTAACTTTGAAACTAGCCGGCATCAAGCCCTGTCCCGGACTGTAGCAGTCCACAGTTTTCTCCCAACTCTTTCGCAATTAAATACGGCAAAAAAGTGAGAATATAAAAAATCAATATAAAGCAAAGCTTTGAACAATTATAACTTTTGTAAGCATAACAACTCTTTCTTTTGGATGAATTATCACTCAATCATCATAGTATATACACTTCCATCTAGCATTTAGCCATCGGATTTACCATTTATCCCCAGTATCCCCAGCTAACTTAACTATTGCTTAAAAAGCTAGGATTAATAAATAACGGTGAAGAACATAAATCAAAGAAGACTTTAACCACCATACACCGACACTATAAAAAACATTTATACATGCATTCATTTCAATTAAGGACCAGCCAACCATTTTAAACGTAGATTCTATTTGGATAAACAACTTAATTAAATGGATATAGCAGAAGCGTTTATCACATAAGTATTTATATACAAGTTATTTCTATAGCACAAGATAAAATAAATTGAAACCGCTTTCATATAAGCTACAAGTTGTTTTTACAAGTTATCATGGAGAGTTTATATAAATAAAGCTAAAAATAGCATACAGACATGTCATAAGTTGTTTGCTCAAGCTCTCTTGAACACTCTCACATATGCTTATTTTAGTATATAAACTCAAATAGGTCAATCAAACCGACCCTTATAAAGCAATGATTAAATTGAACGATTACGTGAGTTTGAAGGGCTATATAAATTACCTGCAATTGCAATGTATGAAGAAGAAAGTACTTAACAATCTCACTATCTCCTTTAAGCAAAAAAGCAAGAGCGGAAGGAACAAAATCCCGAATAAACACTTGATCATAATTCAATGGCAGCTTATCACCAGGATCATTAGCAGCCACTGTCCCAACAGGATTCCCACAATAAGTAACAACAGCATCATTCAATAACTTCCAAGCTTGTTTCTCAGCATGAGATTCTTCTTCTTCTTCTTTTACAACAACACTCTCTTCATCTTTATCAACACTTTCCACCACTAATGGCTTCACATTCACACCACCCTGAATATAAATCCTCTCAAAATTATTTTCATTCACACGTGTATCAACTGAAGTTGAGAAACTTTGAACATTGAATCCTTGAAACCCTAGTATTCGAAAAGGGTTGTGATTGTTGGTGTGGTGAAGATTGAAACGTGGTTGAAGAAAATCGGGGGGCCGAAAAATGGATGAATTTGAAGAACTTGTGAGGATTCTACGCGCGGAATTTATTGCGCGGTTGCGGATTAGGATTATTGTGTTCATCACGGAAGAATGGGGTATTGTATTGTATTGTAATTGTAATTGTAATTGTAGCAGAAATTGAATCTGTGTAATTCGAGGTTTTGTATGAACGAGTCAGTAAGAAGTTGTTTGAAGGAGTGGAAAAATCTAAATATAACTTATTCTTTGATAAAATTTGGACAATGGTTTGATTCTTTACCTCAAATTTTGGAAATAGAAGTGGACAAATGGTTATATGCGGCCGGTGGGGAAGGGAAAAAATAATTATCTTCCATTTTTAATAAATTAAAATATTTTATTTTATAAATTTTGCTTTAATTCCTTAAAAAAAAATTGCTTTAAAAAGGGTTTTGTCAAAATTTAAATTTTTTGTTTTTAATCTCTATATTTATATTATTTACGAAAAATAAAAGTTGACTCCCTACGTCTCCTCTAAAAAAAAAAAAACTGCATATGCCAATACAAATACTATCTTTTATTTAAAATAACATGACTAAATTTTAAATAAATTAAGACGCAAAGACAAGAGCACATACAAACATGTGAAACGCACGTGAAAATTAGATAGAGATTTTAGTTGTTTTGAGGGAGTACTAATCCTCTAGATTTATAAAAATAAATGGAGAGTGTCGTTTAAAAGGGGGAAATGTTATTGAGTGCTCTCACGGCATTGGTTAAGACCTTTAGAAGGTAACTTTTTTGAATATTTTGTAATTGATGTATTGAAAATTGAAACATTTGACTTTTTTTATGAAATAATTTATCCTTTTGAAATGCTTAAAGAGTGTCCCGGGAACACTTGTTAACAAGACCCTTTAAAAAGAGATAAACATATAAAAAGATTGTGGATCCTACTATCAAGTAGGTTCCATTATTATTAATTATTTTTTGGCAAATGTTAACTTGTGTTCTTGATTGCACATATTAAGGATCTTCTTATAGATATATGCGTATTGAAAGTTGTGCAGTTAACTTTTTAAAAGTTAAAATATCATTTTTTTTGACAAAAAAAATTAAAATATCATATTTTCGGGTACAAAATTGCTCTTTTTGGACTCTTAACATGTGCCCTTTTGACACAAGTGAACATGACCCTTATTTTTTTACTTTTTATGTGTCTTTATCTCTTCAAATAGAACAAATAGAGAATACTCCATCCGTCTCACAATATTAGTCATTTAAGGTTTGTGCACGATTATTAAGGAATTGATTAATTGTGTTGAATTCAATGGTAAAATTAATAAGATTTACTAAAATACCCTCATTAATTGTAATTAGTGGAGTGATTAAGTTGGATGAAATTCAATAAATAAAGGTATAATAATAGAAGAAAATAATAAATGTTACATTAGTATTGTAAAGTGACAATTATTTTAAAAAAAATATTAAAGAGACAATAATTATGAAACGGAGAGAATAGCAATCTTAACTTATTATTTTGAAAGTCAACAAAGAAAGCTGTCCATAACTTTTTCCCTGATTATTATAGCTTGCTACCGCCACAACTTTTTCAGTGCTAGTATTCGACCAAGTGGCAAATGCCCAAAACACACAATAATACATACTAAATATACTTTGTTTTGAAATTAAGCTTTAAATTAACGGTCTTGTTAATCAATGTCTCAGAGCATGGTAAGGAATCTCAAAATAGAAATTGTCCTAGAAACATAAAAAGTTATTTTTGATCAAACAATGATTATACAACTTTTTCGTGAAATTTGTTTTAGATGTTTAACCAATACCCTTGAACACTGGTTAATATTCTCCTTAAATTAAATATAAAGATAAGGTGGTTAGAATCAAATGGTAATTTACGAGTATAGAAGTTCTAATTTCATAACTAGGTGAAGATCTTGGAATTTTTTTATTTATATAACAGTACATTTTAGGTAAATTGAAATGTCACCGAATCAACCCAACTTAGAGCAAATATACCATATGACGTTGGACAAAAAATGAGTTTAGAAGTCTCCAATTCTTTCACTTAGCAAGCAAGAAACAACACAAGTCAACTAAAAGAATGATTCTGAATTCTGAATATGTCACCCATTAATCACTACTAGTCGGTGGATAAGGCCCACGAAGAATCTCTTTTGATTCTTACAAAAGCTCTTCATGTTTAGGTGTCTCTAATTTCCGGCTTATACTATCAAATAAACCTGTTTACAAATTATAATTGCATCCATTTTTCGACAAAACTACATAATCTTCATTGGTTGAGTGCCTGCAAGTCCAACTCTGCTGTTGTCTAAGGAAAATTAAATACTGTAGCTACATAAAGGGATGAAATTTTTGGTTCACTCACGTTCGAATTTCCAATCAGTGTTAAAGGTTTACTGACAATTTTTGGGCTGATAAAAAATTCTTGCCGGATATCAGGTTTCGTAGTTAGGGGGAAACTACGTCTGTTTGTCTATCATCACATCTACCAGCTACAAGAACAAAATAAACTGATTACTTGCATTTAACCAACAAAGTGCAAATTGGAAATGCAAGTTAAGTAGTTAACAGAGAGGGAAAATTTCTTAGGGGGGGGTGTGAAGCAGAGTAGAAGCATCCCTTGGGTGTCCTGGTCGGTGGTTTGTAAACCGAAGAGAGAAGGAGGTTTGGGGGTGAGGGATCTCCGTCAGGTTAACCTTGCCCTTCTGGCTAAGTGGAGGTGGCGGTATCTTGTAGGTGATGGTGGTATTTGGAATAATATCATCTCTGCTCGGTATGGTGGGTGCCTTCCCTCCCCGCACCTTGGTGGTAGGCCTTCGGGCCTCCGTGGGGCTTCCTCGTGGTGGTCAAATATTTCCCTCCTTGGAGGGGACAAAGAGGCTGCGGTGGATTGGTTCTCGGAGGGGTGTCTAAGGTTATTGGGGACGGTCTTTCGACCCAATTCTGGCATGATCCTTGTTGTGGGCCGGTTCTCCTTAGAGTTAGGTTTAGTCGCCTATTTCGGTTGTCGCTCCAGGGTGATGGGATGGTAGGGGATTTAGGGGGTGGGGTGAGAATGTTTGGAGTTGGGACCTTAGGTGGAGGATACCTCTGTTTGTTTGGGAGACTAAGTTGCTCCATGAGTTGCTTGAGGTTGTGTCCAACCCGCGTGTGGGTAGGGAGGATGTGTGGCCTTGGACCCATAGTCCAGATGGTCGGTGCTCGGTTAAGTCGGCTTACACTTATCTTTCTAAGAGTTTGCCGGTACCGGGTGCCCTAGGTGGTGAGATTCTGCGGGCCATTTCTCGGGTTTGGAAGTCTTGAGCTCCTTTTAAGGTGGTTGTTTTCTCCTGGCAGCTTATTCTTGATAGGATCCCTACCAGACTCAATCTTGTGAGGCGTGGTGTCCCTCTCCCTAATGGGGGGTTGGGGTGTGTTTTTTGTGGTGCGTTGTCCGAATCGTCGGTGCACCTGTTCCTCTCGTGTCATGTTATCTTCCTGGTGTGGTATCATGTGTCTAGGTGGCTGGGCTAGGTGTTTGTACCCCCCAATGGTCTTGCTCAACATTTTCAGGCTTTTTTGGGATTAGGGAGGGGTAAGAGAGTTAGATTAGGTTTGCTTCTCGTTTGACATGATGTCATTTGGACCATTTGGACATCTAGGAATGACCTGGTTTTTGCTGGTGGCACCCTCCGAGAGGAGCCGTTGGTGGATAGAGCGAAACTCTTAGCTTGGAAGTGGTTCCTAGGTAAGTGCCCTGTTAGTTCTTGCTCTTTTCATGAGTGGGAGGTGCAGCCCGTCCTGTGTTTGATCCAGTAGGGTTTTTGTGGTGGTGGCTTTCCTGGGGTGGCGCGAGGGATTTGGTGGGAGTCTTTGTCCCCTCCATCCCGGCTAGGCTTCCTTGGGTTTTCTTGGCTTTCCTTCCCTGCAGGTGATTCGTTGGTGGCAGGGTTTTGGCTGTTCGTGATATTTATCTGGTGTCCTTTTTTTTTTTCTTCCTTCTTTTGGGTGGTGCCTTCGGCCTTTCCTTTCGGCTAGTTTGTTGGTTGTGGGTCTGTCATGGGTTTTGTGTTAGTTCATCTTTTGATGTTCTTTTGATGTATCTTGTACAATTAACTTTTTTCTTTTTATATTTATATATATAGATTTTGCC
>Ga0228710_1010345_pt1 | contig 12514 bp, 6 predicted proteins | sample MedpolnodulmetaG_FD_177995 | JGI IMG/M metagenome (GOLD analysis project Ga0228710, IMG submission 177995) | Root nodule microbial communities from Medicago polymorpha collected in Santa Monica, California, United States - pink nodules | ecosystem: Host-associated > Plants > Roots > Nodule...
CCCAGTGACATTTACTTCAACCAGAAGGGTAAAGGCCGAAAGAAAAGAAGAAGAAAAATACGCATAAGCATACCGTGTTTGTATTGTGTTGGTTTTTTGTGCCAAGTTATCATTGCTCTTAATTTTGTTTTAAAAAAACATCTCTCTATTTTATATCTAGTAAAACATGCAACTTAAAGGTGGGTTTATGATGGCAAAAGTCTATCTACAAAAAAAAATAAAAATAACATGTAACTTAAGAGCATCTAAAATGGAACTTCATATTTATTATGATTAAATTCGTCGCACTCATGCACGTCTCTCGCTTTATATTTTTTAGTGATTATGTTTAATAAGCAATAAATCTCTTCAAGTCATCACTTAGAAAAAAATGTATAAATTTGGTTCCATAAATAACTCCATGTAATTATGTTATAGTGAAATTTATTTATTTTAATGCAATTTACTAAGTAGGTCTTTGAAAAGAGATAGTGCTTCCATAGCCACCATTCACTATATACAACCAAAACATCTATACTATGCAAGGGAGTGTATATCTTATCTTTGTGCTAAATAGTTGAATCTCTAAGATTGTTTTGTAAAGTTACAAATGCACACATAAATGAAATATTATAATAACTTTATGATGTAATTATTTAGTAGATCCCTACACCATTTGAGAATTTTTGAATAGATCCATAAACTAAAAAAACTAGGAAATCAATAATTAAGTCCTTAAACTAATATATTTTATAGTTAGGTCATTCCATCCGTCAAATGTTGGTCAAGCATTAATGGAATGATCTATTTACAAAAAACATACTACATTAGTTCATAGACCTCAATTAAATTTATTTAGTTTAATGACCTATTTAATATATTTTTTAATAGTTTAAGGGCCTATAATATATATAAAAATGTTAATGCTTATAGCCATGAAAATCAATAAAGGAGCGAGAGGGAGAGAAACAGAGGATAAAGATATAGAGAGAAGGAGATAGAAGAGATATGAGGGGAGGGAGAGAAATAAAGGATAAAGATATAGAGAGAAGGAGATAGAAGAGATATGAGGGGATAAATAGGAAAATAGAAATGATATTTGTACAATCACTTTTTGACAACTTTTGTGATAAATTTCTCTCTCGTACCCACATTATGTTTTTATTCGCTTTGGTTTTTGAGTCAATACTTCTTTTTCTTTGTAAAATTATGGTTGCCTCAAAAATTGTCAATCAAATGGTCGTTCAAACAACACAACTCGTACGAAAAAGAGAGAGAGAGACTACAGTGGATAGAGATTAAAGAAATGATGTAGTAAAGAGAGATAGAAGAATTTAGAGGGGAGAGAAACAAAGAGATACACATTATCATCTATAACCTTTTTCATCCATTTCTTTGCAATCTTCTATTCTTTTTATGCACTATATTGTATTTCTCTAAGAGGAAGATAGGAGAGAGAGAGAGACACATAATAAATATTAGGGATTTACTTTTCCCACCTTGTGGGTTTCCTCGCGCGCCCTATTTTTTTTCAAAAATGCCCTTGAGTTTCCCGATTTTATAATCCAAAATGGTGTTTTCTTTTGTTAAAGGGTGAAAAAAATGAGTGACGGATTTTTCCGGATTTTGTAATCCGAAAACTTCAAAAAATAGGGCGCGTTACATGATGTTTCCAGATTACATAATCCGGAAACCCCCTAAACACCCTTTTTCAAGGTAAAACAGTTCGAATTATATAATTTGAACTGTATCAGCACAAATTTTAAACATGTTTGTAACATGGATAGTCATTCTAGGGACAATATTAATCTTCCTAACTCTCATCCTTCTGTTTTGGGTCATTGTTACCTATTCTTAGTAAAAAATCGGGTTTTCGGGCAACCTAATCGGATTGCTCCGAAACTTCCCCATAAAATCAGAAAAAATTCAAGGACCATGACTCCTCTAGAAGGGACTTCTCACGAGACTCTGCCCCTCAAAATCCAAAATTCCATCGTTTAAACCCATTTTTCATTTTTTTATAATTTTTCATATTCTCAGAAAAATCCGAAATTTTTTGTATTAGTTTTATTTGATCTTTAGAATTTTTTGGTGCTATTTTTATATTTTTATGATTTTATTTGATAGGTTTTTAGCTTTTTTTACTTAGTTTTTTTGTCGTTTTTAAAAGCAGAACTCAAAACTGCTGAAATGTGAGAGAGTCTGATGACTGATCATACATAAGAATTGTCCGGATTATAAAATCCGAAATAGTAAACATGAATCCGGAATACACAGGGGCATTTTTGGAAATTTTACAGGGCGCGGGAGAAGGCCATAGGGTGGGAAAAGTAATTCCCTAAATATTATAGTTTTCTCTCATGTATATAGTTTCTTTCTCTCTTTCTCTTCCACCCTATGTTATTTGGGTCTCATTTATCTCTTCGCTATATTTTTTTCTCTCTCTCTCTATATATATATATCTCTCTCCCCCGAAAAGAATAGAGTAAGGAAAGATAGAAAAAAAGACAAAAAAGGATAAAGAAAGGAGAGGGAGAGACGAGAAATGACACATAAGGAAAATATCCAGTGAGAAAAGAAAGTTGAGAAAGAATTTAGGATGGACATGAGAGAAAATGGGGGTGGTATGGAGGTAAGAGAAGAGAAAGATAAAAGATTGATGAGAGATAATTTATTGTGTAGTTATCTCTCTCTATCTCTCTTTGAGCGATAGATGACATCGTAAAGTGTCATGATAAAATACAACAAAGGTGCTGTGAAGAGAATGAGATATAGGAATAGAGAGAGGGGGGGGGAGGGGGGGACAAATGAATGAGAGATAGGAATAGAGACACAACAATTATTTTATTTGTTTAGTTATCTTTCTCTTCTTTTTAGACTTTCTTATATCCCCCGAATGTTTTATCCCCCATCCCTACCTTCTATTGTCTCTCAAATAGCTTGGAGCTAAACATGTAAGTTGTAGTAATATACAAATACAAAATTTAAGTTGTAGTAAGCATTAAACACAGAGTTGAAGTGACCGAGTTTGATTAAAACACTAAAAAAATGAATTACATATTTTACAACCATTGTAAATTATGAAATTATTTTTTACAGTAAAACTATAATTGAGATAATTTTTTAGTTGACAGGACAATATAACAGGGTTTGAAACCCCCATAGATTGAAAGGTCTATAAACCTTTGTGAAACCAACCAAGTATAAGCGTGACAAAAATCTCGCACGTTGAAAACTAAAATCGCCGCAAAATTGTTTGAAATTTTGCAAAATGAACTTATGGTTTTAAACTTTTTAATTTTGTTAGGTCGACCAAGTTGGCATTGTTTGCTTATATATGAGACTGGATGACGTACTACTCTACTCATATTAGATTCTCATTTAAAGAGTGAGTTTTCTTTTTTACGTTTAAAAAGTGAATCTTGAGGGAGTGTCTTATACAATCAATCCCCCTATCACATTCACAAAACTAGTCCCATTTTTTAATGTCGACTTTTTATTTGTGTGTTGACCCTCCGATTTATAAGAAAATGAACCCTTGATTATTTGAAGTTCGGTCAGAATGTAAGTAAAATTTGACCAATAATTATTCCATCTAGGGCTGGACAAAAAACTATCAAACCGGCCCAAACTGCCCTACCCGCTTGGCCTGAACCGTTTCGGTCGGGTTACACGGTTAAATCGGGTGGAGCGGTTTCAAAGAAATGGGTTTGACTGCTTTGTGGTGGTCGATTACGGGTGGGCAGATCCAGCCCATCGAAAACCATAACAACCCGAGTGATGATAATGCTAGCAAGCCCATTTATGAAAGGAAGCCCATTTATGGATAAAGTCCAACACATATAAGCTTACGTTGAAGAGAAGGAAACCCTATTTTTCACTCTCAAGCTCTCAAACGGCGTTGAACACTTCTGTTTCTCTCTCAAACGACGCTGAACACAAACTTCTCATCCTCCATTCTCTCCACCGTGATCCTTCCTTTCCATTGTTTTGTTCTTCGTTGATCATCTTCTTTAAATCATTGCATCACATCTCTTAAACCAGAAACCCTTAAATAACACAACTTAAATCCATAATAAACAACCTCTTCTTTCGTTTTTAAAACCTAAAATAGCTCCCAAATCTATGTTTTTTAGTTTACCTACAAGCTTGGTGTTGTTTCTTTCTTCTTTTTCGTTACTGTATGCTTGTGTTTGTTGTCACTGTAAAATTATGACTCTGAATCTCATATGTAATATGATTGCAGATGCTTTATTACTGGCAAATCATGGATGCTCAATTTTATTAAAAAATACTCTATAGATTTAACCGAATGAAACCACTCGAAAATTCGTCTTAACCGATAAAACCGAAACCGAACAAACCGACCACTACAACAGTCGGAATTGGGTTACAGGTTTACAATCGTGGACAGGGATCGGCCCCGATTTCCGGCCGAAACCGACCGATGTCCAGCCCTAATTCCATCCACGGATCAAACACGGGTTCTCCCAAATCATTCATCTTAGATGGAGTTTCTTAAGCATTTGGGCTCATCCACTTGGTCAAAGCCAGACATTTTAGTCCCTTAGTATCACATTTTTTGCAATTTTTTGAAGCTCTACATTTTATTTTTTTTATCAAAATTTGAAGTTCTAAATTTTATTTTTTATCAAAATTACGACGGTTCACCATAATTCTATCAATTTCATTACCAATCATAACATGTCAAAGCATATAAAAAACAAGTTTATCACTTCAGGATTTCATCTTGTCAAAATGAGACGGGTGATGAATCAAGTTCATAAGAGGTTGATATACATATAAAAACAAATATTCTTTCACAATTTTGTTTAGTTTGACTTTGTGACTGATAATAATTTATTTGACGATGTTACCCTGAACGCACCAAAATCTAAACAAATCCTAGGGGCTTATAGGTGAGTTAACATAGAAATATGTACATGAGGTAGCCGTTAATCCGGGAAGAAAATCTTGAACGGGACACAAAACATGTCGCTTTAATTTTGTTGTCTGTCAAAGTGTGACGTACAAGTTGCACATGCATTTGAAAATGACCCTCTAAATCGATTTCCTAATCACAAAATAAATTTAAGTGTCACTTATGATGCATAATTTGCCATCAAGGGTATATCATTACCCCTATTAAGGAGAAAGATTCACCTTTAACTTGTTCGAATGACATCATAATAATAAGCTACGTCCACCAACAAGCAAGGGTGATTATTAGTGTTTCTTTTAAAAATAAAAGGAGTCTATTATTTAAGCATGCACGCAATAAACTAAGAAGAGAAGAAGTGATTTTCTTTTTATTCTTAAATAAATTGGTTTCTAGATTTTTTTTATATAATATAATATATTTTTTTAAATGTTAACTTGTGCCCTTAGAGTATATGTTAAGAATTATATTAGTAGAAATTATATATTGAAAATTGTGTTAATTTATTGCTCAAAATATTTAATATTAATTTTTTTAAATAAATTCTTGCCATTAATGAAATAAATTTAATGCTTAACATGTGTCCTAAGAGCACAAGTTAACATGACCCTATTTTTTTAGGTGAACCACTCGATTCTTTGTGTTTTCTGTTGTGTTTGGATCATCTCCTTCACATTACACACACAAAGGGAGGGATGAGAGAGAATAGAGAACTGAAGGGTAAAAAAGAGATAAGACTGTGACTTTGTTCTAAGTTAGTTATATTTTTAATTCTCCGGGGAGAGCAGACCTTAGACTTTGTTTGTGAGTTTGGAGGGAAAGAAATGAGAGGATTTTGAAAAAAAGAAATGAATAAGCGGAAGAAATATAGTACATTGGAAGGGGAGGACTTTGGGGGATAATTTTTCTTCATAATACAAAACCCTCTTCATTCAAGGGAACTAAAAAGTTGTATTAGAGGAAGGTTTTGAGGAGTTTTAGAGGGTTTATATGAATTCTTAAAATTTATTCTATGTTGTTATAATATTCTTAATACTAAAAATATATAAATCATAAGCATTAGTTTATCATTCTCTAAAAAAACACTCTTTGAAAAAATTGTGAAAGATTTATCTATTTTACTATATATTTCTCACCCCAAAGTCCTTCCTTCCCCTCCCCTCCAAACTCCCAAACAAAACTTAAAAGAATAGAGTTTAGAGCTAAAAGGAGATAACACATGTCCCTTTCTGTTGGGTACATGCGCATCATCGAATATGTTATTCATTTTTTTAGATGAATATGTTAGGTGAACCACCCGTTCTATGTGTTATTGTTGTGTTTGGATCCTCTCCTTTACATTACAAACACAAAGGGAGGGATGCGAGAGAATAAATAACTAAATGGTAAAAAAGAGATAAGACCATAAGATTTTGTTTGCGAGTTTGGAGGTGAATGGAGGAGAGAGTTTTGAAAAAAAGAAAGAAGTGGAAGAAATAAAATACACCAGGAGGGAAGGACTTTAGGAGGGTTAATTTTTCTTCATAATACAAAATCATTTTCATTTGGGGAACTAAAAAGTAGTATTGGAGAAGAGTTTTTGAAGGTTTATATAAATTCTTTAAATTTATTCTATGTTGTTATAATATTCTTAATATTAAAAATATATGAATCATAAACATTGGTTTATCTATTTCCCACCCCCAAAGTGCTTACTTTCTCTCCCGTCCAAACTCCCAAACAAAGCCTAAATAATAGAGTTTAGGGCTAAAAGGAGAGGACATATGTCTCTTTTTGTTGGGTACATGTGCATCATCCAATAATGCAATACTATCCTGTTATTTTTATATTTAATTGCTTATAGTATATTTAAATTTTGAATTAATTTTTTTATACGATACCAATGCCTAACAAAACTATAATGTATCTATTTAAAATTTAACTTTAAAGGGAGTAATTATCTATAACTTTACAGGGAGTAGTTATCTATTTAAAAGTTGGAAATGTTAACTTATATCTTAATGGTGCAAAATAAAAAACCAAAAGTAGAAATTAAATCTTGAAAATTGTGTATTTTTAATTTTGAAAGTTTTAAATTTTATCCTTTTAACTTATGCATTTATTGATTAATTTCATTTTTAGTTTCTTAACTTGTCCTTAAAACACAAATTAGCACGACACTTTAAAAATTAACTTAAAAGAATGACTCTCTCTAATTCAATTATGTATGAACTTGTGTGCAAAAAAAAAACCAGTTTTTGCGCCGCGCTATCCCCAACCCATATTCCATTGACATTTTTATAGCTATAAAAGTTTAAACTTTATGAGTTATTACACCCTATCATCCTTCTTATTATAAACAAAACCTCTAAATCATTATTAAAAAAAAGAGAAATGATATTTGTACAACTATTTTGTGATAACTTCTTGACAACTTTCTCTCTCATACTCACATTATTTTCTTTTCCTCTCTCATCCTTTTTCTCTCTTCATTGTTTTTGACCAATAAGAAGAGAGAAAAACAAGGTTGTCATCAAAGTTGTTTCCAAATGGATGTACATATCTAAATCATTAAAACCAAAGAAACATATTGGAAATAATTATTTTCATTTAATACTCCAATAAGTTTATTCATTTTTTTCATAAATGCCACTATATTAATTACTCTTCATTCAACTTATTTACATACTCTTTAAACATCTAATACATTTAAAAATAAAAAATTGATCAGTGTTTCTTATAAAAAAAACAAAAAAAAATTACATAATCAGAGGGAGTAATATTAATTGATGACTTCTGCTAAGTTATTTTTAAAATTGTTACTGTTCAACTACCTATGTACGCATCACAAAAACTTACATATTGATAGTTAGTATGTTCACTTCCCCGGACATCATGATATCAAAGATACTTCATATCCAGTTGTACTAAATAAAAAAAATGCAAGTTTTCTTGATATATTTCAGAAATTGATTTCCAAAATTACTTTGTAACTTAATTTTATTTTTTTTTAAATTTAGTTTCCAAAATTCAGTTTTCTTGTGTTCCATAAGTAATTTGAAAAACATATGAAATTCACTACAAAAAGAAAGGGTCCTGAATAGCAATACTGCTCTTTTTTTTAATCAAATGGCATCAAGCCCATTTACTTACCCTTTCGTGTACGTTGGTCCAAGTTCTAGCTGCTGCAAGCAATAAGCCCATTTACAAAGAAGCTATCAATTCAATCGTGAAACATACCTCCATTTCCACACAAAAAAAGTAATATACCTCCGTACCTTTTAATCATTTAGCAATTTTAACAAACACCTTTCATCCAATTTTTAATCTTCTTTAAAAAAAAAATCCAATTTTTAATCTATGGGGTATATTATTAAAACAACACTCTAAACACATAATAATAGAGACTAAATACATTAGTTATTGAATAAATCTAAAAACTAAAATTTTATTTATATTTGAGATCGAAGGAAGTAACTTACAATGTGCATTTTTTTAAAGAAAAGTGTGTACTATAAATTTATAGTTTTTATATATAAAACTGGAGAAGAAGAGCATTGCTGCTCATTTTACAATCATATTCAAATGGATTTGAATTTCATTCCTTAATACCACAAGGTTATAAACTGTGTGTCTATAGTTAAAAGAAGTGAAATATGTGTAACAATGGCCAAAACTCAAATTAAGAGACCAGTGTTGTCTGATTTATTGATATCTTCTATATTTTATTTTTAAGCTAAGGGAGCCCTGGTTCCTATATAAGATAAACTTTAATTTTGTTATTTTATTGTGGTGAACTGATCTACTAAGTTATATTGAATGAAGAAAATCATATCATGGATTTATACGTAAAATTAAACTCCTTGGTAATTTTTTTTAAGGGATACATATTGTCGTAACACAAGTAATCAGTAGTATACGAGCAGAATTTTTGGATAGTGGAAAATAATAGCACCAGAAAAAATACTAGCCTTCTCTTATGTTTGTAACATTATTTTTGTTTCTAGTTAAGGCAACGAATCTGTAGGACAGACGAAAGAAAATTTTGTGACATTTTAGATAATAGAAATATGGCTTAATTAATGATTTCATCTCTTAAGCTATTTGTTGGTTACATTTTTAGTCTCATAAGTTATTAACGTTACAATTTAGTCACTTAAGTTAGTATATGCTAGCCAAATAAATTCTCACCGTTAGTCTTTTGCCAAAACGTTAAATAGACACATGTGAACGGTGACGTGACAACTTGCAATGTGTATCCACCTTAGACGTGACGGTGAGAATTTATTTGGTTGACAGAAGATAACTTAAATGAACCAAAATGTAACGTTAATAATTTACGAGACTAAAATGTATCAACAAATAACTTAAGGACCTAAACATTAATTAAGGCAATGAAATATTTATGGGGTGAGTATAGTCACCAAGATTCATTATGTAATTTTGTTATGAATAATAACATTATCCAAAGGAATGAGATATGGTGCATAGGTGGCATTATCACAATGGAGGAAAAGATTGTGATAATAATTCTCCTAAACAAACAAACAAACAAAATTTAGTTCATTCAAAGCCTCTCAATCTTTGTTCTTGTCTTTTGTCTTAGCTATTTTGCCACACTTAAGATTATCAACAAAGACAGAGAGAGAGAGAGAGAGAGAGAGAGAGAGAGAGGTATCATGGCTAGTTGCAACATGACATCCGCAGCTTCAGGGTTTGTGTTGTCACCTAATAATGTTTCAGGGAACACAAACACAAATTTATTAGCATCTAGAATGAATATGGTCATGTACCCTACTACTACAAAGAACACCAATTTTAGACTTGTTGTTAGGGCATCTGAGGAGGCTGCTGCAACACCAACTGTTGAAGGTGAGGCAGCTCCAAAAACCAAGCCCCCACCAGTTGGTCCCAAAAGAGGTGCTAAGGTGTGTTAGACTATTTACACTTCCAAATAAACTATGCCGTATGAAAGTATACTTTCATTTGTGATTTGGAAATTGTAATCACATTTTATGCCACACTCTTTTTAATTTATATGATAATTCTAAGTTTAAGTATGCAAACATATTTTTATACAAATAAATATAACACTAAAATCATGCGGTGCTCATTTGGTTTAGCGGTGGTTTTTAGAGAATCACGGTGGATTTTCACGTTTTCAGAAAAGCTTGTTTTTGTAGCTTCAAGATTTCCACTTCCAGCTTGCCTTGGGACGTGATATTTGCACAGCAAAACTATTCCAAACACACACACAATTGTCTTAAAACTTCAATTATAAACTGATAGGAACTTGGAATTGTCAACAAGTAATTTAGTAGGAAACTTATTTCTTATTCGGCAAATGCTAACGTGTGCCTTTTAAGGGCACATGTTAAGGAACTCATTATAGAAATATACGCATCAAAAGTCGTGCATTCAACTTCTTAAAAGTTGACATATTATGTTTTCCAATACAAAATTGCTCTTTTTAGGTTGCTTAACATGTGCCATAAGAAGATAAGTTAACACGACCCTTCTTATTCTTCTTCTTCTTCCAGTTTTTGTTTAATTTGTTGGTTCTACTTAACAGGTCAAGGTTCTTAGAAAAGAGTCCTACTGGTTCAATGGTATCGGTTCGGTTGTTGCTGTTGACCAGGTTAGCTTTTCTCCTACTTCAAAAAACAGAAATATTTCTTACACAAATTTTGACATTTGAAATTTTTATCATTATGATTTTACTAAAATTTCTTTTTGTTGTGTTGTGTAGGATCCTAACACTCGCTACCCAGTTGTGGTAAGATTCAACAAAGTTAACTATGCAAATGTATCAACAAACAACTATGCTTTGGATGAGATTGAGGAAGTCAAATGAGTCATTATCATCTACTTTAATTTGTAATTCAAGTTGCTAGCTTAAGGATTTTCATGTCACAAAGAAGAATGTGTATATCATATTTTGTGTGATGTCTACCATTCTACCTCTTGATGACTCTATACGCTACATTTTATACATGTGCAGTAGTTCCTCATAAACAGATAATACTTAATAGACTTAAACTTCCACTGTTTATAATTTAAATGAATAATTAAGCACGTAACTGCTATCGATTTAAGGCCATTAACATGCTTATTGCAGGTTTTTCTGAAGAATATGTTTGATACTCAATGTAAGAGATGGTTAATATAAAGAACCAATGAATTCAAGGTACAAGACAATGTCTTGAAGAGTTACTTTTTTTATCAAAATAACTCATCTAAGCAACTTTAGTCCACAATTAGGACATTTGGAACTTTATATGTAAGGCTCCTCATAGCTTGGAACAGAAGCAATGATCCCATCCCTGTCAAAGATATACGAATTAATAGCCGTTAGTCGACTTACAAATAATGAATAAACAACTCACTGTTGATAAAATGTTTTAGGATTATTGTCACGCAAATTGTTTTCAGTATCTGCTGATAACATGAAAAAAATTAGAAACTACAAATATCAAATATGAAGCCAAGCCAAGAAGCAACAATGTTTTCTATCACTCATTTAAAAAAAGTTTCATGGAATTAAAGCAAGGAGCGGAGGCACATCAATTAAGAATCACTTAATATAAACAGAGGAACATGCACTATATGATCAGTTTCTAATAATTTCCTGGTACTCGATTATTACGGTAAGTATCATTGTTTATCTGGGATGCGTGGCTGCGAAATATAGTTTTTGACTTTGCTGCATAAAGTATACTGATATTTTAATGAATGTTGCTGTGCGAGTTCATGGTGCTAGAAGCAATCCAATTCCTTCATGTATGTATATCCAATTTTTTGTTTCATTGTCCTTGACATGGACAAAGTGTATTATTGTTTCAAGATTAATGTAATGGATAACTTATCTGATGGTTTTGAAACGAAAGAATTTTGCTGCCTTTTAATTCAGGGCAAGAAATCCATGTATGGTTATTGGTGATGATGACATATATTGTATTATATGAATCTATATTTCAGCATATTTACCCATGCTTATTTATGTTGTGGTCATTTGTTCCTCTCAGCAATATTTATGGCTTTCCTGATATTTTATTCAGGAGAAGGTCTGCTGAATTTGGAACAAGTAGAAGTGGATCTCAAGAACTGCACATTATGCTGTACAAGAGATAGAGAAGTAATAGTTTTTATGTTGGAACATAAAAAGAATATTTTGGTGTTTTTGATAGTTTTGTACTTTAAACAAAAATTTGTGCCATGGTTTAACGAGGGACAAGAATTCTTGTTTTTGTCTAGTCCCTTACTACCTATTTTGTCGAGTCCAATGATTACAAAAAAAGTTGCCTAGTGCAGTCTGTTAAAAGAATCCACATCAGATAAAATATGATATGAACATGTGTTTATAAGTGGGGCAATCCTAACCTCACATTAGCTAGTTTTGCAAGGATGAATTAGACCCAAATTTCAACACAGTCCCCTGATTTTTAGCTGATCAATCAAGCGCACCCTTAGGGATTTTTCGTATATTTAGGTTTTTGCAATTTTTCACCTTTTGCATTAGACTTTATTATATGGACACTTGGTTGAAAATTTAAGGATTGTTATTAGAGATTATTATATGGTACTTTTGCTTTTTTTTTTTTTTGTTTAGAATTTTTT
>Ga0228710_1010347_pt1 | contig 12512 bp, 9 predicted proteins | sample MedpolnodulmetaG_FD_177995 | JGI IMG/M metagenome (GOLD analysis project Ga0228710, IMG submission 177995) | Root nodule microbial communities from Medicago polymorpha collected in Santa Monica, California, United States - pink nodules | ecosystem: Host-associated > Plants > Roots > Nodule...
CACATTTTTGGAAGTAGGGGTAGCGGTAGGGTCGCACGTTGACTGGTGTGGAATTGGGGATGAGGTGAATTTGATGGTCTGTGGGTCGTGTAGGAGGTAGGCTAGGGGTGTGGTTAAATAAGGTGTCAAATTTCTGGAGGAGAGTGTGTATTGTTGGATGTGTGTGTGGAGGTTCTGGTACTGTTGAAGGTGAGGGGATGATTTGTAGTTGGAATAAGGAGGAGAGTGCGTTGGTTTGGACACTCCGTTTAACTTGTGGGTATGATGAGTCGTTTGGTTTGAAGGGAGCCGCGGATGTGAGGGTAATAGGTTGGCCCAAATGAGTAAAGGAGAGTGACAGTTTTTATAGTCCATAAGGACTGGACTAATGCTTTGAAGCCATGGTGCCCCAAGGACTAATTCTGGCCCTCCTAGAGGTATATCAAACAGGTCCAGAAGGAAGGAATGACCTTGGATGATGAGTTGTACGTTAGTGTATTTATGAGTGCACTCTATGGTATCACCACTGCCAACCATGACGCGGAGTTGAGTTGGTGTTGGGGTGGGGGTGAGACCAAGGAATTTGGCTAAATGTGTTTGTATGAAATTGTGTGTGATGCCGTCGTCGACAAGTATAACCATGGGTTGGTTAGTGATCATTCTTGAAAGGCAAATGGTGTTATGTGTAGTAGAGTCGGACATGGCATGAAGACTCAGCTGGGCTAGAACATCAGTGTCGGAATCGTTGGGGGAAGTAATTTCCTCTATGGATGCGGTTGTGAGTAGTTCAGTGGGTAAGGTGGTGTCGTCATCTTCTGAGACGAGAAGGAAGAAACGACCTTTGCAACGTTGTCACGGGGTGAATCGCTCATCGCAATTGTAATAAAGGTTACGTTCGCGGCGGGAAATCAGCTCCTCTGGGGATAATTTTTTGAAATTGATTTTTGCTGTTGATGTAGAAGGCGGCTGAGGTGGTGGTATAGGGTTTGTAGTGGGTAGTGCAGATGAAGTGGAAGGCGTGTTTGGTGTAGGTGTGGGGTTTGTAAAGGGGGTGAAGTTGGTCTTGGGACGGAATGAACCGCGACGGTCATTTTGTTTATCTTCTTGTACTTTGGCTAATGCAGTGGCATGTGGAATGGATATGGGTTGGAAGGCCTGAACTTCGCGTCGGATTTCTGGGGCTAGGCCAGAGACAAAGCAGTTGAGGAGAAATTGGTGTGGTAACTCAACAATACGATTTGCGATTCGTTCGAAATCGTTGAGGTATTGGTTGATTGACCCATTCTGGGTTAGTTTGAACAGTGCTCCCCTTGGATCATCATAGAATGAAGGGGCAAATCTAGTTTCCAGAGTCATCAACAGATTTGGCCATGAGTGGATGAGACCATTTTTGGTCATCCATTGGAACCAACTAAGAGCTGGTTCATCCATGTAAAATGAGGCAATAGCAAGGCGGTCGTTTTCTGGGGTGTTATGAAAATCGAAAAATTGGGTGATTTTATAGATCCAGCCAACGACATCGTTACCGTCGAATCATGGAACTTCAAGTTTCATACGTGGTCTTGGTGGTGGAGGGGGTGGTGGGGTGTTGTAACCGGAAGATTTGTGGCGGAGGGAGGAAAGGTCATCAGCTAAAGCATCGACTTTGGCTGCTAAAGCAGAGATGGCTGATTCAATAGGTGAAGGTTGCGGTGGTGTTATGGGTGGTGGAGTATTTTGTGGGCATGGCGGCAGTGTGTTTGTCATGAGGAGAGAAGGCAATGAAAGCACCGGTGATAGGGTTTTAGTGATAGGGTTTTACTAGCTACTGCTACACTAAGTTAACTAAAGACTAAATAATTTGGAAATTCAATACTCATTTATTTCTCATTCATCCTTTCATACAGCATGTGAGGCGGTCTATAGTGACCCCTTAGTCTAAGGACAAAATGTTGACAGTAAAATAAAGGGTAGAAATGAAAAATTGACAGCTATGAGTCACTAACAGTCGCTTCGGATAAGCTCTAGTAGAGGAATATGCGAGAATATTATTACTTTGGGCCAGGAAGACTAGTAAAGTAGTCATTTAACTTAATGGGCCTAGAGGTTGCGCGCTTTGGACGGCCCACAAGTGTATCAACTTTTGTGACAATTTCTTTTTTCTCTCTTTTCATTGGTCAAAAACTATGGAGAGAGAAAAAGGAAGAGAGAGAATAGGAGAATAATGTGAGTATGAGAGAGAAAGTTGTTAGAAAGTTGTCACAAAGTGGTTGTACAAATATCATTTCTCAAAAAAAAAAAGTAGTTGCCTTTGCAATGAGGGATACTAATGAGTTTCACAAAGGAATGGTTTAGAAAATTCTGGCTGCAATTTTTTGAGGCAATCCAACATACTTATTTCTCTATATTTCATACTAGAACAATTAATGATTAACTGTTAGATTAAATAAGTAGTTAACAGTCTCTCCCCTAAAATGAACTTTTAATTTTGCCAATGTTTGCTTTATTTCTTAATTCTATTGTTATTGTTCTTTTCTTGGTTAATTGTTTCACCTATTCAATTTTGCTTTTCACATTTTCAAAGATATTCATCAAATTTCTATCACGCTCTTCATTTTTGCAGTTAAAAACTATCTTCATTTTATTATCTCAAAGGATATAGATTCTCCAAATCGTTTAGTTTTCAATACGGCATCTTCCCTTTATTACCTCAACCATTCATGCTATTACTACTAATTTATAATAAATGATATTTTGTTTTGTGAGGGGTCTATCTTTCACATCTTTTGTCTGTATTAGTTATTTTGAAAGGGGTGAGACAAGAATAAGGATGGATTTTTGGAGACAAAAAATTATATATATGGGTGTTCCACGGTTTTCCTTGCTTCAACATCTGAAAGTTTTCTTAGCATTGGTTTCTTTTTCTATTTTAAAATGAATACTTTTATGCTGGACTTCAGTGCTTTTCTTTCTTTCTTTCTTTCTTTTATCAGTTAATATCAGCCAAGGTTGTGGTAGAACTTGCCAAGTCTAGATTAATCCAAGTTGATGTGCTCCTACACCCATCATTTATCACCTTGGATGACATCAGGGGTAAGAAGTTTTACATATGTATGTGTTTATTTACTTTACTTAACAATTCATGAATCACGTTTTTCTTTTTTCTTCTACGCCTTCTTAAAATCATACATGTTTTGCAAAAAGTCGTGGCGTAAATAGTCCAGCAGTGTATATCATTACCTTTCTCGTGACCCTGACGTAGGCTAGACAACCCGTGTAGTCGGCTTGGTCTATTCTGACTCTAAATTAGAAGGAAAAACCATTTACTAACTTCGGAAGCACACCTCTTTTTTTTATGTGTTTTGAGGACTAATTCATTGTATATCAATTATAAAAGACCATAATGCTAGAGGTATCACAGTGCTAAGCTATATGCGCATAACTTAATAGTTAACATTTGGTGTTAATTTGAGGGGTTAGTATTCCAGTTGCAGTACTTGGAGCTGAGATTGTCAAATATTGTCCTCCAGGACTCCTCAAACAGTTTGAGCAACTCCTAACTATTGAACTTGGAGTAGTGTGATCCCGTCCTTCATCTTCGTAACATCTCAATGATAATATGTTAGTAATTAAGAGAATATTGTAATTAGTAATTTGTAAAATATATTTATAATAATGGATATGAGTGTGTTTTTTGAGTGTTTCTTTCGATGTATGCAACAAATGTCGAATCACGTAAATCTTTATGTTTCCTTGACAAAATCCTACGACATTAACATCGTTCTTTCAAAATTAGTTTAGAGCAACTTTAATGTGCCCTAAAACTTTGCATAACCTTTCACGTTCTCTTTCTGCAATGAGGCAGAGCTGATGAACTAATTTGTTAATGTAGGAAAATGTTAGTTAGAATACTTATATATATGTATATGATCCAACTTTGTTAGTTAGAATACTTATATATATGTATAACCTTTCACGTTCTCTTTCTGCAATGAGGCAGAGCTGATGAACTAACATGTACATGTACATTTGACACATAGACATGTTAGTTAGAATACTTATATATATGTATATGATCCAACTTTGATGTGGCAGTTTGCATTTTCACTCCTATTATGCTCTTTCTCTTAATTTGCTAAAATGTGAAAAATGCAGCTATTTCTTTGAAAAATACAGCTATTTCCCTTAATTTGTCATTTTTCGTGTATAACAGTATTTCAAAAATGTGATATTCCATGATGTTTGTGCAATATTCATTAATTTGCTCATTTTTCCTTTGGAACAATTTTTTTACAAGATACGTTATTTAACTCGTGCGAAGCATGGGTTTGTAACTAGTTTAAAAGAAAAATAAGGGATGTTAGTGTCCACTTAAAAATTAAAGCAGGTCTGTTTGTGCTATTTAGAAAGATCTTAGAAGAGGTTGGTGTAATTTTCCCTAAATTGAATACCTAAATGAGTTTTGTAAAATACAATAATATCTAAAATTGTCTCTTGTATTTTTATTCTTTTTTCTATTTCAATATTGTACTAATTTAACTATGATGAATTACTTTTCTGTATAATAAAATAGAAAATTTCTATTGACACATTAGGTTAGGCTGAAAAACACATGTAAAAGACGAAAATACCCCTCAATAGTTAATTGTCTAGAAAAAATAAAACCGGCTGCAGTTAACTACCGAGATTGGAAGATTTTGGGGCTCAATAAGATTTAGCCTTGAATGACCTGTAAATGACATTGTGTGCTTTAAGATTTAGATCCCTTGAAAAAGAAAGTAGTGAAGTAAGATCCAGGAATTCTTCTATTGAAGTTATCCGCTTCAAGCTTTAATAAGAAAGAATAGCTTTTCTTCAGTTGGTAGTTAACTGCCGAAATCTAATTTAATCTTTCGGCACTTAAGTGTCGTGGAAATCATCACTCTTCAACTCTTGAACCATCTTCACGATCCAATATCTGCAAATTCTTGTGAAACCAAGTGGCACACAAACACTCAATATCTTTAGAAGAAATGAAAGAAACGAAGGGAAGATCCTTGTTGGAAGCTATCGGATAATTGTGATGTGTTGAATCAGTAGACATATATTCTTATTCATTTATGTTATGTATTTTTGGTATAAAGTGTATCACAGAGAAAATTGAGCAAGCTTTTCTTAGGGTTAATAAAATTGGGTTTTTTAAATTTTATATAATCTGGGTTAAAGCCATTTGCACGATTATTCTTCTTGAGAGGAAGCTTTTCTTGTGCGATTTTATCATCAAGCTTTTCTTGTACGATTATTCTTCTCCCTTCTTGTGTGGTTTTCTTGAGAGGAAGTATTGATACTGATGATTTCTACTGCACTTAAGTGCCGAAGGATTAAATTAGATTTCGGCAGTTTTATTTTTCCTCGGCAGTTAGGGGTGGGAACAGGTCAGGCCATTCGACAAGGGCCTACAGCCTAGCCTATTTAAAGCCTAGCTCGGCCCAGTTCGTTTAATAAAAAGGCCAGGCTCAAGCTTTTCATAAAGCCTATTTACTTAAATAGGCTAGGCTAAGGCTTACAAAAAAGCCTATTAAGTCTGTCGGGCCGGCCTATTAAACTTTTTATATATAATATATCTTTTATTATTGATAATGTTGATGCTTTTTTTATAAACTCAAGCTTTCATATAATTTGGCTATTTAGTAGCAGGTATATTTGTGTGATTAGCCCTTCGTAAGTATTTGTTATTTAGTATAAGTCATATTTGTGTGCTTTAGGCCTTCATAAGTTTTGGCCTATTTAGTGGTAGGCTTATAGATGTTGTTAGGCCTTAGTGTAAAATAGGCTTTTAAATAGGCTTTCAGGCTTCATCAGACCTTTAAAAAGGCCAGGCCAGACGTTGAAAATAAGCCTATGACGGGTAATAGGTCAGACTCAGGCCTATAATTTTTGAAGTAGGCCAAGCTTAGGCCTTACAAAGCCCGGCCCGGCCTAGCCCATTTCCACCTCTATCGGCAGTTAACTATCGAAGGGTATTTTAATCTTTTACATGTGTTTTTAGCCTAACCAAATGTGTCAACATCAATTTTCAATAAAATATCGGTGGTGTTTAAGGTACCAAAGTTGATCTTTTTGTGTATAGTACAAAAAGGTTATTTTTACCCATGATAGCAAGTTGTCCTGTAATGTTAAAAATACTAAATACATCCCACAAGTTATTTATTATATCATTCATGAGTGACCACAACACTTAATAATATTATGTTACTACCCACTTGATTATCCTCTTCTATTTTAGGTTTAATTGGTCTTTTGGTCCCTTAAATAATTTAATGTTTACATTTTGGTCCCATTTCTCGTAAAATCCAAAATTTGGTCCCTCAAGTTAACCTCTGTTAGCCAAATTGATCCCCTCCGTTAGTTTATCTAAATTTTTTGATATGATTTTAACCATTTGATTGCATGTCCATTGTATTTAATAGTGAATCGTCAGCAAAATCCCCCCCTCCCCCACCACCATTTTACATTTAACATTTCTCTCTCTCTCTCTCCCTCCCTCTCTCTCTCTCTCTCTCTCTCTCTCTCTCCCTTATCCCAAAATCCGAATCGTACGAATCAGTCCAAAGTTGAAGTTTTTTTGCTCAAAATCACCGCATTTCAAGTCTTGTCAAACATCAAATTAAAGGTTAGTTCGAAATACTTATGTGTGCAAGTTAATTTGGGGTTTATTTTTTTCATGGGCACTGAAGCTGTTCAGATTTTGTTTTCCGGACTAGATTGGTGCAGTTCGGAAAACAAAATCCGGACAAATTCGTGTGTATTTTTTTCCTTTTTTGTATGCAGTGTTGTGCCCTAATTTTGGAACCTGTTGTGTTATGCATGTTACAGGTATGGACAATGTTGATCAGATTAGGGGTGATAATGAGACAATGCACGCATCCGTTAGGAGAGCGGAAAGAGTGTCGTCGAGAGGCTCGAGAGGCGGAGGATGGTGTAGTTCAGGCTCCTAGGCGTAGGGTTGGTAGGCCACGCCGTGCTGTTGTTGAGGACGAGCCTCAACCTCAGGCTGATCCAGATTACGAGGAGATGGGCGTGGAGCATCAGCTGGAGGAGGATGTGGAGAAGGATGCCCAACAGCAGCGGTGGAGGAGGGGGAAGAAGGTGGCGGAGCCAGACCCTGATCCTCTTGATGACTACCCCGGTGGCCCACATGACATTACTATGCTGATGAGGTACCATGTGCATGTGGCCAAGAAGGCGTCAGAGGGAGTGGTACGTATTAATGTGATATTTTAATTAATGATTGTAAATTGTTGTTAATGTGGTATAAGTCATTACCTCTGATTAATTATTTGTATTTTAATTTGATATCTAGTTTAACTCACCTTATCTTTGTGAAACTGATGTTAATGGTTTGTTTTTAATTTTTTGCAGTGGAGGAACAATTTAAAATGCATCAACAATGGGAAAAAGATTGATATGATGCATGATGACGTTACGAGGCCTATCATGAACAAACGGTGGTGGTGTGATGCACTGGAAGCCAGTGATCTTTCTTTGCTTCAGGATACCAACTACAGCTAGATTAACCACGGCCTAATTTTTGCATTTGCGGAGAGGTGGCACGAGGAGACTTCGAGCTTCCTGTAACATCCTGGATTTTAATCCAAGACATTATGTCTATTTCTGTTTTAAAAAAATAAGACTATTTTTTTTTCCCGAATGACAAGTTAATATTGAATTTAGAATATCATACAATCCCTATTTTTTTTTTTTTTGAAAAGAAGTACTACTTTAACTTGGAGGAAAATTTATTCATTAACCACAAATAATTCAAAACCACAAATAATTCATCTCCGCACTCCTAAACTTACTAAATAATTCAAAACCACAAATAAAGTACCATAAAATCTTTATTTTAAAAGAAATGACAAGAATCCCATAATATTTTTCCCCCGTTCGTAGACAAGCATCAACCATCAATCTTGTGTACCTAAAATGTTGGTGTAAGGGGTCATTATTCCTAAGCCACAAAATATAATCATATAGACATAAAAACACTGAATAAATAGGATAGCAAAACATTTCCACATAAGAGATAAAATCCACATGCAAATAAAAGGTATAAAAGTAAAACTTCATGTTATGCAAATGATGCGTGATATGCAACTAGACCATGATCCGGATATCGCCCCATTTGGCATAATAACTTTAATCGCCCCATTTGGCAAAATAATTTTTGATCGCCCCATTTGACAAAATATATTTTTGATCGCCCCATTTGGCAAAATATATTTTTGATCACCCCATTTGACACATTCATATGAATCGCCCTATTTGGCACATGAATATGAATCAATCGCCCTCTTTAGCATCTAAATACACAACCGTATGCTATATGTCATGTACTCTTCTGTTGTTATATTTTTCTTATGGTGATTCAAATAGCACAAACCAGGAAACTCACTGTACAGTACATACAATACAATTATAGGGTCTTACCACTAGCGTTACGAGAAAATTCATAACTCGCATATTTTCATGTCCATATAACTAACACAACCAATTTTCAAGTTTACAGATATATATAGCTTTTCTACTTATAAATTTTCTGTTAGTCCCGGATGAACATTCACTAGTCCTTTTAGTATTATCTTTTCAACAAACCAAGAATGTATAAGGAGTATATCAGCCCTACTAAGGAAAGGTGAACGTAGGTAGGCATTAAATTTTAGCCCTCCTAAGCCATTATTAACTAGTCACAGAAACTAAAACTAACAAATTTACCAATCATTGAAATGAGATTCAAACATTTCGGCTCTCTAGTCCTATGATATCCACTCTAATTTATCAAACTAGCATGTTATAAGGTAAAGTCTTAATACATATATCCTATACAGTGAATGAATTCGCTGTAGTTTAATCTACTATTATATACTTGCTTCAATTATCCTATAGGTAGTTTACATATATGTGCATCCTTTGTACTCCTTTTCACCAGTATCACTCCAATCAACTAAAATGTCACTACAATTCGTTTAATTCTTTTACTTCCACTACTGTCAACATGATTAATTTGACTAGTTCTTTTAGCTTCACAACTATCAACTGTATTAATTTTCTTTATACGGCTTTTATTATTACTGTCATATTTTTTTCTTAAACCGCCAACATAAGAAAACTATGATACTCCTTCACATTTAGAATTACTTTAATTCTTCTTACTTGTATCATATTTCTATCTTTTAGTATGACAAGGTTCTACTACCAACCTACTCCATGAATCTATGACCTACATGATTGTACGGAATAATGCCCTTACCTTGAACTGATATTCTTTCGACAATAGCACTCTTAGATATCCCACGAACCAGACGCACGAACAAAGGTTTCAAGTTTTCTTCAACAAAGAGGAAGTTGTATTAGAACAGAATGAAAGAGGTTTAAAGAAAGAAAAGAATGGAATAGTCCTTACCTCAAGGGAATAATTGTACTAGTGTGGGGTGTTGGTTATGGGAAGGTGGCCTTTGGTTTTCTTCTGTTTATCTGCTGCAGTTTGTACGTGAGTGTGAGGTGTGGACTTGTATTGAGAATCTGATTTATATCAGTGGAGGTTGAGAGAATAAAGGAAAGGAATGAAAAACATGGGATTGATTTGGTTTGTTTAAATGCTAGTGATAAGAGTAGGTGGTTTCTTGCTTCTATCTAGTAAGTACAAGTACACTAAGGGATGGGTGGAAGTAAGTGGTTTTTCACCTATTTTTTTGGAGCTAACCGTATAATGGAAGGACATATGCACTCCTAAGACTCAGTCATGTAACATGCACCCACACCACTTCATATATATCTATTTATTCTTCTTCAACGTGTTTATTCTTTCCTCCTCTCCCACTTTATTTCTCTTTTTTTCTTCTTCTTCTGTTTCGGTTAATTAATTTACTAATAATATTAACTAAGTGTTTACTCTTGCTATAATAATAATAATAAGGAAGCTTCTACGGTGCAGTCAGAAAACTGACTTTTTTGAAAAAGTTAATTTTGATTTTAATGTTTGATTCATTTTTAAATTGTTGATTACTGATTAATGATCAATAGTAATTCATCTAGTAATGCTTGCAACATCTTGGACTTACAGGTACTATTTTATTGTTGGCATCTTTAACATGCAAACATATTTGATGATATTATGTGATAGTCTTAGTCTTAAGTGTTACACTTTGTGGGGTGTTACACTTAAAACAAGGTAGGATAAAATTAGATTAAGTGTAATCTTGTTAATCTGATGAATTGATGATACTATGGGGACTGAACTTTTGATGCTAGTGTACAAACAGAGGGGTGTTACTCACTACACTTTTGATGTTATAGTGTTAACTTCATCAGAAAAGTCATTTTCACGGCTTCACCATAGAATTTTCCTAATAATCTACACTAACATTTATTGTTTCAAATAGAATAGATAACTCAATAAGCAAAAATAAGGATATAATTCACCAAATTAAAGACATTAGAAATTAAATTATTATAGTCACACCAATTTAACTAATCAAGCATATAGCGAGCCAAATAAATAACATAAATTAAACTAAAGGTTCTAATTTATTTTAATTAAAAACTAGAGCGTGTTACACCAAACCTCCATGAATGAGAATAAAGACACTCCCCATGAAAATGAGGGAAAATGAATGGAAGAAGATATGGTTGATATGGTGGCCAAGACCCCCGCATAAGGTTTACAATGGTCTTTTCTTCATTATTAGATTGTTATCCTGGTTAATTTTAATGATTTTTCCGCATTAGCATGGAATGTTAGAGGTTTTGCAAGTTGCAAAAGTCGACGTCATATGCATGAGATATTGGGACAATTTAAGCCTGACTATATGCATGAGATATTAGTGAAACTCACACGAGGTTTGAGAATTCCAAGCGCTTTTGGGACAAGGAGGGATATATTACAGTTAAGATTATAGAAGTTGTGGGACATTCTGGTGGCCTATGGATTCTAAGTAATATAACTTGTCCTTGTAACGCCCTATTTATTTCTTTATTTATTTTAGTTGAGTTAGGAGTCTTTTATGTTGATTTATGTTGAATTATGTTGATTTACGTTGATAAGTGATGTGTGGTTGTGTATTATTATTTTATTAAGTGGCTTTATATTATTATTTAGTAGAATATGTTGGAAAATTAGATAAATAGACTTGGAGGGGCTGGTTTGGAATTAATTAGAAATAGGTGGAGTTAATTAGAAAATCTGTTGAGTATATAAGGAAAAACAAGAGACAGACACAAATTAGGTTTTACAGAAGTCTTTGGGAGAAAGAGGAGAAGAGGAGAACCAAGAGAAGAGAGAACCTGTAGAGTCTTGCAATCACCAATCTAAGGTAAGGGTGGGACTAATATTCTCTAATCTTAGGTTGTATAATTCTGAAATTGAATATAGCATGTAGTTTTGTTGTTGTTCATGTGAAATTGAGAATTAGGGTTTAAAACCGGGTTTGATGATAGAACACGTAGAATTGGTTGTTAAGAGTGTAGAAAGCCCGTAGAATTCATAGCCAATTGATGTTCAGGTTGTAGAATGATCATAGGTTGAGTTTCCTATCAAATTTGGAATTGGGGTTGATGAAAATTGGGTTTTTGGGGTTAAAACTCGCACTTCCCGACAGAAAACCTGTTACGTTCGCCACCGCAAGTAGTCTGCTCGCCACAGCGAGCTACAACGTGACAGAGAGCAGTGTTTGCTCGCTACCCACTCGCCACGGCGAGTAATTGTGTAACAGAGAGCAGTGTTTGCTCGCCACGGCGAGTAAGATCGCCCGCCACGGCGAGTAACCTTGTAGTAGTGTACCTTTTTCATGTTCTTGTGTCGTATTCATACATTTCTGTTTGAATTAGCCTTTGGTGCATACCTGAAAGCTTTAGGTGATGTTGTCAGTTCTTCAGATGGTTCGTTGTCAAGAAATAACATGATTTATGAATTGATATATGAATGTACACATTGATGGTCTATTATATGAATAACTTGTTGATGAAATATTACATGAAGGTATGTATATATGTTGATGAATTACTATATGAATGCATATGTTGAATTAACATGATGATTATATGATGTTGCAATTAAATGATGAATATCTATGAGATTGTAATATTGATGTTGCCATTGTTGTTGATGTTGTCGTTGTCATTGAAGTTGTATGTTGTTGTTGTTGTTGGTTGTTGTTGTTGTCGTCGTCGTCGATGTCGTACGTTGTTGTTGATTAAGTTGTTGAGTCCATGCATACTCATAAAGTTGGGGGCTCATGCCTTGTTGAATGTTAATCATTCATATCACGTTGATCTGAGAGCCTATGCTCTACACGTTGATTTAGGAGTTGATGCTCCACACGTTGATTTTAGGAGTTTATGCTCCACGCGTTGCTTTAAGAGCCATTGCTCTACACGTTGAATTGAGAGTCTATGCTCTAACACGTTGATTGGTACCACATGCATACTGCATAGTCAAGTTGTTGTTATGTCGTTGCATTGTCGTCGTCGTTGTTGAGTTGTTGTCGTTGATTTACATGCTAAGTAGAAATAAATGA
>Ga0228710_1010348_pt1 | contig 12512 bp, 16 predicted proteins | sample MedpolnodulmetaG_FD_177995 | JGI IMG/M metagenome (GOLD analysis project Ga0228710, IMG submission 177995) | Root nodule microbial communities from Medicago polymorpha collected in Santa Monica, California, United States - pink nodules | ecosystem: Host-associated > Plants > Roots > Nodule...
TACGCAAAAATTAAAATTATTCTCTGAAGTTTTATATTGTATCAATTGAAATGAAAAAAAAATATTTTGACCACATAATTTTTTGTATTTTTTTTTTAAATTTTGGGTTAGAGATGAAAAAAATATTTTGACCACATATCTTTTTGTATTTTTTTAAAATTTTTGGTCAACTGAGCTATACTTACATAATTTTTTTATATTATAATTTTTGGTCAACTGAGATATATTCACATAATTTTTTTATATTATAAATTTTTGTTTTCATTTTTAATTACACAATTATTAAAATTTTCTCTGAAGTTTAAATTGTATAAATTGAAATGGGAAAAAGAAATTTACCACATAATTTTTTTCTCTACCATCCGATGAAAAAAGAGCGGAAGTTATTTCCTATAAAAGAGTGCAAGAATACAACTCTACAACATTAAGGGTGCGTTTGATTTGCTAAAAAATGAAGGACAATACATGACAACTCAAGTTGTATAGTATTTAATTTGTAAAATTGTTTTAAGGACATGACAAACTGTAGGCAAGAAACGGGACAAAAACTAAAATTTTTGTCCATCACCAAACCACATCACAACTTTTTCTCTCATGTATAAGTTGTTTAAAATACCAAAATAATATTTTGTCCACCAAACGCACCATAAGAGAAAGTGTTCAATTCCACCCGAAACAATTATCCTTAGTACCACCGTTATTAATAATAATAATTTTTTCTTCCCCAACCTTTATAAAAACATTTATAAAAAATGCTTTAGGGATTATAATGTTATGAAAAAAATTAAGAAAATAAAGAAAAATTAATTGTTATAAAAAAAGTCAAAAATATAATTAATTAATTTTTTAGTAGAATACAAATAATTAATTGAAATCATGCTTATCATCTTACACGTGAAGGAACACATGAATATTTGTCCTCGTGAGTTTACCTCAGTTGGTAAGGACAATGCATAATATATGTAAGGTCCAGGGTTCAAACCCCGGCCACCAAAAAAATAAATACATGAGTACTTAGCATACTTCCTCATCTTAATTAAGTTGTGTATATATAAGAATAGTCAACAATTCTACATTCTCACTACTCCAATCACTCTCTTAAGAATAGTGTTGGTCACTCTTTCTCACTTCAACCATCGATTGATCTTATTGTTGTATCCTTCAGTTGCTTTGTGGTACAATTCTTTACCAATGCTTTTCAATAAAAAATTTCATCTTTGTTTTTTTGTTATTGATGATTTTCAATAGCTTGATTGTTTTTACTTTGATTCCAAAGTGTCACAAAATTCACATGGATGATCTCATAGACATATTATAATTTTATTTTTTGTTTGATTATCAAGGTTTAAATTTTTTACTTATGATTTTGTTTCATTCAATCAAAACATAGAATTTCGTTCAAACTACGTTTGGATACAGAAGTAAGAATTATATGTTTGCAAATGACCTTTGGTCGTTGTTTTTGTGTCAAAGAGGGCCTAACAGTGAAGTTTTTTACGAGACACCTTGTTATTTTTTAAAAGTAAAAAAATACTAATAAATTTAATGTTTACAAAATTAATTTTCCCAAATTAATATTACATTGATGATGATAATTACTAGCTTACACTTTGATAGTATTTTAATATCATGCTGAGAAATTAATTTTTTCTGGGTAGATTCATGCTGAGAAGTTATACATCTGGCGTAAATGCTAGGGTTGTAATTTTGTTTCATTTATTTTTCTCCTTTGATAGATTTGATTATGGATTTTTCTCAAAAATATTTGAGCAAATTTTAACTATGGTGTATATCATTAATGCATACCTTATTTATAAACTTGCAGGAGTTTAGATTCTGATCATGTTCTGAATCCGAAATACATGTAAGTGTATTTTCTTTTCATTTTTTTTGTTAACCATTCAATTTTGAGTGAAAATGGTCTGATAATCCATAGTTCGGCAGAATTTGTCATAAAGAAGTTCATTAACCCTTTGAGATCAATCATTTGATCTTTTTTTTTTTTATTGTGACATGTTATATTAATTTTTTTGCAAGATGAGTTAATTTAATTAAAATTTTGGGTAATTGTCTCCAAATTTGATGTAATCTTAACACAATCTTTTTTATTTTTGTAGATTATTTCATATACCCGAAGAAATGCATCCCAATGTTTATAATGGTGCTATCGCTAACCCTTCAAGGGGAGAAGCTTCAAACAATGCAAAACAAGATAAAGGAAAGGAAAAAGTAGAAGAAGATGGTGAAAAAAAAGAGCTAACTATTGAGGAACTAGAGGCAAAGATATCTAAAGACAAAATGCTGCTAAAAAAGATGAAGGAAGAAAGAAATAAAAGAGAGAATACTGCATCATTGGAACAAAGGAAAAGAAAGACAATGGCTCGTGCACAAGAGCGTGTATTAAGGTAGATATTTTATTTTTATTTTAACTAGGATATATAAAAATTATTATTAATTGAAATGACATTAATAATCATTTTACTGTGTATAAAATAGTTAATAATTATTTTACAACCGTTTAAATGGGATTTGAATCCTATCTCTTGAGGCAAGTAGTTAAGATCACGAGTTAACTCATGGAATCATATTGAGAAGTTTGCCTTGAGGTGAACAAAGTCAAATTCTTAGCTGGCACCTAGTGTGAACAGGTACATGTTAAAAATGATGGAAGTTTGTGATGCTCGTGGTTTCATCTATGGAGTAATACCTCGCGAGGGAAAACCAATGAGTGGTTCATCAGAAAATTTACGAGGCTGGTGGAAAGATATAGTTAAATTCGACAAAAATGGTCAAGCGGCAATTGCTAAATATGAAGCGGAAAATGGAATTACAACAACAAATTATGAAAAGTTGAATGGTGAACCAATTACATTTCACTTGCTGAATGAACTACCCGACACCATATTAAGTTCACTTCTATCATCATTAGTTCCACATTGTGACCCACCACAACGGAGATTTCCATTGGAAAAAGGCATTCCTCCACCATGGTGGCCAACTGGGAAAGAAACATGGCGAAATGAGATGAGATTTAGCGAAGATCCTGGCATACCCCCTTATAGAAAGCCTCATGATCTGAAGAAGGTTTGGAAGGTTTATGTTTTGGCGGCGGTTATTAAACATATGTCTCCTAATGTTCATAAGATTAGGAACATAGTCAGACAATCAAGGAGTTTACAAGATAAACTCACTCTTAAGGAAACATCTATTTGGTTTGCTATTATTAATCATGAAGAAACAATTGCAAGAAAAATACATCCTGAATTTTTCTCAAATTTTGATTCTTGTGTTGAACGAAGTAATCATGTGCTTGTTGAAGCAAATGATTTTGATGTAGTGGAAGGTGGTGAGCACAATTTAGAAAAACGAAAACTATCATCATCATCGTCACCATCATCATCATCGTCGTTGTATGAGGGTACTAACAAGAGAAAACGTGAACTCGGTAAGAGAATTAGTACTCATCAAAACTCTTTTCTTAACACTCATCAACATGCTACACCTCTTGATCAACATGAATTCTCGCAAGAGAGAAATGTGAGAAACAATCATCACTTTACTAGTACACAACTAGGAAGCAGCAACGTCAACGACAACAACCAATTTCAAATGGTTGGATTTGAAATGTCAACAACTCATCAAAATGTTGCACCTCTTGACCAACGTGTGCAAGGTGCGGTACCTGTTGCAAATCAGATCATTCATCACACAGGTAATCATGGTTATCATTATCCAACCACACTTCTTTTCTACTACTTTGTATAGTCAAACACTTTTTTTTTTCCATTTGATTTATGACTTGAATCTTTGACTAATTTTGACATTTAGTAAATGATATATTAGCTTATAAGTTTTCCAAGTTGCTTGTGTCAAACTTAAAAAAGGTATTTTTATTTAAATAGGAAAATGCTATCTTGTAGGTCTCAATTTAGGACATTATTCTTAAAACTTATTAGGGTCACTTAACTCACCATGTTACGATAATGTTAGCTTCATATAAGTTATATATCTTTCAATTCATAATAAGATTTGACTCATGCTTAAGAAACACGTCTTCTTATTCACAATTTGATTCTGGATTCGATAACAATTCAGGTAATTACTCAGGAGGAGGAGAAGTGGTTTCTGATTTGATGGACATATATAATTCAGGCATTCAGCTGAATAAAAACACAAACATGAATGTTGTGTCACCTGCCAACATGCAACGTCAAATCTACCATCCAAGGGTTCAACGGAACAAAAACATGAGTACGATGATTCCACCTCCCGGTGTTAATCACAATATGCAGCCTCAAATCTACTCTGGAAGTGTTGAACCGGAAAAGAATAACACCATCATGAGTGCTACGATTCCAAATCACGGTGTTAATCGAAACATGCATCGTCAAATCTACACTGCAAGTGTTCAACAGAACAAGAACACCATCATGAGTACTATGGTTCCAACTCCTAGTGTTAATCAAAACTTGCATCCTCAAGTCTACATTTCAAGTGTTCATGAACATCAGAGGAGCAACACCATGATGAATACTTCAACGATGGGTACTTCAATTCCAGTTATGAACATGGTTGCAACTCCCGGATTTAACCAAAACATGCAGCATCAAATGGACCAAAATTTATATGGTCAACAAGGGGGTGCAAATAGCTACTATCACTACAAAATGCCTAATGCTGAAGTAGCTACTGTTCCAATGCAAGCAAATGCCTCAACAACAACCTTTGATTCATCTTTTGATCATTTGAAGGTATTCAATTCCCAATCTGATGTTGATGCTTACAACAACGCTGCATTTATTGACTCTCCTACTGTGGCATCATCAAGTTATGATCTCTCTATGTTCTACCAAAAAGGGAATCAATAATTAATGTAAAATCATCGATTACTTTTTAAAAAGTTTCACCACTTTTTCACAAATAGCCTCTTTTGGTTAAAGAGAGTGAAACAATTAATTGGTAATTTATGATTTTACTTGTTCTTAGAGGTCATTGGAAAAGGAAGCTTTGTGTTTGTTATGTGTTCTTTTGTTAAGTTTGTTATTTTCTTTTGTCTGCACAAGGTATCTCTTTGGGATGCCTAGCTACATAGTAGTTTGTGTTCTCTATGAACAATGAATTTGAGTGTGTCTATGCTTATCATGTGAAATGCAGACAAGTATTTTAGGGTTTGTGTCTCTACACATTTTTTTTTTTAACTGTCATGTTATTTATTTTCCCTTAGTCATTTAATTTTTCACCTATTTTACCGTTTAAAATAAAACCATTATCTCCTATTTTACTATTCTTCAATCAATAAAGAAGAGATGTTATAAATACAAAATAATAAAGGCGGCAATGGAAGCTAAATATTAATTAATCGTTTGAGCGATGAGAGAGAGTGATGAGAGAATTGCGAGACCTCGCGATGGCCGGCCTTTGTTTGTACGGTGGCAACCGCGCCGGAGCTTATCTCCGGAAGAGAGATATACTGGGGGGAGAGGGGTCCATCCTGGGTTGCAGAAAATGGATAGGATAAGGGTGATTGGTCTGTAGTTAGGTCAAGGAAGAGGAAAGTGACGCAACCGGAGGATCGAGGACGGGACAGGTCAAGGGTTTCAGAGCGGCATGGAGGTTCGTTACAGCATAGGGGAATCGCACAGACTGAGTATGGCACAGATGGCAGCGAGGCGCAACTTTCTTCAAGGGTTTTTCATGATAAGCAAGGTTCGGACATTCACCAGAGAGGACGAAACAATGGGGATGTTGGCAGGGGTGAAACAACTTTTAACAAGGGTTGTGACTACTTTGAGGAGGTATGCAACTATGGAAGTAAGACAACTAAATTCATGCAGTCAAGTTTATGGCTTCGTAAGATTTTTGAATGTGAGGAACAAGGACAAATTGGCACAGGCTTTGAATAATGTATGGATAGGTGATCTTAGCGTTTGGGCACCTGAAGCAAGATTCGATAGGTTTGCTCAATATGATGTTGAGAATAGGGTCCCTATTCGTGGAGGAAAGGGGGTGGAGAATGGCGGGGAGATGAGGCCGGTGGTGATCACTCATGGAGAGGGTGTAAAAAATGTGAGGGTGAGTAAGGAGAAGGAGGAGGTAAAAAAATCTAGAGGGAGAAAAAAAATGGTGACGATAGGAAAGGTGGAGGTGAATGTAGGAAAGAAGACGAAGAAAAATAATAAGTTGAAAAATAAGAGTGTTGGAGGAGTTGAGGGAGCATCCGTTAAGGTGAAGGAGGCAGTTGAGGAGGGAAAGAAGGTGTTGGAACCGAAGTTAAAGATGGTCGAGAAGAAGAATATTGCGCAAACAGGTGAGATGCTTCCAAGGGAGTGTTATTATATAATTCAAGACCGGAGGACCGTGGGTGGGCTGATGGTGGTTTAGTGGCGAAAGTGGTGTCCGGTGATTCATCCTTAGCTCTTCAACAAAGGGTGGAGGATGCAGGTTTCGATAATATTGTTGTTACACCTATGGGAAGCAACAGGGTTTTCCTTCATATTTCGGGGGGTGGTGATATGTGGCAAGTTTTTCATGAAGCCAATGATTTTTTTAACTTTCTATTTACAGACATACACAAATGGACAACAAATGATGAAATTTATGAAAGGGGTGCTTGGATACGAGTTTATGGTACCCCTGTACACGCTTGGAATGAATTATTTTTTAAAATTTGTGTATCGGGATGTGGAAGATTCATTCGATCGGATGAGTGCACGGTGGATAAGGCGAGATTGGATTATGCTAGGGTCCTTATTTCAACTACTTTTTTAAAGGATATAAATTTGACTTCCGAGGTTGTTATAGATGGTTGTAAATATTCGTTAAAGTTGGTTGAGGAGTGGGGATGTAATCTTGGGGAGGATGCATTCATGTCGGAGGAAGAAATTGATCCAAGAGCGAAAGCGTTATCTATTTGTAAGGATGTTGCCGGTATGGAGGAGTTTAATGGAGAAATGGATGATTTGGTGGATGATTTAAATAAGGAATGGCAGAAAAATGATGTACAAGAGAATAATTTTTTTAATGTTGATACTGGCACTCAGTTGGACGTACACGATAACAAGGAGAGTAATGCTTCTGGTTCTATTGAGCATCAAGGTAAAATTAAAGGAAAACATATTGTTGTGAGCACAACTGCTGTTTTTGTCGAGCAGCAAGACAGTAGCAGTGGGAAACATCAGGATGTGAATTATTTTTCTGTTTCCATTGAGCAGCATGGTAACAGTCATGGGAAACATCATGTCGTGAGTCAGCAAGAGAAACAGATTGATGTGAGCGTAGCTGCTGTTTATGCCGAGCTATGAGTTATCAAGAGAAGAAAACATAAAGGAAATTAAAGGGGTTGACGACTGCAGCTCATGGGGAGGGTTCGGTAAAGAAGGAGAAAGATGTTTCAGCCAAATCAAAATCTTCATCTAAATCGAAACATTCTAAGAAACATAAAAGGAAAAATGGAGTTGTGCTTAATCCGTCGGTTGGTTTTATTAAAAGAATTGCAAGATTGTCGTTGAAAGATAGGAAGGAGATTTTGAAGGTACTTAAGAAACAAGAGTGCAAGAGGAGTATGTTGTCTAAAGCATCCAAGGCATTGGGGAATTCTTTATCTATTTCTTCAAACACATCTAATTCATCGGTGAACAAGGATTGGGAGAATTGGGTATTACTTCATAAAAAAAAAGAGGTTGCGGCGGAGGATGTTAGGGAGATAGGTAGGAGTCTGGGTGTTAAATTCAATGGTGACATTAACAATAGGTTTAATTTGTTGACTAGGGAGGGACAAAAGGAGTTGAGGGCGGAGAGAGGGATTGTGTTGGTGGAAGGCGATGTGGAGGACGATGCGATTTTTTATGAGAGGTGTTAGGGGTGGTTCCGAGGGTGTTCGTGGGGGAGGATCGGGGCGAAGATGAAGGTGATTTCTTATAATGTCATAGGTCTTGGTGGTATTGAGAAAAGGGCTGAAGTGCTTCGTCTTATTCAAGATAAGCAACCTGTTGTGATCAGTCTGCAAGAATCGAAATTGAACGTGCTTAATGATTTTTTTTATCAAAACTCTTTGGGGTAGTGCTACCTGTGATTATTGTTACCAGGCTTCAAATGGGGCTTCGGGAGGTTTGGTAATTATTTGGGATATGTCGGTGGTGGAGGTTTAGTGTACTTTCAGTCTCAGACACGTGTTGGTTACTAAAGGAAGGGTCATTGCTACCGGTCAAGAATTTATTATTGCCAATGTGTATGCTCCTTGTGATACGGCGATGAAACAGGACTTGTGGAACCGCATCATGAATATTACTTTAAATCTTGGAGATGTAAACTTTTGTATATGTGGTGACTTTGACTCAGTTCGATCGGAAACAGAGAGAAAGGGCAGAAGTGTGGTGTTTAGACAATCGGATACAGATAATTTTAACAACTTCATTGATGGCAGTCTCTTGATCGATTTACCGTTATGTGGCAGAATGTTTACTTGGTATCGTGGTGACGGTGTATCTATGAGTAGATTGGACAGAATTTTGTTGTCTGCTAAATGGTGTGATTCTTGGCCAAATTGTATCCAGGTGGCTCATCAGAGGGGGGCTCTCTGACCATGTTCCGTTAATGCTGCACGTTGATGATACAAATTGGGGCCCACGCCCGTTGAGATTGATGAAATGTTGGGCGGATTTTAATGGTTATGTTGAATTTGTTCGTGATAAATTAAATTCTTTCAGCTTAGATGGATGGGGTTGTCATGTTTTGAGAAATAAGTTAAAAATGATTAAAGAGAGTTTAAAAGATTGGCTTCAACAATATTCAAAAAAACATTGAAGGTAAGATTTTGGAGGTCAAGAACTGAATGTCTTCCCTTAACACTAAAGGGGAGGAAGCCGAGCTTATTGAAGAGGAAACTAGGGAACTCCATGATTTATCGATTAATTTGCACTCTTTGTCTCGTGTACATACTAGCATAAATTGGCAGAAAGCGAGGGTGAATTGGGTTAAAGAAGGGGATGCTAATTCAAAGTTCTTTCATAATATAATGTCTAGCAGACAGAGAAGAAATTCTATTCATATGATACAAGTTGATGGCGTTCCTGTGGAAGGGGTTCAGAATATTCGGACGACGGTCTTTAATCATTTTGCAACGCATTATCGTGCTTCGACAGTTGTGCGGCCTAGGGTGGAGGGCTTGAACTTTCAAAAATTATCTTATTCTCAGGCAGGTAATTTGGTGCATATGTTTACTTTGGAAGAGGTGAAATAGGCAGTCTGGGACTGCGATAGTTACAAAAGCCCTGCTCCAGATGGAATAAATTTCGGCTTTATTAAAGATTTTTGGCAGGAATTGAAGGGTGATTTTATAAGATTTATAATGGAATTTCATAGAAATGGGAAACTGTCAAAAGGGGTAAATTCAACGTTTATAGCACTGATTCCAAAGGTGGATAGTCCCCAAATGATTGCTAATTTTCGCCCCATAGCTTTAATTGGATGTATATACAAGGTTTTGGCCAAAGTCCTCGCGAACAGGTTAAGAACAGTCCTAGATTTTGTGGTGTCAGACACTCAATCAGCCTTTGTTCGTGGAAAATAGAATCTTGACGGTATTCTTATTGCTAATGAGGTGGTGGATGAAGCTAAACGTTTGAAGAAGGGGTTATTATTGTTTAAAGTAGACTTTGAGAAAGCTTATGACTCAGTTGATTTAAATTATTTAAATGTGGTGATGCAAAACATGAATTTTCCAACTCTTTGGCGTAAATGAATAAAGGAATGTGTGGGAACGGCGTCGACATCGGTGCTTGTTAATGGGTGTCCGACGGAGGAATTTTCTATAGAAAGAGGTCTACGACAAGGTGACCCTCTATCTCCATTTTTATTTTTATTTGCGGCAAAGGGTTTGATGTTCTGATGAAGGCTTTGGTGACAAATAATTTATTTCAAGCATATGGAGTAGGAAGATAAGGGGAAGTCAAGTTGTCTCATCTTCAGTTTGCTGATGATACCATTATTATTGGCGATAAGTGTTGGCTACATGTGTGTTCAATCCGTGTTGTGTTGCTCTTATTTGAAGAGGTATCTGGTTTAAAGGTCAATTTTTACAAAAGTAGGCTGACAGGTGTTAACATCCCTCCGACATGGTTGTCAGAAGCAGCTTCAGTCTTAAATTGTAGAACTGGATCGATCCCTTTCTTGTATTTGGGGTTACCTATTGGTGGTGATGGTAGGAAACTAAGTTTTTGGAAGCCTGTCGTTGATCGAATTAGAGCTCAGTTGTCTGTGTGGAATAATAAATTTTTATCGTTTGGCGGTCGCCTAGTACTTCTGAAGTCTGTCATGCCCTCTCTTCCAGTTTACTTTCTTTCTTTTTACAAGGCCCCTATAGGTATAATTTCCTCTATTGAATCTCTTTTTTAAAAAAAATTGGGGGGATTGCGAGGTTTCTAAAAAAATTGCTTGGATTAAATGGGACTTTATTTGTTTACCTGTGAATTGTGGTGGCCTAGGGTTCAGAGGTTGGGGGAATTTAATTTATCTTTGCTAGGAAAATGGTGTTGGAGGTTATTAAAGGAGAAGGATGAGTTATGGTACTGTGTTTTAAAGGCTAGGTATAGAGAAATGGGAGGGCGTATTAAGGAGGGGGGAAGCGACGCTTCCCTGTGGTGGAGGATGATCTGTCACGTGAGGGAAGGGGTTGGGACGGGGGCTGGAAATTGGTTTGATGACAATACTAGGCGGGTGGTTGGTAATGGTAGAAACACTTTCTTTTGGACTGACTACTAGTTGGATGGGGCTCCTTTAAAGCTTCAGTTCAGTCGTTTGTACGAGTTGTCAGTGCATAAGGAGTGTTCGGTGGAGGACATGGCGAGATTGGGGTGGGAAGAAGGAGGTAATGCTTGGGGATGGAGGAGGCGTTTGTTGGCGTGGGAGGATGATAGTGTGAGGGAATGCTCTGTTTTGTTGAATAACGTTATTTTGCAGGAAAATTTTCAAGATCATCGGAGGTCGTTACTAGATCCTATACATGGCTACTCGGCTCGTGATCTAGTAAACCCGCAAGTGCACGGTTCTACCAAAGTAGTAAAAAGAGAGTATCGTTCCAACAGGGAGTTGTTAAATTATTTGTCCTTTTTAAAATACCAATATAATATTTATAATTTTTTTTCACTAACATACCTTTATTTATTGTATTTTAATCATCTATACTATTTTACTAACTATAATTAATAAAGGTATTTTAGTAAATGATATACATATTATGTCCTTAAAATTAACATTTTTAATTATTTACTTAATAATCGTAAAAATAATTAAATGAAACATTTAATGTGAGACGGAGTGAGTGTAATAACCAACTCTTACAATGTACACATAATTATAAAATTATGAAATGATTCTATGTCAAGCAGGAAGAAGGGAAAAATATTTTAATGGAGCCATTGAAATCAAAAGAACCATTTTGTAGTTAAGAAAAATATATAAACAAAGATTTAAGAAGTGGGCAAGCAATCAAAATATGATACTTAATCAAATGCAATTGAAAGTCAACTAAGGTGGATATAAACAATAATTGACAGTGGGAACACTTCAATTGTCAAATTTAAAAACTTTTTAATTATTTAACTGTTTCTGTTGTAATAATCAGGAAAACCACCAAGAATCTGCAGCAACTTCAATTTTTGATTTTAAGAAACCAATATACATTGAATTTCTTAGCTGGTTCATTCAAATGCTTATTCTTGATAATTTAATATTAGCCTACTATTACGTCTACTAGTAGTATATAGTATATACATTGAAAGAATGAAACTTTGAGTCTGAATTAGCATTTTCTAAGTCTCCTCATAGTTATCAAGTACAAAGTCAGTCCACAAATATTAATTTATTTATGGAGAAAATATCCAGAAGAATACCAATAAGTCTCCTCTTAGGGTCCGTTTGGTTCGAGAATTAGAAGGGGATGGAAGGGGAGGGGAGGGAAGGGGAGGGATTTTAACGGAGGGGAGGAGAGATATTTTAATTAAAAACGTGTTTGGTTTGCAAGGGGAGAGGAGGGGATTTTAAAATTATTTTACTGTTTTACCCTTAAACTTAATTAAATAAAATAAACTACTTGATTTTACAATTTCAGAGACCAACCAATGACAAACACACATCTAAGCTGCTTATTTTATCTTAAACTGACTCATATTTTCCACAACAAGACATGAACCGGTGAATTAACATTAAAAAAAAAAGGATCAACAAGCAATAATAAGCTGAATTAAAATAAGATTATAATAATAATAAGGTCGTTGACATCAACAAAGTAGTAGTAGAAGTGGTTTTAGATGTAACAAATAAGAGTTATAGATAATGTAATAATAAAAGTTGATATAACAAAATAATAATAATAATAATTGTTATAAGAATAAGATAACCTAATAATAATAAATAATAATAAAAGTTGTTACAAGGTTAATATTGAGATTTGAAATTAATTTAAGGATAATTATGGCAATGTAATCAAATTTTAAAAAGATTTGCTCCCCTCCCCT
>Ga0228710_1010349_pt1 | contig 12511 bp, 10 predicted proteins | sample MedpolnodulmetaG_FD_177995 | JGI IMG/M metagenome (GOLD analysis project Ga0228710, IMG submission 177995) | Root nodule microbial communities from Medicago polymorpha collected in Santa Monica, California, United States - pink nodules | ecosystem: Host-associated > Plants > Roots > Nodule...
GTCTAAGAGTGATATACACTATTATCATTGTGAGAATATCTTATGACAATTTCATAACATACTATGTAGTATTCTCACAGTGGGTCAATCCAGTATAAATATTACTCCTAATATTTATACCTATGTGTAGACTTAATATCTCATATCTATGACCCATGAGATACGGTCATCAGTCTACATACATAATAGTCTCGACGCTTTATTATTATCCTTATTCATATTAAAGCTTGACTACGGATATATTTAAGAATAGCGTTCTTTATGATAATGTAATCCCATGATTAAGTCACACTTAACATATTATTACATGAACTATCTATTCTAAAGACTTTATTAACATAACTATAAATATAATAAAGATTCTCATATATTTATTCAATAATAAAAGTCATGATACATAAGATAAGTTCAACATAAACTATTGGCCTCTAGGGCTCACACCAACACGAAATTCTGTCAAAACCGAACCTTCTCTTCTGACGTGTGGCCCATCTTCTCTTGCACAATAATGCAATCTGTTACATCCTGTTTTTTGCTAGGATTATTTATTTATTTATTATATGTGTTTAATTGTTTGTTTGCGTGTTTGATTTGGGATTAGTGGATTTTTAGATGATAATGGTATTTTAGTCATTTTAAGACTAAGTGTATTTTGGTCATTTAATGAGTAAGGGTATTTAGTATTTTTGGTGTGGTGAGTTATTTTATTAGAGTTAGTAATAACTTCAGATAATTAATTAAGGTGGTGGTGTATGAGTATTTAATGGGAGGTTTTAGTGAAGTAATTGAGTAATAACATTTTAATGAGATGAGAAGTTACTAAGCCCATTAAGAGACCTAACCTAATAGTGGAACTATAAAAGGATAACTCTAGTAAGAAATTAGGGTTGTGTATTCCTTTCATAAGTTTTACCAAAAGGTGGCTAGAGATAGAGAGAAAAGAAAGTAGAAGAAGATCTTAGAAGAGGAAGAAGAGGAGATTCAAGAAGAACAAGGCTAGGAAGCAAGTTAGAAGAGGAAATTTAAGCTCTAGCTTAAGCTTTTGAGAGATTGAGGTAAGGGGGGTCATAATAAGCTATACTCACTTTTCTAGCTTTTGGGTTATGTTTGTTTTGCTTAAATTATGAAATTGATGATTATGTGTGTTAATTTTCGTGTTTGAAATTAAGTGTCAATTATGAGTATGATGAACTTTATGGAATTAAGTATTTTATATGCTTAAGTTGTGGTTGATGATGTAGAATAGGTTGTTTTTGAGAATTTTGCTTAATCGTGTGAAAACCATGAATTTTGTTGATGATTATTGCTCAAACATGTTTTAAATTACTTGTTGATTCATTGAGAATGTTTGAATATTGATGGGTCATGAATTGTTGGTGTTGGTTGTGAAGTTTGGCTTGAATTGTGAAGTTTTGGAGTTTTGTGAAAAATGACCATGATTATGAAAACTTGATTAATTGATGATATGAATCCATGTTTAATGTGTTTTAATTGTTCCTTATACTTGTGTTATCTGTTGATGAAGTTTGTTCAATAATTTTGGGTCAATTGGGATCAAAATTTAGATTTTGGAGTGTTTTTGGAGTGAGTTTCCAAGAGGGAACCCATTTTATGGGTTCCCTTGTCCTGTCTAACTCGCCCAGCGAGCCTGTCTGCGCCATGGCGAGATGTGCTGAACAACACACGGTGTTTTGCACATCCCGAGCCTTTGGGATTGTTTCCGGACATCCTCAAGGGTTCCTTTTGTGATGTTTTGATGCTATTTTGATTAATATAGTTACTAGGAGATCGTTTACTTTGATTTGAATTGGTTTTATTAATTTGAGGCGAACTTTGAATGAGAAATGAACATGAATTTGAAATAATCGAATGATGATTTTTCTTAAGCAAAATGATGATGTTATGACTTGTTTTCTGTAATGAGGAACTTAGATGAAGCATGTAGGTTTGATAAAGAACTATAAGAGCATGTTACTTGGTGTTTGGTAAAAATGTGAAAATAGACGAGCTTTGGTGAAATGATGAAATGTGACTTGTTAGCTTGCAAATGACTTTATGCTCATGATAATATGTTGGATTATGATTGAATGGTTGATTAATATGCATGAGATATATTGAATTTTGTGAAAATGAAAAATAGACGAACTTTGGAGAAAAATAGACAGACTTTGATAAATAATGGTTTATGCTAAGTTAACGTGTAAATAATTGTTGGCTACTTGTAAATAATTGGTGGGGGTTACGTTAGTTGGTGAAAAACATAATTGGTGGGGATTACGTTAGTGGATCACTCGGTAATATTATCTCTGGAATCCAAATTGATACCACATGCATGTATAGATGTGTCTAGAGCATTACATGCATATGAGTTATGTAAAACATGTCATACCTGATTATGTGACTTGGTGAGTTATGTAAATTATGTGGTTGGTGAATAATGTGACTTATGAGAAGTTGTGTACTTGAATATGTTTGCTTGGTGATACTTGTACACTTGAGACGAGGTTGTTAATATGAGAATGATGTGATGATTTATTGATGTTGATAAGTTTAAGAGAATGTTTGCTTGCTTTAATTAATGAATTATGCTTTAATATGTTGTGATTGGATTGAAGATGATATTCATATGATGTTAGTATTTTAGGAATGATGAATATGTATATATGCATGATTTACTTGAAATCCTAGAATGTTATTTTTTGTGCTTATATCTTTTTATGTGAATATTATCTAACCCCTTAGTGGTCGTTTGGTTGACCGCCTCACCATTTCTAAAAATGGTGTAGACGTGCATGCTTGAGATCGTTCGTGGAAACGTGAGTAACCGAGGCTTGCATGACACACTCCTCGTTTTTCTTTATTGCATGGAGTCCAGTATAGGTTTTGACCATGATTGTTGGGATTCTATGTTTATTTATTTTGAGATTATGTTGAGACCATATTGTTTATGTATTATGAGACCTGAGATAGATTGTTGAGATTTTGTGATTCATGCACTTTGAGATTTTGGATGTATCTGAGATATTTGAGACATTGTTTTTATTCCGCTGCGAGATTTATGAAAATCGAATTATGCATGTTTTTGAGAAAATGATGACGTAACATCTTGAACTCTTTGATTAAATGATTTATTTGCATTAAATATTGCTTGTGAGGTTCAAGGGTGTTATACAATCCCGAAACTTTGAAACCCTGCAGATTTCAACAGATCTATATTGAAATCAGGAAAACAAAGTCAAAAATAAACCGCAACCATCTTGCAATTGAAACACGAAACCGCCGCCGCCGCCACCTTCAAGGAAGATAACACGGCTTTAAACAACAACCGAATAAATCGACCCAGATGTTGCAGATCTAGCAACATTAGGTTTTCAACCATCTATACCCCAAAAACACCAGAGTCGTGTGTTGATAGCACCTCAGACCAAAACATGTGTGGGTTTTCAAACCGACGACGAAACAGAAGATCGTTGACGAAAGGACAATCCAACCCATGAGGGTGGATTGGTGATGCAGAGTAGAAAACTCGTGCACCACCACTAGGACCCACTACATAAGAACGACGAGAGAGTTGGAGAAGAAGGGAAGGGGTGTGGCGGCTGTTAGGTTAATAGAGAGAGGTCAAAGCGTTTTATGAATTATGATTTATTCTCAAACTCATTCAAAAATGATTATATATATATGGACACTCAAATAAACACTTTATTTACAGTAGTCTGAGAGAAAGAAAGAGACAAAGAGTGGTGTTATGGGTTTGAATTGTTGGTGATGTGACGAGAAGATAGAGAAAAATAGAAAATGTAATGTTCAATCGGTGTTGGGGTTATGTTTTTTGTCTGAATATAATAACTTTTTTCATAGTTTTTTTTTAAAGAAATAACTTTTTTAATAGTAAAATGCGGATATACGGTGCAAACATGGATGTAAATTGATATACATTAGACGGATTTATAGTGTTGATATTCGGAGCAACTGACACCACTACATTAATGTTTTGTAACCGGTTATAATTTTGACACCACTTTAAATTTTAAGTTTTCCACACATAAACCTAAAATAAAGCCAGACCAAACGCAGCCATAGTCTTATTATGACACCACTTTAAATAAAAATCACTTAAAAACCGAAAAGTTGTACGAGTCATCACATAGTTGTCCTCGTGAGCTTAACTTAGTTGATAAAGACAATGTATAATATATGCAAGGTCCGGAGTTTGAACCCCGACCAAAAAAAAACAAATCATGATATAGTCATGTTATTTAAATTTACTATTTTTACCCAATTTTTATTATACTTCTACACTTGTGTTTGTATTAGAATCAAACAATTAGTGTTGTATTATTTTAATACGCATGAATGGAAAAATATTTCAAAAAATAAAAAGCAACATTAGAGTCTCAATGACAAGTTAATGAAATGAAAAATACACATCACAACAACTAGGGCCATCCTTGAAAAAGTGATTCATAGATTTTGATTTAGAAAATCTTCCAGCTGATCCTAGAATAGGAAAAAAATGTTATGTTATCATCCAATTGATCGAGATATAACTTGAAGAGCTTCTATAAAAATGTTATGTCAACCAACGAAGAATGATTTCCCACAACGACAATCTGGATCTTCTTTCCATAGGTTTAATTTTTAGATTTCTGCTCTTTTTCCAGCAAGTTTCGCTCTCACCCAGCCAAACTGACCAAAATACCCTTGCGCTAGTTAACTAACGCAAATGTAAAAAAACGGGACTTAGTTTTTACACATACGCCGCATGAGTTAACTCACGCTAGTATATTTTAGGCCAAATACCTCCCTGGGTCCTTTAAGTTTTACGTTTGTTTCACATAAGTCATTTAAGTTTATAAGGTTTCAAATAGGTCCTTTAAGTTTCGAGTTTGTTTCGGATAGGTCCTTTAAGTTTATAAGGTTTCAGATAGGTCATTTAAGTTTCGAGTTTGTTTCAGATAGGTCCTTTAACTTTGGCTTAACGGAGGTTGATAGAAAGGACATATCTGAAACAAACTCGAAACTTAAAGGACCTATCTGAAACCTTATAAACTTAAAGGACCTATCCGAGACAAACTCGAAACTTAAAGGACCTATCTGAAACCTTAGAAACTTAAAGGATCTATCTGAAACAAACATAAAACTTAAAGGATTCGGGGAGGTATTTGGCCTATATTTTAACATAAAACATGATAAGCATGATTTTTTCTTGCCAAATTCAGGATATAAGCATGATTTTTTTCTTGGAGGGGATGGGTTGGGGCCAGGTAGCTTCCAATCCCCTCATGGATTATGAGTGGCATAACGTGAACATCATAGTTGACACATGGAATTTTGGATGTGCCTAATTTCCTTATGGGACTGAAATTGTGAATTAGCTAGTCATGGGGTTACATTGCTTGTATCAATCTTTGATACCTTAGCTTTAGGATTCATAACTCATGGACTGCCTATTTCTGAAATCACCATTTTCTTGTGTTCTTGCGCTTGTTATGAAAAAGAGAATATGCATATATATGTTAAAATATACTAGCGTGAGTTAACTCACGCAAGGTATAACACCTGTGTGAGTTAACTCATGCGGCGTGACTTAAGTCACACATGTGTAAAAAAACATAATTTTAAGATATAATTTTTGTAATCTTTAATTTTTTGCTTAGCTATAATGATACTACTATACAATGATATATATTTTTAATATTTATGAAAAACAATATCGACTCTACTTGTTGAAATTTCAAGATCCATTCCTAGACAGATTGTGTGAAATTTGTTTCCACCTTATTAGATAAATACGATATTTGTGTCTGTGTCATATTCGTGTGGGTATGTATCCACTAAGTTGATAATATATGGATTTTGACGTATCCACATGTTTAATATTCATTGATAACATTTCAAAAAAAAAAGATTTTTGTTAAAAAAATATTTATTCTTTATAATTACCTAAAATTTAAAAAGAAAAGTTCATTACATTCATTTTCTTCTTTTTATCAAAAATAATAATATTCATGCATATCCACACATAGTAATAATATTCGTGCATTTAAATTCTAACAAAAAAGAGTTCATCACATTCAATGAAAACATATACAATTCATCTCTTTTATGGTATTAGGTTGTTCGAGGACCATAATTGAAAGGATCTTTACTCTTTTATATTTACGTAAGGATATTTATGTGATTTACTTAGTTTTATAACATATATGGATATATGTGGGCACGAATATCATTAACTTTGTATTTGTATCCAATAAGTAACGTCTAGTTTAAGTATCCGTCTATTTTATCTATAGATATCCATTAAATGTAAAGATATATTAATCACGGACCCTCTTCTGTCTTCTTCTATCAGATGTGTACTGGCCCTTTAAATTGAAAATCAAATATATTTTTTTTAGACACGACAACATAGTATGAACCATCGTCGTGGATGCTCGTTTGAACCTCCTTACTTTGACAGAAAAACTCCGCTATCGCCATAGTGTTTTTTTTTATCAATGTATACATATACTTATTCATATTCAATTATTTATATTTTCTTAACAATGTACGACGTATACTTATCCATATTTAATTATTTACTATAAATTTTAATCTCCTCTTAGTAAAATTTTACTTTATTTATTACTGTATAATAATAATAATCATTTTATTATACTAGTTATAATAAAAAAAATAATTTAATTTTTTACATGTATGAGCAAGGGCGAGGACACCAGACCCCAATGAAGGTAAAGATGGAGACTCAAATTTCACGGCAAGAAAAGGAGACGAGGAAGATAAAACTCATCCCTAGTTTTCCTCCGTTCCCATACTTATTCATTCCTCTCTAGATATTAGACGAGCGACTACATTTCTAAGGTGTCATAACTCAAAACTAGTTCAGTTAATGTCTTTAAAATCTAAAATGAATAAATGAAGGAAAAAATGACACGAATTACATATCAAAATCATTTTTATTGCACGTAATATATTTATATTATATATTACATAAGATCATTCTACTTAGATTGAATGATCGGTACATGATTTATAGGAGGAGGACAGGCTTCACAAATGCATTGTCCAAATGCGCAACAGCTGAGAAATGCTTGGTTGCAGAATGGTTTGCAATCGATATTTTCAGAACATTTAACGCCTCTTGCTTCAACTGATGTTGATTTCCCTGTTATATATTGAATAATAAACGAATTTAATCATCGAATAAATAACAAAATATAAATTTCATAAATAAATGAACAGAAAAACATACAATAAGCACACTAGCTAGATATTAAGGTGCCTGACCAGTTATACAAATGAAAAGGACCAACAAAAATATTAAGGCGGAGATCTTTGCCATGGTGTTGTTTTAAAGCACACTAGCTAGGGCATTCCAGGGGTGATACACATGTATACAAACATGATAGTGCCTATAAATACAAACCAAAAGGGGTGTTAAATTTTATTTTTTTTTATGGAAAAAAGGGTATTGAATTTTAGTATATAGTTTTTCTTAGAAAAATATATTTGTTTTTATATTTATTCCATGTATTCACCAAAAAAATAATATTTATTCCATGTAATTTTTTTTATATTATAATATCATAAAGATGTGAACATAATATCTATATAATTTTTTGTAAAAAAAATCAAATTTATTATCTCAACATTTATTAATAATATCTTCTTTCATAAAAAATTATTAATAATATTTGATTTTTTACTTGTAAAAAAATCAAATAATTTAAATAAATGATGAGATATTGCTTTGAATATATATATTTTTTTTGGTGTTAACCTCCGGTTTTCAGGAGAAATGTGCCCTATAGTAATCCGGAGTTTAGTAGTGTCGTTTGAATTGCTTAGCCAAGAAAATAATATTATTAACCACTTAAATCCAGTTGTTTGGTTGATAATTTTTTATATGAGAATTATGTTTACGTTGGCTTAGTTCATCGTTAGTCTTGATAAATATTTTTATTATAGATACATGTTTATTACAAACATCGTCATGTTTCTCTATTTTTTTTTGAAGGAATCGTCATGTTTCTTGTTAGTTTAGATATATTAATCTTTAACTATGTTATAGATGAGAACAAATACGAGGACTAAATCAATCAATTATCATAGAGTTAAATAAAAATCAATAAATTCTACTGAACAAACTTCCTGTATGATTCAAAATCATCGGTTGATATATGGACATCCCTTGATAGAAACCTCAACTTCATTTATTTAAATCGTTTCTCCATTAAAGTTCTCACTTGTCTCTTAATTGTTCTTAGTAGCTTCTCTATTTGCACCATTGTTTTCTTTATTTTCAATTGTGTAACAAATCTCTAAGTAGGCCGTAAAAAAAAAAAATACCTATTTGAAATTTGCATTTGGTATATGTGTTTGTTATTTTCTTAGTCACTTTAGAATATTAGGAATGGCCAATGAAGAGATTATTCCCTTCAATTTATTAGTGTCCAACTCAATTGAGAAAATCATTCTCACCAGAGTTATGTAATGAATTGTTTTTTGAAAGGACTTATATTGATGAAATCTCTGCATAACCCAAAGATGAAACAAAATATTCAAAAGAGATGTAAGCATGGGATGTTAGCAATACTAAGATCCTTGCTCAAGAGGGTTGGGGGCATTTGAAACGTTTGTATAAGAAGTCTAATTCTGCAAAATAGTACAAGTTTGAGAGTGATATTAGGGATACTAAATAGAATAGTATGACTATTCACAAATTCTATTCAGCCAAAGACTAATTATTTGTGGGATCAATTTTCTCTTTTGGAATCAGCTGAAATGAAAGTTGTCAAAGTGTACACCGACCAAAGAGAAGAACAATGTAACGATCTGGTTTTAAGATTTTATTATTTAATTGTCTTATTTATTATTTAATTGTTTGGTGTGTTATATTTGTTGATTATTTGGAATTTTAGAGATATTAATGATATTTTGGTACTTTTGGGTGTGGAGAATTATTTTAATGAAGTAATTTGTAGTAACAATTTATGAGTGATAGAAAGTTACTAAGCCCTTTAGTGAGTGTGACTAGAACAAGAGTATATAAGAGGATAGTCTTTGTGAAAATTAGGGTTAAGAGCTCATTTACTCATTTTGAGAAAAGAGACATATATATATATATATATATATATATATATATATATATATATATATAGAGAGAGAGAGAGAGAGAGAGAGAGAGAGAGAGAGAGAGAGTGAGAGAGAGAGAGAAGAGGAGATTTCAAGAGAAAAAGGGAGATCAAGCTTGGGGGAAAGCTCAAGAGAGAGATTAGAGTGAAGATTAAAGTTGCTTTTGAAGATTAAGGTAAGAAGAAAAACTTATATATACCATTAAGTGATTATGAGTGATATAGTAGTTATGGGTCATGTTTGATTAAGTGCTTTTCATGAAATTGATGTTATGATTATGTTGATTATGAGTATGATGAACTTTGTGAAATTAAGTTGTTTATGTGCTTAAGTTCATGTTTGAAGTTAAAAAATAAGTTGTTTTCGAAGTTTTAGCTTAAATGAGTGAGAATCATGATATTGTTGATGCCTATTGTTCAAATCATGTTATTAATGCGTGTTATATGGTTGGGTATGTTTATATGTTGAAATCTATGCAAGTGATTGTGTTAAAAGTGATTTTTGGATGAAATTGTGAGTTTTGTGAATTTTGGAAAATTGATGATTATTTCATGAATTTGAAGATTGAATCTGTGTTTTGAAATGTTTTGAATGTTGTTTTAAACTATGTTAACATTGGATGAAGTTTGTAAAACGATTTTGGGTCAAATAGGATCAAAAATGGGATTTTGGGGAGTTTTTGGAGTGTTTCCCGAGAGGAAAACCCACTTATGGGCTTCCCAGGAACAAGAGGCTCGCCTGGCGAGCAGATGCTGCGCCAATGCGAGCGAGTGATGAACAACACTTGCTGTTTTGCACTCTTTGATCATTTAGGGTGTTTCCGGACATCCCTAAGTGTTCCTTATGTATTGTTTTGACGTTGTTATGATGAATTGAGTGTATGTAATCATGTTTACTTGAAATTGATTAAGTTTTATTGAATTAAGACGAACTTTAGAGATTTATGAACATGGCTTTTGAAATGGAATCGAAATTAGGTTTTTCTCAAATGAAATGTTGCTGTTATGATTTAATTAATGAGAATATGAATGTAGAAGAAGCATGTAGGTTTGGTAAGGATACTTATGATTGTGAAATTGGATTTTGATGAAATGTGAAAAATAAACGAACTTTGAGAAAATAGACGAACTTTGGTGAAATGATTGATTAAGGCATGAAAGTTTGCAAATGGCTTTATGTTCATGATAACATAGTGAATAATGATTGAATTAGTTTTGATATGTATATGTTGAATTGATTAGCTTGGTGAAAATACTTAATCGTCTTTAAATGCAAATTGTGCTAAATGAATGAATGTTGTTCTTGATATGATAAATGATTGATGATGATTATGGTGTTGATAATTTTGGTGAAGATGATTTATTGATGATAATAATTCATGATGGTGTGTTTATGTATATGTATAAATGGTGATTGAATACATGTATATAAAGCAGTGATGTTGATTATATGGATGATGAATTGTTGATGTATGGATGTATTGATTTGACGATGTTTTTGTGTGTTTATATTATATGAGGGAGTGAAGCATGTAATGATAAACGAAGTGGTGATGTGCATTGTCGAGTCTATACTTGAAGTCCATGCATCATGAGTCATTGGATGTTTTAGCATCCGAAGTGGTGAATAGGATGTTTTAGCATCAGTGGTGGGATAAATCGGTAAAATAAACCCGACATCCAAAAATGGTACCACATGGATGTAGAGTCGTGTCGAGAACATTACATGCATATGAGTGTATGTGAAATGCCTCATACTTGGTTATGTGAAATTATGTGAACTATGTGGATTATGTGAATGTTTGTGGAGATGTGTACATGATTATGTTTGTCCTTTTGTGATACTTGTACATTTGTGATGAAAATGATGGAGACATATCTTGGTAATTTCATTTAATGATGATTATTTTGGTGACGACGATAAAATGTGAATTATGTGTACTTGACTTGGTGATTCCTTTGATGATGATGACTTTCTTGTCTATACTCTTGAGATGATGATTGTGTTTATTTGAAGTGATTAGATGAGAGTATATGTGAATATTGTATGTTGTGATGAACATGGGTAATTGAAGATGTAAAAGGTAATAAAATATTATTTGATGAGAAGAGATGTGAATGAGGTGAATGATGTGGATTATGTGAATGAGATGAATTATGTGATTTATATGCATTATGTGAATTATGTGTTCTATCTGAATATAAGTGGAGATGAGTATATGATTATATTTTATAAATGATGATGTTAATGCAATTTGATGATTATGATAAATGGAGAATGATATAAGAAACTTTTGTATCATTAATGTTGTTTATTTATGAAAGTATGTATATGTGATATTTGAAATCCTATTATACTATACTTGAGTCTGTAGTTTCTTAATGTTGAATCTAAACTTATCCTCCAATGGTTGTTTGGTTAAACGTCTCACCATTGTAAAATGGTGTAGACGTGCAAGTCCAAGACGCTTGAGAGGGCGTGAGTATCGAGGAGTTGCTTGAGACCTCCTCCTTTATTGCTTTTGTAGTCTAGATTAGGGCTCTGATTAGGACCTTTTGGGATTTATTTTGTTTATATATTATGTTGGATTTATGTTGTGGACAATGTTGTTTTATTCGATGTATTTTGAGATTGGATCATGATGTTAAGATCTTGATATGATTTTGGAGATGTTATTTATTCCATTGCGAATTTTTGATGAAAAATTTTATATGCATGTTTTTGGAGTTTAATGGCGTGGCACCTTGAGCATAATATGATTTATTTGTCGTATTTATATTAAATATTAATAGTGGGGTTCAAGGGTATTATAAAAAAATGCCCAATTCAATTTTTGGTGGCTCTTCATGATGATTTTGAGAAACTTTTTGGAGCTATTTTGCATTGTATTCCTCTTTTTAGTGTTGATTCATGAAATAAAAAGCAAAGAAGAAACTTAACAAGAGAAAAAAACATGTCATTCTATCAAAGATATCTTTGAGTTTCTTTGAGTACCGGGTTGAGTGACATAAGTTTAATTTGTGTTTCTTTAATGTTACAGTTTGCGATTTAATTCAGTGGATAAAATAAAAACTGCATACAAAACCAAGTCGCGCGTTTGAATAAAAAATTGGCTCAAATACATCCAAATCAAATATAGTTTTTTGCGGTTTTAGTTTGGATTCATTTGATTTGCGGTTTTTCTATTGGATTTCTTTGATTTTGAACACCTTAATTGATCTTTCATTGTGCATATACAACATTAAGGTGTTGAGGCAAAATCCCTAATTAATTTTAAAGATAACAAACCTTGATGATTAAGGAATTAATGGACTTTGATTAATTTGTTGGTATTTAACTTGTGCTCTTGAGTGGTTAATTAAGACAGGAACAA
>Ga0228710_1010354_pt1 | contig 12505 bp, 10 predicted proteins | sample MedpolnodulmetaG_FD_177995 | JGI IMG/M metagenome (GOLD analysis project Ga0228710, IMG submission 177995) | Root nodule microbial communities from Medicago polymorpha collected in Santa Monica, California, United States - pink nodules | ecosystem: Host-associated > Plants > Roots > Nodule...
TTTTTTTTTTTTTTTTTCACTCTGTTAAAAGTTCTTTAATGCTATAAAGTGAGAAAACCTGAGAAAATTATGGAAAGTGGAGAGAAAGAACAACCATAACATCAATTTTCACAGTTCTGATCTGACATTTCATCTTTTTCTCCAAGGATTATTGGGGAGGGGGACAGCATAAGAGAGTATACTACTTACTCTTCTTTAAGCCAGCAGGCTTTGCTTGCAATACAGCATTCATAAATGCACCAATATTCTCCCGTAAATTCTCTTCTTTGTAGCTTACCTGTGGATATTACTGTAAGCACATGAAAATATCTTGTGCAACACACCTATTGTAAGGAAATCTAAAAGTAGTTGGAACTTGGAAGAAAATACAACAGTACCTTTCCAACTCCCACATGCAAAATTGATTTACTTTCCATTTTAAACTCAATGCGACCCTGTCTTAGCTCTTTCAACTGCCCAGCAATATCACTAGTCAGAGTACCTAGCTGCAAACCATATTGATAAAACCAAAACTAGAGTTAAATACAGTCCACATGCCCTACACTTTAAAAAAAATATAAAATGTCAACCAACATTGAGAAACTAACTTTCTTGTCTGGCATCAGTCTCCGCTTTCTGAGATATTGTGCTATCTGCATACCAATTCATATAAGCTTTAGAAGAAGCCATTAATTTAGATGACTGTATAAGAACAAGATGATTCAGATTCAAGATACCTTTCCAAGATGTGGTGCCATTCCAGGAGTGGAGAAGCACTTGTCAACTTTGAGCTTATTATTACCACCTATAAGAGTATAAGTTCTATTAGATATGAAACTTTATAGATTTTACATTCTCAGCCTAAAGAGAGAAAGTTCTAATTACTAAGGCAATTTAACATGCAAGTTACTTAAACCTCACTGCACTGTTGAGTAAAATTTAAAATGTCTCAAAACATGAAACGTGATGGAACACATGTAACTGAAAGAGTGCATACAAAATATTTTAGGCAAAAGCACAAACAGAGAAAAGCAGAAGAAAAAAAAATATACAAAGATAAGCTAGCATAAAGCACAAACTGAGCATATATACACAGAGTGAGAAGAACATGCTACTAAGAAAAGCAAGCACAGAACCAACAAGAGACGATATGCATCTGCACATTCTCTCCATAAATTTAGTATGGGAAAAATCTATCAGCGTGATCAACAAAATTGTTGTTTGGAGAAAGAGATCAGTTCATTACTAGCAATCTCCTCAATAAGCTCTTTACCACCAACTATATCAGCTCCGGCAGCTTTTGCTTCCTCTGCCTCTGCCCCTTCTGCAAAAACAGCCACAGTAACAGCCTGGAAGATATGGATAGTTAGATGATAAACCGACCTTTATATCAATATCAATTGCTTAATGTACATAAGTTACCTTGGGGGCACCATGAGGCAGAATCACAGTACCACGAACTGCCTGCCAGAGTTGAAACCATTAACTTCTAAAATAAAGGATTGAAAAAACAGCATATAAGAATTTTTGTCCAAAAACAGAATATAACAGTGATATGGGATGTATTAGCACAAAAAAGTTTAGAGCTGAAAAATGATGAGAATTTTTTAGATCCAACTTGTTTGCAGTCTTGGAAGAAATTTCTTCAATAAATAATTCATTTGACATAAATAATAATAGATCTCACATTATGCAGTACTTGGAACATTTGAAAAAGCTATATCACTCGAAGATATTACCAGATATTAATCAAAAGGCTTAATTGCATGTTTGATCCCTTATGTTTATTTTAGTTTTCAAGTTGGTCCCTTATGTTTTAAAAGTTTCAAATTGGTCCCTTACGTTTTAAAAGTTTCATGTTGGTCCAAAACGTTACTCACGTTGGAATAAGTCAGTCCCTTCCGTCACTTAACCTTTAAAGATTTGGGTTGACAATATGAGTGATAGAACCTTAACTTATTTAGAAAATCAGTTTAAAACATTTTTTTTAATTTTTTTGGTTTATTAAACTCAATATCATGTCGCGAAAGGGACTAACTTATTCCAACGTGAGTAACGTTTTGGACCAACTTGAAACTTTTAAAACGTAAGGGACCAACTTGAAACTTTTAAAACATAAGGGACCAACTTGAAAACTAAAATAAACATAAGGGATCAAACATGCAATTAAGCCTAATCAAAAACATGTCATGAGCAAGGCTAATGATATCAAGCAGTTTCTGAATATAACAGAGATGTTCCATGTTTGCTGAATATATCAAAAAATAAGACCCCTTTCTCTAACTATCAATTCAAAGTATACTTGCAAATACAGGGTAGGTGATTCGAGATGGGATAATTCGAAGTCCTCATAGACGTTTCTAGCACATGAAAGTTATATAGATGAGAGCATATTTATTTATCATTGGCAACAAATAACTAGTAGATGTTAATTAAAAGGGCATGTCTCCCAAGTTTTGAGAGTATCAATGATAGTATGCAACTTGTTGAACAGGCCAAACCTATAGAATTTCAGTTAACATGTCAAATTTAAAACGTACATGGCATTCAAAGAATCACTCAAGCACACAAAATATACAAAAACAGAGGCAGAACAGGAAAAAGGAATATATTGAAATATACCAGTTCTGTTCGCTTTGAATCAATGCCCAATCTTACATGTGCTTCAACAGTTTCATCAAACTTTGCCTTGGCATTGGCCTGAACAATATGTAATTATAATAACTGAGAGTAAGCAATGGAACATTACAGGTAAAATAGGATGGAGGTAATTGTTACAGATGTGCAGTATCCATAATCCAGCCAATGGCACCAAAACTTAGACATAAGTGAATGAAAAATATATAAATGACGAAAACATTTGGAAAAGACAAATTTCTCTTTCTCAGCCAATCAAGAATAGAGATATCTTTGACATGTTACTTGGTTTATGGCTTTTAGCTATCCTAATCCTAATTCCTACTACTGCATTAATTTGGCATCATTTGTCATTAGAAAATGTAAAGAGTGCAAGAGAGTACGGAAACAACCAATAGAATTGTTAAAAACAATGAATATTTGAAATTCAAACTTCAAAGTGCAACAGGGGGAAACTGTCTCAGAGTACACCCATTACACTAGCACATAACATATATAATATATAGTATATCAATGATTACATGCAAAAACATTCACATGTATGTACACATTCACATCTACAAGTTGTGGCCCTTCTAGAACTTCACTGCAATCGATATTTCTTTCCAGGAAGACTTGTGGGATTCATCTTCAGTCCCTCACTAAAATATATAAAGTGTCGTATGAGGTATCTTATCGACAGTATATATGAACAACTAAGGTTCAACCACATTAACATGATTTATCACACAGGTACTTTGCCAAAATTTCTATATAACAACAACGTACAAATTGTTTTACAATAGCAAACAATAGCAATACCATAGGGTTTAGTTTGAATAAACTTCTAACTTTTAGGAACTTGCTAACTGAGATAGGCTCTTGTAAGTTTATAAATGTTTATGAAGAAGTTAGTAGAAGGAGTAAATAAACTAAGCTGTATGACTATTTAAAAAATACAGCACTGGGTATGTTAGAATAAGCTCATTTGAGCTTGTCTACCGGCATAAGCACTTGTGAGCCAATTTGGGAGAGATTATGAAAACAGCTTATAGTAACCTATCAAAACAATTTGACTTTATTTTTTCTATTGTTATAGAAACAGCTTATGCATACGTACTTACATGATAAGCATTTATACTATAAGCACTTGATTAAGTTATTTATCCAATAACTACTTATTGAAAGTATCTAAGACAGCCATAAATATCCTAATAGCAAGACTTCTTTTTTCACAAACAATTTCCATTTGCAACAACCTAGGGTTAAATTTAAACCAACAACTTAATTCTACTTAAATGGGTTAAAAATTAAGTAACACAGGCCAATCACTAATGAATTATTAGAAAATGAAAGAAATAATGAAGGGTAATAATCTCTTTCCGTACCTTAACTTGGCGAATGGCTTCAGACAAATCAAAAAGAGGAGGTTTCTCCTTTTGCTTAGGCTTAATCAACAAAGGAAAAGGAACCTTCATTTTTTCATCTTCCACAGATTTCATCATTTTCTTCCTCAGCTGATCCTCCGTCTCAATTTTCCTCCTCTCAGTCTCCATTGCATCGACATCACCTGGTGCCTTATCGTCGGGAAGAGGAGCCACCCTTACAGGATAAGACACCGGAGTTATCGACGGAGCGTCTTTAACATAGCGAATATCCTCGCGCGTCCAGGCGCGTGGTTGTTCGGGGATGGGGGTGTCAGACGCCTGAGGAGGAGGTTGAGCGTTGGAGGAAGGTTTGGATTCGGGTTCAGGTGGAGGCGGGTCTTGAGGTTTGACGGGGTAGGAAACAGGTTGGATTGGAATGGGCTGTTGGAAGAGAGGATTTGATTCGGAGGAAGAAGAGAAGGATCTGAAGGGATGAGAAAGGGGAGAGTGGAAATGGGAAGGGTGGTTGGTGAAACAGTGGCGGCGAGCTTGAGAGAGGAGAAGCTTCAGCGACGCCATTGCAGTCACAGTGAGAGAGAGAGAGAGGGTTTTTGGGGGGTTTGGACAACCGGGTCAAGGTGATGGAGAAGTACTTGGTTGGTTCGGGTTTTTTAAGAACCGGATTAAGAAACACGTTCAAATATGTTAGAGAGAGATAATCAATTTAGCTCAGCTAAAAGTGGTATCATTTTTCCAATTTAATTTCTAAAGTAGTTTTTTCTTCTAAAAAAAATATATAGTTTTTAAAATATACATAAAATTTGAGGGAAATATAGTTGAGCAATACTAGCAAAACTCTCTTTTTGAGCAGTTTGATAGAGAATTTTTTCACCTATAATCAAACTTGATTCTTTCAAATGATATGTTTTTCGATGGAACTAATTAACCATTCAATACAATTACTTAATTTGTTTAAGGATATTTTTTACCAGAGAAAAAAAATCCAAAATATAAGAAAAAGGTTCAAAATTATTATTTAAAAGCACAATGATTAACAGAAAAAATTGCATTAAACCCCAATATGTGAAAGAAGGTTCCAAAACTAAATTGTAGAAGAGAGTAATTGTATTGAATGGTTAATTAGTTCCATCGAAGAACATATCATTTGAAAGAACCTACATAAATCATTTTAAATGAGTTCCACTACCATTAATTTTTGTATATTTTTTCAATATTTAAATCTTTATCTTTTCTAATAGAATAAATGGAGAGAATCCTTAATGGAGGTGATCTTAATGAAAAATCCTTAATGGAGATGATCTTAACTCGTTAGTAAAATTTTTGAAACTCTTTCTGACACCAATATGCTGACCCTTGTACAATATCCAATGTCCATGATTTGTAATTTGGGAAACCAATTATGACTGTAAATGGAAAAGAAAAACATTTCTCTCTATTTTGCATTTGTAACGAAAGAAAATAAAAGTGTGCCAAAAAAATTAAAAATGTAAACTGCCTATAAAAGTTAAAAATTACAATTCACAGAATTAAGGAAAACCAAATTCATTTTAATTTCTAACTCCTAATTTACTTGTTGATGAAAGAATTAAAAGTAACTTGAGTCCCCTAGTAGTAAATCGAGCATGTCATCAGGAGTAAGAAGAGTTGTTCCACCAACAAGCAACTCTATATCAGGTCTTCCGCTGTCAACCAATGCCTGCCTTGCTTGACGCACCTAGGTAAAGAAAAGTAATACAAAATTGTCTTATGTTACTGCTTTATGCGAATAAAGGATCAAGTTTTATTCTAAACAAATTTGAATATATAGAGAAAACACACAATCAATGTCATCTTTTAGAAAATATTAGCCAAGTTGGTAGAAACCAAGAGACCAAGGCATTCGAGAATTTCACCTCTAGTCCATTAATGCCCCCGATGACAAACACCAAAATGACATTTTGATCAGCAAGACTTGGTTTAGCCTGCAGCATTTGTATAGACAATAAGGATAGAAAAGGGAGAGAAAAAAACAGTGATTAGCATATTTTTAAAAAATGGATGACTAAATCAAAAGTCCTGCATAGGTTAAGGAACCATAATCACCTGACTATGGCCAAGAAGTCTTCCGAACCCACGATTAATAATGCGCCCCACAGTGGAAGAATGATATTCTAACCCAGGCACATCGTACTTGCCCAGCACCCTTGCTAATACCTTATAAACCAATCCCTTTCCGGCATAGGCATCTTCATCAAAACTGCCTTCCACGGTCAATGAACCATCCCTCAATGGTAGATTCTTTCTTTTCAAATTAGACAACTTATGAAGAAATTTGAAAAAGTTATCCACCCTATCACGCAACTCCAACTTTAGTTGCATATCACCATATACTTGTTCATTTTTATTATCATCCTCACCATCTTCATCACCCCATTTGCCCCACTGATCATCGTCAAAATCATCAATCTCCAGCTCTTCGGTAGCTTCCTCTGATTTTGACTTGCTTATATTAGCTTCAAGCTCTTTCTTTAGCCCATCTAGAAACTTCAGATTTACTACAGATGAGTTTTCAAGAAGAGCATCAACAACGGCTTCTTTCAACAGACGTTCCTCTTGCCAAGAAAATGGCCCATCAGAACCAGCTGTTGGAAAATTCTGACCTGCCAAAATATATCCGATGATCATTAACAGCAAAGCATCTTGCAAAGAAATCAAACCCTTCGAGATATCCTTTTTCCCTTTATTTATGTGTGATCCCAACAGAGCACTCTGATTTATGAGATCGCCAATTTGAGCGGCAAGACTTTGACTGGTTTCTCCAGAGCTTATGCTCAGAGTTTTCACTGCACTGCTAAATGCATCCCATTTGGTGCAATTTGATTCCTCAAGGGCTGATAATGTGGCTGACGCTAATAGGATAATTCCTTTGTTCCTTAGCAAAGATGATTGGCTCTTGGACAATGCTTTGATCATAGCTTGCAACTCAAGAGTTGTAACAACAGAAGAACGAGATTTCACATTCACAGTAACATTTTCCCTGCGCATAGCTTCTTGTAGCCATTTCTTTACCAGTACGGCCCCACGTTTTGTTTCTTCATCTAGTATAGCTTCCAAGAATGGCACGCCGCGAAAATTATCAGAGGAGACAAAAGATCCGGTGAATATATCTACACCAGAGTGACTTGGCTTGTCATAAATTTTCTGACTAAGATTAATCAAGTCTGCAACCTGAGAATCAGTGTCTCTGGAGTTCCACCCGCATAAAAAAGCTTCAACACTTTCTAAAAGCCGAAAGTTGTCTAGTTTCGAATCTTCTTCATTAAGGATCTTTGCAAGTGGTATCTGAACATCTAAAGGAGCACGTTGAAGGTAAGAAGAACCAAGTTTGAGTTGGCTTCCTGAACCTTTGCCTAGGATATGGGAAGTTGTTCTTTCTCTACGGGGCAAGGCAGAAAATATACGGTCAATAAGTGAGTCCCCGTGGCAACAAGGAGTGAGAAGATCGAGTGTGCGATCAATGAGTAAAAGCCCCACGGGCCGTTTACGGCGACCAATGTCATAAAGACTTGACATGTCTGTCAAAATTTTGCCAACAGTTTTTGACATATCACCGAGGGAGAAAATTTCCATTTTCAAGTCCATCTACACCATAAACAAAAGAAGAAATGGTCGAGGTATCAAATTAGTAATTAGAGGAGAAACAAACAACAAACAAAAAGGTACTCTAACTGATGGAAAAATAGCAATATTTTATATACAACAACAAAATCCTTTTCCCCATTAAGTGAGGTTAGCTACATGGATTCAATGACACCGTCATGTTCTATTAAATACTTCGAATAGGAAATGTATCAAGGACTATTTCAATCGGTAACAATCTTAATAAATAAGTTTTACTCAAGTATTATTATTTTTTTTCCAAAAAAAGGCTTAAGTGTACCCCAGTAAGCTTGTGATGATGGCAAATACTAGTTCTATGACAGTTCTTTTACGATGTACAAAGTTAAAACAGGTCTTTTGTATGCAGTAAATAATAAAAAAATTCTTAGAAATTTTTATGAAGAACAAAAAATTCGTGAAGTCGAGTCACCAGAAGCTGTTGCACACATTTCAGCAAAATAATGCATGTCATTTGTTACCTTGGCTGCCAAATGGTAGAGGAAGTGTGCTGTAAGAGTTGCCCCAGGAGGTACATCATCAGTATCAGAGATCAAGCCAGTACTGAAGGGAGGCAAACCAGGAGTAATGGAATCTTCATGTTTTGCTGATAAGTACGACTCAGCCACCAGTCCTTCTGAAGGAAGAACAAATGCTTTTGGTGAAATGGGACATAAAATCATGGGAAAATGGTGAACAGAAACAACCAATTCCTGCACTGTATCTGCAATAAGGTCTAATGGATTGTGTTCATAAAAATCTCTTCCACTTGAACTAGCTTCAAGATGGGGAACATCCTCTCCACTGGAAGGAAACTGAAAGCGACCTCCATCTTCAAGGTTAAGTTTTTCCTGTAACATGCTACCAATCTGCCTAGGTTTTTTCCCAGATTTCTTATTTAGTTCTTCATAATCTTGTACTAGTAACGACCCATAGTCACTATATGCCCCTGGTCCCAGAGGTGAATCAGGAAACACTGAGTGAGCCATCTGCATTTTAACTAGAATTAGAAAATCCAATTAAAAAAAGATAAATATGAAGGAAAGCTGATAGGAAAAAAGTGTTGGAAAAAATAAATGTAAATTAGTACTACAAATATTTACAGATAAATATTTTTACCCTTATAATTTTCTTTGACAAACTTTTTATCATTGTGTTGATCATTGCTTATGACCAATATAATTTTAGGAGAACATAAACTAATATTGTTGATTAAATAAGCTACCTCAACTGATGACATGACCTGTGTTAACTTCCCTCAAAAAAAAAAAGACCTATGTTAACTTGTTCCTAAGACATTTATGTACAAAGTACTAGAGACAGCCCAAACTATTCCACAACAGCTAGCCAATTCGACTACTACCATAAAACCATTTTTTCTAAAATAACTATAGAAATCAACTTTACTTCTAGTAACCGTTAATACTATTAGTTCATTACTGGCAGAGAAACTTGCCAACCAGTCACATATTACTAAGATCTGAATGATAATGAACAAACCATGGACAATTGTGCAAGATAATTCATTCTTCAGAGACTAGCAGCTGATTTTACCATTAACAGACAGACAAAGAAGTCCCCATCGTATATGCCAAGTTAATAGTGCTACACTCTAAAACTATCTCTGATTTTATGTTAAAGGTTTGATACTAGAGTTGCATTGGGATATCATACTCCAATACTAAATTGATTATAAAGCTAACCACATTCTTAGAAAGAGAAAAAAGAAGAAAAAAAACATAGATTTCATCCATATCAAATTATTCCAAAAAAAAAAGTTATGAAGTAAAGTTCGTAAATAGATAGCTGACAAACTATTATATCATAAATTTAAGAAAATGCCACGACACATTAAAATCAAGAGGTAAAATCGCATTTAAAAAAAAATACAGCTAAGCCAGCATCAAATATAAATATAGCATGAAACAATGATCCCAAAAATATATAGCCAATTAAAGAGATAAAAAAGAAGAGAGAAACTAGCAGGAGTGATAAATAAGCACCTCGGAGATAGATGTGAATATAATGCAATGACGAACAACTTGATGTGTCGTCAGGCAACGCAAAATATATCGATGTGCGTCACTTAGTAGACGTGATGTGATTACCACAAGTTTTCTCGCAGGATCAGAACTTGAATTCCAATCACCCACCTGAATGAGGAACAATTAATAAAGAGTAGATATAGTGTGGCTAACTTTAAAATTAGTCATAGACTAATATGGAACAAAACAAACAAACACATTTGGAAACACAGAAATATGAGCCGGAAAATGTACAGACTATAGAATACACACACACGCACATGATGGCAACTACATGTATTGTTACATACAGCATTGATTATAAATTAATTTTACAAAAGGATGAAAAGGACATGGCTAATCATCTGCAAGCGCTAAAACTTTCCACTGTTGTATGTTCAAATGGATGTATCGTGAGAATTTCAGGAAGATTAAAAATAGAATTTAATTAGTATACTCTATCTGAGTATAATTAATTTACACATGTATATGCATCCAATGATAGGTTGTCACATCCATTAATGAATATGAAAACACATTAGTTGTCATATTCATTAATTGATGTGGCAATACGTCATTGGATGCATGTGTAAACTGATAGAACATACTAATTAAACTCTTCAAATAATATTTGCATGCAACTTAAAGAGAATATGACCTTCAATATCAGTTGCATTATGAATTTTACATCTTACATAAAGATAAACAGCAAAAACACACACTTACACTATTCGCGCAAAGAATGAAAACACATTGTAGCTTACTCATTTATACAACTACTCACAACATCAAGGGCAGTCATGTTTTCCAAACTACAGACAGCGCGTGCTCCGAGTTCAAGAAGAACTGGATATGCTTCAATAAATTGAAAACTCTCAGTAACTCCGGCATCTAAATAAACAATTGCACCTTCAATGTCTTCCGAAATCTGAACAATTCAGAGAATAATTAATTAAATTGAAAGGATCATAATTGATAACAGTAATGCAATCTAGGTTAATATTCTTCCCTATAAATAACCACTAAAACAAAATTGAATACCTGTGTAATGGAGTCGATGCAAGATTTGATAAGATTGACGGAAGCCATTTGAATGAGAGTTGAATTGGGATAAAGTTTGATTCGCTAGGAAGGAATCGCGTAATGCTTTTGAATTAGGAGTGAGTGGAAAAGAATTGAGATTCTGAGAAAACTGAATTGGGCATCCGAAGAAATCGCGAGAGAATCGGATCCTTCGTCTTTTCTCTCCTCAACGGGCAGTCAGAGCACGGTCCGTTTTCCTATCGGGAAAAAAAAAATGAATTGCAGCTCTTTTTTGTAATAATTTTGTTTTCTAATTTTTATTTTTAGGTATTATTTTGTCATTAATTTTTTTGGTTATTTAAAAAAAAAAGTTTTTTGGTTTATTTTGATTTTTTAAGAGTTGGTTATTTCACTTATAGTTACTAGGGTGTAAGTGGTTCGGACAAAACCAACGGAACCGAAAATTCAAACCGAACTAAACCGAAAAAATATTCGATCAAGTTTGGTTCGGTTTGAAACCGATCCGAACCAATCAAAACCAATCTAGTTTGGTTTATGGTTTTTCATTTCGAAATTCGTAAAACCGATGAACCAATCCGATGATAACCTCCTTATTTTACTAATATTATCCTACCTCACACAAACTTATGGTTAGACTCAAAATTAAAGTCCAATATAAAATACTTTTTAACCCATTCAACTTTGAAATAAACTCAATCTTATATGTTCTAATTGTTTGTTTATTTAAATTGATTTGTTATTTTGACTATGTTTTAATTTTATGATGTTCTTTTGGAATTTTTGTGTTTATTGATGAATGATGGATGTATGAATCATGGACGATTGAAATATTTGAGTTTGATGAAGTTGTTTTTGAAGACTGATGGATGAATGAATCTTGGATCATATGTATGAAATATTGAGTAAGGTTAGTTATAAAAAGTTGTTTGAAAAATAGAGAACATGAAAAAACAAAATATGAAATACAATTATACAAAGTTCTATGAAATATTTTGTGAGAATATGAATTTTTTTTAATTATATTTTTAAACAAACCGATCAACCGAACCAAATCGATTAGTTTGGTTCGGTTTCTTTTTTGAAAAACAGTGAAAACCGAACAAATCCAAATTGATGAAGGTTTCATTGGTTCAGACATTTTTTTGACTGAAAACCAATGCAAGCTGAACCGTTACACTTACTCTCTCTCTCCTTCTTTATTTTTTTCTTTCTAAAATCATCTTACAAAAATCGCAGGTATTAAGAAAATTTGTTAGAGTAATAAATTTATCTAAAATATTTTTAACTAATACTAATAATACTCGTGCATAATGTTCTTGTGAGCTTACCTCGGTTGGTAGAGACGGTGCATCATATATATTTAATGAGTGATAATGCATCTGCAAATTTGTAACTTAGGGACAAATTTTTTTTTAAATGATTTTATGATTAGAGACAGTAACAAATGAATCTCATTTATTTTTTACTAAAATATTTCAAAAGTCTCTGCAAATATGCTTATTTGACTTTTGGTCCTTGTAAAAAAAACGGTGGCCATGAGGGAGGAGGAACCGAGGTTGAAAAAGATATGTGTTTCTCAGATTTCCTCTTCTTCTTCCCCTTTTATTTCCAGGGGTTATTAATTTTATTGATTTAAAATCCAAAAATTAAATTAAAATAATAAAAAAAAAAAACCATTTCTTAATTATTTAAATACATGTAAATGCCATGTGGGGCATAATTGTACGGTCGTCACATGCCAAGTAGGATAAAAATGTGGCAAATCATCACTAAACTGGACCAGGGGTATTTTTTTTAAAAAAAAAAATAAATTTCATG
>Ga0228710_1010355_pt1 | contig 12502 bp, 2 predicted proteins | sample MedpolnodulmetaG_FD_177995 | JGI IMG/M metagenome (GOLD analysis project Ga0228710, IMG submission 177995) | Root nodule microbial communities from Medicago polymorpha collected in Santa Monica, California, United States - pink nodules | ecosystem: Host-associated > Plants > Roots > Nodule...
ATATTATATTACATGAAGTTTTTGTTCTGACTTTTTATTTGCAAAAATCACTATAGTAGACTATAACATTACTTTGTTTTGGCAAAGTAATGACTTTGACTCCATATTCATTTTTGTTTCCATATTAATTTTTGTTGATGCAAACTAAATGTTGTTAATTTGCTTCTTTGAGATTGTGTATGTCAATCACTCTTAATTGTCACTTAGTTTGATTGTTTCTGAGTTTAAATGTAACTCGAGGATTAATAATATAGCCAATTTGATATTTTATATATGAAACTCTACAAAAACCGTGCATTGCACGGGTTAGAGTCTAGTAAAAGAAATAAAAAGTATAAAAGTTAGGGTTTTCCTAACATGTGTGTTTAGGGAACAACTTTTATTTACGGAACAACCCTAAATAAAATTAATTTTGACACAAACATAGATGATAAAATTTAAAAGTAAATGATATTAAATGAGATGACTAAACTATTATTAATTATTATTTTTGAATAATTCTTAAAAAAAAAAATATTTTTGAATAAGTAAATTATTTCTCTTTTAAATTTTATCATTTATATGTGTTCAAGTATTTTGATTTAGGGTTGTGTCCAACTAAGTATTTCTCGTCCTTTGGACATTTTGCATCGATATAAATATTATTATCTTTTACATTAAAAACATTAAAAACATTGAATACATGACTTCTAAAATATTATTAGTATATTAAGTTACTTAAGATGGACCCATGTTAGCATTATACTTCTACAAATTAAAACAAAAATCGTGGATCCATCAAGTAGTTTAATGACAAAACATAATCATGATGATTGCTCATCCTGCCACCCAAAAACGCGCATATTTGAACATATACGGATAGAGAAATTGTCATTTATCACTCGCAACATAAAAAAAATTAAAAAATATATTTTAAATATATTGAAAAAATTAAACGACATAATTAAACAACATAAAAGATCACGGATCAAGCAAACTGACTTCTTCATCTGATTCCTCCATGCATGTCTTGATTTCTTCGTATGTCATGTCCGATTTTTTTTTTAATATATTCGAAAGATCTAACCAAGGAAGCATCAAACTCGATTGTTCCTTTAGCATTTTTTTTTTGAACAAGGTTCCTTTAGCATTGTACTGACTAGATATCAAGAATATGGTTTTTATGTCATCGTTCTTGAGATTTATATGGCTGAAGTGGAAGCTTCCAGTTGAGTTGACCGATTGACGTCGATACTCAACACTGTTCATCCTTCTTGTGTCTTTATGGTTGAGTCGACGAACGATTTAGTCAAGTTGAATCTTCATCCCAGACAACGTGACACCATTTCAAACCCTAAACATATTGGGTTTCGCCCATTGTAGTAAACTACAATTAGTTTGGTGTTCAGATCAATGACTAAAGTGTCTGTGATTATTTGTGTGGTTTACAACAAATGAACCAAACACGTTTATTTTTACAAGTTTATGGGCGTTGTAGACCACATGATTGTCGATGCGATATGGACCATAGAAAAATCTTGTACTTGACTGGTTCAGATTGTAAAATTTGTAATGTAATCACCCTACAAAGTACGAGTTTTAAGACAATATTGTATCACTTCAGATTATAAAATTTGAACATTTCTGAGATAGTTTTTGATTATATAATCTAAACCAGTTCGGACTGTGAACGATGGCTTACTCAGCTAGATTGACTCATTTAACACGTTTTTCTTTTGGTCTCTTGAATGGTCAAACCAGTTTGACCATGTTTTTGACCCTAATGGACCGTTAGACTCTATGCACTATCCTTCACAAATTCCCCATATAAATACCCACTCATCTTTCACAAATTCTCATTCTATCTCACATTTCCTCCTTCTCTTTTCTTTTACAATGTTTCATCGTTGGCATTTCATAGAAAGATTTCTTTTATTTTATCTAAGGATAATATGAATGGTCAATGGACAACGTCCAACTTTGCAGATTGGCATCCGTCTAGGTGTAAGTTTGCTCTGTTTGGTGTAAGGTTGCTCATCAGAGTTTCCCTTTCCCAATGTATTTAGTTTAACCCCTCATTTCCCATCTTCTTAGGATGGGAGAGGAAACAAACCTTACCCCCAACCTCATCCCCTATCCATCTTCTTCTACAAGAGATTTAACTTTAGGTATCTAATAGTTTATTGTAATAAGGCTTTTGTAAATGCAAATGTACTATGAAAATATTGATCTATTAATAAAACAAAAATTTATATCATGCTTATCTCTTTATATTTCTGTCTCTTTACATTGTTTTCATTTTTTTTGTATTTTTAATTATATTATCTAATGATTACATAATCTGAAACTAGGCAAAACAAGGTTTCAGATTATGTAATCCAAAAATTACTATATAGAAGTTTGAATTATATAATCTGAACAAATAATATTTAAAAAAAATAATTAAAGCGCGTGAGAAAGAAATAGGATGAGAAAAATAATAGTCTAATGTTATAATGTATTATAAGAGAATAACTTTGTATATTGTGGGTGTGGATTTGGGTTTCAAGTTTGGATCATCTTAGATGGACAGTAGAGTAACGCATAAGTTGGATTGGGTTCAAGTGCCATCTATGAAAAGTTTTTAATCGTACGCCCCCATAATTAGTATTGTTTCTGAAATGTCATTTTATGATATTGCTTTTTTACAAAACCTGTACCTTATGATTCACTTTTATAGTCGTTGATATATGATGAATCACGTACCTTATATATGAAATTGTTTAAAAGAAATACAGTAGAAACTCTTTAAATTAATACTCGGTAAATTAATAAACTCTTTAAAATAATAAATTTGTCCGGTCCCGACTTGGGCCAATGTAAAAAACTGAAAAACTCGATAAAATAATGAGATAATAATTTTGCAGGAGATCCTTTATAATTTTCGGTCCCAAGAAAATCATAAATTAATAATTCATAGAAACTGAAAAAAATATATTACACTCTATTGAAATATATGATTCAATAGTTGTCTGTTTTCCTTTAAAGTTCAAGTCTGTTTGGAGTTCATTTCTAACTTTTCTTATTGCATCCGATAGCTCAGGTGTTGTATTTTTGTATTGTATTTTTCCAATGCATATGGACACAATAGTTACTAATTTACGTTAAGTCCCAAGGTTCGCTGCAACGTAATTCTAAGAGGCATAGACTAATTTGCCTTTTTGTTTGGTATGTACTATATAATTACTTAAAAACTCTTTAAATTAATAATTATTAATTTATCGATAAATTAATAACTCTCTAAATTAATAAATTTCTCCGGTCCTGACATTATTAATTTATAGAGTTTCTACTGTATATGATATTGCTTTTTGTTTTAATAAATCATGTACCGTATAATTCACTTGTATGACAGTAATTTTTCAAAACAGTACCATAAAAGTCATTTTTACGATTCATATTTTTCTTCAACAAAAAAGTTTATATTTAGGATTCATATATTTCTTCCCTCAAAAAAAAAAATCTTTACGACATTAATTTTTTTAAAGAAGTTTTTTTTTTTTGAAGGATTTTTTTAAAGAAGTTATATACCGTAAAAATGACTTTTAAGATAATCACTTTTCAAAAAATTGGTACCTTACAAATCAATTTTACGATTCATATAGAATTCTCTAAAATTGGAAAATCTCAAGATAAAAATTTAATTCAAAATTTGAGGCGAGTAGTTTTGCGATAATATAAGTAAGGGTTAAATATGTTTTTAGTCCCTTCAAAATTTTGAGTTTTCAAGTTTAGTTTATATAAATTTTAATATTAATTTTAGTCATCCTTGATATTGTAGTTTGTAAGAATAATCTCTATTTTAAAATATATATTTTTTTTTACCAAAAATAGATATTTCTAGTCTTCCAAAATAGTCCTAACTTGAAAATAGAGTCTAAAAGGGAATACAAATTTTGTACACACAAAACTTGAAAATTTTGTAGGGACTAAAACATATTTACCCTATAAGTAATACAAGTACAACATACCTTCATCTAGAGCCTTTATTTGTTTCTTCACTGCTATTTGAATTTTGAATATTATTCTTCCCACTTCTCAAATTGTTCAAAAATATACCTTGACGACCATTAACCGACAATCGGTTTTTCAAGAGTGGTTAAATGTTGTTGGACGATTTCTTAGAGCGATTCAATTACTTTTTAAGCTGCTTTAACCGATTTTGAAAGTGTCCAACAACACTTAACTACAGCTGAAAATTATTGTCGATGGGTTGCGTCAACGACAATTTTAAAAAAAGAGCAATTTCAAGAGTAAGAGGAGTAATTCCCATGAATTTTCTTTTTAGAAAAGGTTGGCGCAGCCCGGCACTGTCGTGGTTCCATTTTTATGTTACATTGTCTACCCTTATGTTACATACTTCTTAGACAGATTTATTACTCCAACAACTTTTCGTAATACCCGCGATTTTTGCAAACCACTCCTATATTAAGGGACAAAAAGAGTATTTTTGTATGATCATGATTTGAGAATTAATTTTTCCACCCTTTTGGTTTTTTGAGCAATGAGCATCCTCTAATTTTACAAAATGTACCGTTGTTCAGATTGTATACTCTGAACCATTTTTCACAAGTTTTGAATTATATAATTCGAATCTCTTAAAAGTTAGAAAACAACTTCCAGTTTCCCTAGTTCATCAAAATAATGTTTCAACACCATTTTGAAAAGAAAAAAAAAAATACTAGTTTGGCTAATATAATTTGAAAGGTGTCAAACCCCACAATGAACAATTTCAAAGGCCAACTGACTCGGGTGAGATATCTTCTTTTAAGATTATCAAGGATAGGAGGTTGGTTGATGAAGTTTAGTTTCTAACTATTTCTTTTGTGACTTCAATGTAAATGACGACCATTTTCGCCCTAATCTGGTGTATTTGACTTTGAAAAAGATAATGAACTTTTTGTGCTTATGAATGTTTTATTTTCTTTACTTGAGTTTTCTTATTTTTAATACATCTTGCATTGGTGATCTTGTCCTTTTGCACCTTTTGTGTTTTTGAATATCAGTGAAAGTTTCTTTCTTTTCTTTATGCCTCCATAATGACCTTTTGTCATATGGGGATAAATTTGATGCTAATACCTGAAATTTGATACTTCCTATGGGATAAATTTTATGTCATATTTGGATAATTCTACTAACCATGACACCATCATCTCTTCGTGACCTCCAAACAATATATATTCTTCATAAGGTTAAAGAAACTTAGATAAAGTGAATTGAGGGCTGATTAAGCAAGAAGAAGAAGATCGGAGAGGAATTAGGGCTCTTGAAGATTGATTTTTTTTTTTTGAGAAGCTAGGAGAAAGGAATGATCAATGGAAGTTTAATCCTCGTCATCATCCTAGAAATCAAGGTGGTTTCCCATCCAATATTCCTCATGCATGAGTCAGGGTTTTGACAACTGGGGATTGTAGCTTAAGAATAATAGAACATGTTTCATGCTTAAAAATTATAAGAATTTAAGTTGATGCATGTTGAATTGATGTGTTTGCATTTGATTGAATTATCAAGGATGTTAAGTTAATATTATTTTTTATTATTTGTTTTATACTGTAATATCATGGTAATGATGTGTTAGATTAAGAAATTTAGTAGTAAAATCGATTAAGTAAGTGAGATAAGGAGCAAAGTAAAATTCTACAACTTGTAAATATACACCCTATTAGTAATTTACAAATAATGTTTGCTATAGACATAGTTTTTAAGTGAAACTTGAACCATTTCAAAGTAGATATAAATATATACAGAATAAACTCGTGAATTGTGGAATTTGATTAATTAGAGTAGGCAAAATTCTGGTTACAAGTTAGAGAGACGTTTCCTCCCTGTTTCTATACTCAATCGTATTGTTTAGTAAAATTGAACTAACTTGTTACTTGAACCATAACGCAAAAATAATACTTATAATATATACATTCGAAGCTTTTCGGGGAATGTTCGTTTACTCAATTCATACGTTGTTTGATATGTTAATTAAATATGCGAAGTTGAGCTCTGACTATTGTAAAAATGGACTGGTTTGGTAGATTTGTCTTGCATTGCATAGAAAAATTAATGTATGCTAATAAACTTGTAGTACGATATATAACTAAGCAAATCAATGTATTTATATTACTAGTAGTTGCAACATATGCAACTAAGTACACATATAATTTGTGGGACAAGAGTCAGGCAAAGGATCTTTCCTCCGAGCATAGAGGAGACTCGTAGGTGTCAGTTCCAATGCATGTAGTTAAGATGGGGCCACTTGCAAAAGGATAGTTTAAATAAGGCTACATTAGAAGAATCGATCACTTGAGATTATTCATGTCTGAGTGATTGGTTGGACGCAGTTGTGCTCAATATAGTTTAGTTATATTAAAGTGTATGTCGACTAAGGCATGTAATGCTAGCATACAATGTTTATTCTTTAACAAAAGGGAAGATTATATTATCATTGAAGTATATTGTTGTTATTTTCAAAATCTTCTAGAGTTGAGTAATTGTTTTTCTTCTTATGTGGCATAGTATATTTTATTCCGGTTTGGTAACTGACTGAGATCAAAGCATCTCATCCCACTATGTTGAATCTTTTTTCAAGGTAAAAGTCTTTGGAGTCAATCAGATGTCGGATCATAGTGTCTAGAGTTAGGAACTCCAATTGTATTTGTATTTTCTTATTTGTAAAAACTACCTTTACATTAATTTTTAAGTATTTTGATGAAAGAAATAAATCATTTTAAGTTCCAATAACTTTTCAAGACATTTTATGTATTTTAAAGTTATGTTTGTTGTGTAAAATATTTTATGAGAGACATTTAGTTTTAAAAACCTCGGTCATTACAATAACAATTTCATTGTTATTCCTGGAGAAGGGTCGCATATCAATCTAGGTTCTTGATCTCAAAACCACATGCAACGTTAAGAACCATGTACAAGTGACGCCGACCGCTCCTACACAAAATCGTTGACCAGCTCGAGGTCATAAATTTACTTTAGTTATGTCACGTCAACAAAGGTGGTGCTCTTGTCAAAGAAGAGAGTGATTTCCACCAAGTTCAACAAATATATCTGAACAGTCTAAAGGTAAGAAAAACATAAGAAGGGGAGTTGAATTGTGTTAGTTTTTTCTTCGTTTTCTCCTAAGCTGAAATCACACTTCAGAATCTGATAGAGTTCAGTTTCTGAAATGATGTTCAGGATCTAGTTGCAGCGGATAAAACAGAGAGAGAGAGAGAGAGAGAAGAAAGACACAAAGCAATTATACAAGTTCCTTCCACAAACCGGAAGTAGTCCCGTCCCCCTTGCACTTCCAAGGAGAGTTCACTAAAAATGTAATATCTAATTACAACTGCTCACTGCTAAAAACTAGCAAGAGACTTCAAACTACTCAAGCATAACTGCAAGAGATTTCCTATGCTTAAGAACAAAATCAAGAGACTTCCTATGCTCAAGTACAACTGCAAGAGACTTATATTCAAACAGAATTACTAAGAAATTTGTTTGAGGTTGAACACTTGATATACAATCAATGGTGTTCACAATACAAATTAGATATAGACTCTTTAAGACTCTAGAATTTCTAAGATATGAAAGTTGTTAAGAAATTCTAAGTGAACTTTGATGTAGAACAATTTTCCGCAGAGTTTTGGCACTTGTAAACTGTTGTTCCGAGTTTTGCAATTCCTCTAGGCTTCAATCCTTTATATAGAGGTGTGAAAGAGACGTTGTAGATTGCCAGCATATCAAAAAAGAGCTGTTTGAAGCTTGATCAAATCACCAATGATCTTTTGCCTGATTTAGTTATTGTCCTATGAAGGAGCAATTTCAAATCCATTCCAAGTATGGAGAAACACCGGTGCAGACACAACTGTTGCTCTTGTACTAGTAGACACAAAAACAGAGTAATGGAGATTGTGGAGTGGTTGTATGCTTCGTACAATTGTCCTTTTTCAACGTTCTCCAAAGAATAAGCATCTAATGCCTTCAAATCCTTTTGAATTAGCCGTTGCTACATTCTTATAGTCTTCTACAATGATAGGTGTGATCAAATCACTTGAAAAGCCTTTGAAGCTTTGACTCTATCAACTTCTGATGATCTCCAACTTCTGATGATCTTCAGAACCTCTGATGACGTCAGCTTCTGATGAACAGCTTCTGAAGAGGTGCTTCTGATGACGTCAACTTCTCTAGGACCTCTTGTCTTCAGAACTTGTGTTCTTCAGAATCTCTTTTCTTCAGATGCTTCAAGCTTCCTTCTTGTTAATTCCATTGCTCACATTTGTTCTTCAGTTCCTATGCTTGAATTTAAAGACACTAAATTTTTGTCTATGGTCCTGCACACTTGAACAAATATTAGCATATCCAACTCACAATTTTTAATACCTTGTTATCATCAAAACTCATAGGGCAATGTTAAACACATTTTGTTCCAACACAGTCTGTTCCTAGTTAAGTTGCATTTCACCATCATCTTCCTCCACCTCAACTGCAAATGTTACCTAAAGACGACTCAAAAACTCCTTTCTCAAGAAGTTGAAATGTGCATGAGCATCGTTCGTGGCTGCAACCTGGACCTCAACATCCTCTAGATCATCCCTTAATAAGACAACCATCAACTATACTTTCTCAGGTATGGAAGCAAGACCATCGTGGTCCAAGAGACAACCTTCGATGTGGAGATCCAGTACACATGGCACATCATTCAATGTAAATTTCATCTCCCCAATTGGAAGTTTAACTCTATAAGTCTTCTCGTGTCACATCATATCAAAGGTAGGCAGCAAACCATGGTTTACTATGTGATGGTCAGATATGACAAGTGTACCAAATCATTTACCAAGTAATAAAGTGATAAGTAGAGTATTGTATCCACAAGGATTGTCGTTTTATCCAAACAATTCATGTTACCTATTTTTCTAAGTTTGACGATGTAAAAGTTAGGGTTAGAAAGTCTTGAAATTTATATCTGTTTGCAACAGAGCAAGTTTACCTGTTTTTAGTTGCAGAAAAGTAAGCAACGGTTATGATTCTTTGAATCCCCCTGTTTATATTGTTGGATACTAAATAACATATATGTCGCGTTTATTTATCCTAGGTAGACTATACAAGTGATAAGGTCGTTGGGACGTTCTAACCTAGTCAGTTGTCAAGATGCACCTACTGATGGCACGGTGATCCTTACGTGCGGGGTCTATACTATCTGGGTTGATCTAGGTTTATCCCTCTAATGTCTAACTACACCTGCTGATCGCACTGTGATCCTTACGTGCGGGGTCTTGTTAATTCAAAGGTAAATGAAACATAAACTTAAATTGGCGTTCAAGTGTTTCCCAAGGCAATGAAGGACGAGGTTCCCTTAGGTCGGCCCATCTATGAATCTTAGGACATCATAGTACACCCTCTCTACGCTCCTAATAGTTATATAAACGGGCAACCCTAATCTACGTCTACCTTACTAAGAGTTTCAAGATAATTGTTCGATAAAGGTCTATTCCACGAAGACGCTTGTTTCCCTAATTACTAACTCATTCTTAGTAATGTCACCTCCTAATCACCTACAACTCGGGTAACCTCTCTTTCCGTATCTTTTGCTAGTTAGTACTTACTTACTTCCTAGACATATAGTTACTAGTATAATGCTATAAATATCAGGATATAAGCAGCAAGATAGTAGTAGCAATGTTAGGTCCTATCACAATCTAAGTACCTAATCTAGGGTTACACTCCATTCAAATAAATCACTCGCCAGGAACTTAATAGCGAAAAAAAGAATAAATAAAATAAACAACGTATTATATTAAACAAATATCCAACAAAAATAAACAGAGGTTCATCTTAGAACTCTAACCTAAAAAGATTTAGTTACACATGGTAACTAAAAACAAATTACTAAAGATAAAAACATACCTTAAAAAATCAAGGAGAAGATAAAAACTCTCTTGAAGCTCCCAAGTTGCCTTCCTCTTGAACTGCCATAATTCTAAACGAGCAATTCTGAAGGAGGAAGGCTGGTATTTGTAGTGAGAATTTCTACTTGGGTTTGGATAAAAGCGTGGGCTTTACCCAAAATAAAAGCAAGAAAAGACGCTTGTGCCCCACATTTTCAGATGCACGGGGCACATGGACAATGTTCGTAGCGCAAGAGAGAGAGGGCAAAGCCATGCCCTAGGCGCATGATTCATGTGCTAGGCACATTGATCATGTGCTAGGCATATGGTTCATGTGCTAGGCGCATAGTCTGTTTCTTGGGCCTAAATTCTCCGATTTTTCGTCTTTTTAGGTCTTCGTTTTCCAATAACTTGCCTCGGAACTAGGGAACATAATTCCTTCCTGTTGTAAGTTTTCTGAGGCCTCTTGAATCTTCATTCTTTGTTTCCTTGAATCTTCACAATTCTTCAGATGTTCTTGATTTTGCCGATTTGCATGATTTCTTCGTGAATTACTTCAAAAACCCCCTAAAATTGCTATGTTTCAGGAAAACTAGAATTACATACTCAAATATAGAAAACATTACAAAAGTCCCAAAAACATAGGCAATTGTTCTAATACTCCTCCTTTTTGTTGCTAAATCCTACTAAAAATAACTGAAAAACATGTTAAGAATAACGTAAGATGACATGTCATCACTATATCATAGTTGACATGCTTCAAGTAGTAAAGACCATTGCAACTAGAGCATGTCTGAATCATGGCCCAGCCATCTTCCCCTCATTATCCTTATGAATACTCTTCATCTTTATCTTACAATTTAAATTGCTGCAAAACTACAAAAACAAAAAAAAAGAAACGAAATAATATTAGTCTACCCAAATAAAATAAAATAAAAATATAGCACAAAAGTTAGAGTATCTTACTTCTCCATCTCACGTGTGTTTGGCCACATGATGCGCATATTGGATAAACACAGACACGTCTGATGGCCCCTTAGGATAAGAATCCAACTTGACTGGCTCCTCTACATCATGCAGATGTACATCATCATCTGCATCCTCGTCCTCTTCGGCATTCTGTGAAACCTCATCCTCAACGTGGTAGTGAAACTTGGGTTGGGACTCAGGCTCAAGCTCGAGGACCTGAGACGGTTTGAATCCATCCCTGCTATGACCCACTGCCCTGCTACGACCCCTTCTTACCCTCCACTTAAGCATGTTGTGTTCGCTCTCGCATAGCGAATGCACTCATAATATGTATGTCATGTCTGGCCCGATCTGTGTGTTGGTTCATAGCTGAAACAATCAAAATCGCATGTACAAATAAACAAAAATTACAACAACAAAAAACAGTTTAAGCACATACAAAGTAGGTTCGGATTATATAATATAAATAAGTAACAATCTTGTTTGGATTATGTAATCCGAACATATTAAGAAACTAGGAAAAAAAATATCAAATCAAAGAACAATTTTTCTAAGGAATGCAACCTTACCTTGTATTTGATGTTTGAAAAGACTTGAAATGTAATGGTTTCGGCCAAAAACTTTTAAAGAATCGCATAATTGTGGTGGGTCAAAGATTTGGTGGTGCAAAAGACGTTTTAGGACAAAAAATTGTAAATGTGTGTAGATGGGGGTTGTTTTCTAATTTTGATTATATGGAAAGAAATTCTGTAATAATTGTGTCTTTTTTATTTTATTTTAGTTTTATATTTGAGCCAAAGTGATTGTGTCTTTTATCTTCTGGTGGTATCAGAAAGTTAGTGTTAGCTACTGAGAAGGGGTCACCTATACTGCATTGCATTTAATATTTAGTTAGTAACAAAATTTAGATATGTTATCTTAGATGTTTTCGGTGATGTTGATAACTTAAAATATATATAATTATCCAGAATTATAAGAAAGTGTATTTTACGTCAAAAACAAAAAAAAAAATAATACGTAAGAAAATTAGCATTAGGTTTGTCGATAAAAACAAATTTTCTTGTTTTAAACACATAGACATAAAAGTTTGACATTAAATGAGACCAAGTATTTTTTATAAACTCCAAAACATTTAAAATATTTAATAATGAAAAGAGTAAATTTCACTCCCCTCCCCTCAAAGATTCTTGAATTACACACCCCTCCCCTCTTATGTTAAACTATACACTCCCCTCCCTTGAAAAGTAAACTTTATACTCCCCTCCCCTATAAGATGCTTCAATTACAACCCCCTCCCTTAATAATTAAATATGGACTACACTTTAATCTATTTTAACATAAATAAATAATTTTATAATATATATTCATTTTGAATCACCATTTAAAAATTATAAATTCGTTTCTTTATAATCTAAATGTCAATGACAATTATATTTAAATATTTTGTTGTTAATTTTATAATTTAGAGCATAAAATTCACTTTTAAATAACCATATTTAATCGACCTTAGTAATTTTTAACATATTTTAATTTTATTTTGGGTTGTTTCATATTTTATAATAGGGTTTAAAACTATATGTTAATGAAATTGTGAATAAAAAATAGAGAAAGATATGTATTCAAAATTTGATTATTTTAAAATGAAC
>Ga0228710_1010356_pt1 | contig 12501 bp, 7 predicted proteins | sample MedpolnodulmetaG_FD_177995 | JGI IMG/M metagenome (GOLD analysis project Ga0228710, IMG submission 177995) | Root nodule microbial communities from Medicago polymorpha collected in Santa Monica, California, United States - pink nodules | ecosystem: Host-associated > Plants > Roots > Nodule...
CCCCCACATCAAAACTACCGTCCAAAAACAACTGATCTGATCTGATGAGCAATGAGCAAGTAGATGAGTTTGTTATGGTGGTGGAGATGATGATTTTTGACACTGGTGAGAGTAAAACGGCGGTGAATGTTAGATCTACAACGACGGAAAACGACGAGGTTTGCGGTGGCCGGTGGTAGAGACTATGGCCGGAGAGTGGTGGACAAAAAAATAGTTGAATGAAAGAGAGGATGACCAGAGAAAATACGGTGGCCGAAGCGTATGGAAGTCGGCGTTCACCGACGAATGTGACCGGAGATGGAGAGAGGGATACAACATGATTGACCGTAGCAGAAGATTATTTTGTTTTTTTTTTAGCTGGCAGTTTTTTGAATTTTTATGTATTTTTTCCGCCAAGTGGAGGGGTGTACACAAGAGGTATGCCACATAAAGTGGTTTGTGTATCACCGCTCATTAAGTAATTAAGAATAGAGAGATCAATCACACACACAAAATGAATAGAAGGAGAACTTTTTTTGGTTACAACTCCAACAAAACACAAACATAAAATTATGTTTTTTTAGTGTTAACCCTCCCGGTTTCGGGAAAAGAGACGCTAATAATTTGAAGTAAGTAAAGTCCGATTAAGAATACTTCCATCCAAAAATCAAATTCAAAATGAAACATGAAAAAATGTTCTAATTCAAACACATGTTTCCCTTTTTCTTTTGAAATAAGAACCAATCCATTCAAATGATTCGAATGCTACTACGTACGAAACAATTTTATTGTTTTTTGGATTTAAATTCAATGCACTCATAATGTAATAGGAATACACAAAGTATCCAATCATATCTCACAGTAATATTATGAAACAACACAACAGAGAAATATAATTGAGCACATGCATATTTTTTGTTGTTGCATGGGATAGTTATTACACACATTTTCTTTATTTAATTTTATTTTAAATATATTTTAAATTTGGAGAAGAGAATCAATCTTCAAGTCCTAGTTGAGTGAAGTAAGGACTTTGAAGGGCCTCTTGGAGTACCTCATCATCATCCCATGAGTCTCGATATGTCTCCAAGTTAACAATAGAGTTAATTATGGCTGAAACACAAAGCACTTTTCTCCATTCTTGTAATGGTGGAAGTCCTACATTCTCTCCATATTTGTCACAATACTGCAATGTAACAAAATAAAAATTAAAACATATTCAATAAATGGGGGTACGGGTGGCTCTGCACCAATAAATGGAACCATATCTTGTACAATAAGTAGGTCAGATTTAAATTTGCATTGCAACCATGCATCTGATCTTGATTTGGAGGTTTAAATCAGATGATCTTAATATGTAGATCTAAACCCAAATCATACCATTTTCGTATGATATTATATTCTGAACTTCATTTTTGAAAGTCAGAATGTAGACCATCTGATCTTGATCTGACAGGTTAACTTGACGATCTTGATTTGTAGATCTAGAACCATTAGATTTATATTAGACAATTCTCAGTTAGACATGATTTTTAGCACATGATTTGTTAAAGGTCGAACACCTGATCTCGATCTAACGGTTTAGATTGCATGGTCAAGTCAAACAAATGAACTATGTGATTGCCACAAATCCAAATTCTAATAACTCACGCATTTTGCGTAAAACATGAAATAAAAAGAAAATCGTTCTTCTCCCTTTCAAAACTCACGCTTGACATTTTTCAGCTTGAGTTAACTCACGCTAACAGTTTTAAGATCAGTTCAATCATTTTTTAAGTCGGATCAACCGATCTTAGAAGTGTCAACGTGGGTTAATTCACGCTGGAAAATGCGGAACATGAGTTAACTCCCACCAAGATAAGAGAATGAACAATTTTATAAGTGAGATGAGCAATTTTCAAATAAAAAATAACTCACACATTTACCACCTTCCCCAAATAAGTGTTTTTAGATCAAGATTGAATTTCGACTTCTATAAATTACATTCAAAACAGATCTTTGGTCAAAAAAGATAAAAGATTAAAAACAAATCGGGGGTATTGCGTGAAGCAATCAGCCTAGAAAAGTTAGAGATGACAATAAAAAACTATTAATGGCCACTTTTATGACATTTTAAGGTTTTTTTACTATTTTGATAAAAGGTACTTTTTCTATGATCTTTGATATCTTTATGTTTTTTGTCATTGTTATAATTAAGAAAATATATTTTTCCATGGTTGATTGTGCTTAATGGACATCTGATGTTGCATGAATTTTTTATATAGAATAGAAAAATATTGCACGAGTTTCCTTTAAACAATTTTCTAACAAACCCTTTTCCATTAGTTGAAATCTAAAAACTCCCACTAATTTGAAAAGGGAGTGTTAGAAATCAAATTGCTAGAAATTTTCCTATTCAAATTATGTGACCAAACCCCTCTATTTATAAATAGGTGCATATTATAAAATTTAATGGCAACCTATAAACCAAGATATTGTTTGTTAAAAATAAAAAACCAAGATTTTGTTATTTTTTTTTACCTCAAAATCTGCAATATCATGAGTAGGAATGCCTGCTACTTCTCTTTCATGGTAGAACTCCTTGATGGATTTCATCATTTCCTCCCATGATGGCAATACTTTTTTCCCAGAAAGCAATTGAGCTATCCACATTGCTTGGGATTCAAAGAAAGGGAATCCTAAAATCTGTAAAGCAAATATATTAGTATTCATACATTGATATACATACTTTAGGTATCATAGTTAAATCTAAAAAGTATGCATATGAGATAGAAAAGAAATGTGACCTTAAAATCTATGAAGTACCTACTCATACGCATATACAGACATGATACTGATAATAATTTTACAAAATAACGTAGATAATGTAATTACAAGTATTAGTGTTAAACACTCACGACGACGCACCATAAAACACTAACATATATGAATACCGAATAGGACACCAATACGTCTACTTAAGTGATAATTTAAAAAAAGAATTAACTGAATACAATTGCACATATCAGCGTTTTATTAATGTCAAACAAATATGTGTTCGTAATCAGAAGTGTCACTGTTACGTGATTGAAATGTGTCGGACACCATTTATTTCTTCGCTATGAAGTGTTGATGTTATACACCTTAACTAATTTTTTCAATAAGTGATTTTAGGGTAGTTACCTTTTTAGGGATGCCTATAAAAGTAAGAGATGGAGAAAGTAATGGGTGGAAAGTGTGCTCATACAAAGGCCCCACTCTGTCGTCTTCTATAACCACCATTCCTTTAGTGTCAAGAAAAGGGAAGCTATAGGAGTACCTACAAAACAACCAATTGATGAAATTCAAAAACACTTTTAATTCTTAGTATACATAACTACTTTACTCTAAAAGGAAATATTTAAACATGTTTCGACATATTGATTAGTCACCACATCGAAATCACTAGACAAAGATCATAATTATTATTCAATCATAATGTATCTTTTCCACCCAAGTTAGTGAAGTTTAGAAGATTGATTTTGGTCTTTAATTAATTGTACAGTTCATGATAGAGAATAAATTTTGTTTAATCAATCTTTTCTTTTGACAGCTTGATTTTCTGGTGATATAGGGACTTACCCTGTACAATACAAAATAGAGTCTGCTTTAATGCAAGAACCATCTATGAAAATTACCCTTCCATCCTCTTCAAGGGTGTCTATCTGCACAATGATCCAATAAAGCACATGTTACCAAATTAATCTGATATTAAAAAGAAATGATATTCGAACGAGACAATTTTTTGACAATTTTTCTCACATACTCACATAATGTTCTTATTTTTTTCTTTATTGTTTCTGACCAATAAGAAGAAAGAAAAAAAATTGTCATCAGCGGCGAAGCTAACAAAAATTTACGCAGAGGCCAACTATAAAGAAAAAATTAAAACAAATATATATAAATTTAAAGATATAATATGTTTTTAGTCTCATTAATTAATTACAGTTTTTTAGGTCTAGTCCTTACAAAAATTTTATTCAATTTTTGTCTCGACTTTTTAAAAAATTATAAAAAAAAGTATTTTTAGTCTTGCATTTAATCTCTAACAAAAAAATTAAGAACTAGAATTAAACAAATTTAGGAACTCAACACAAAAATCACTATTTAGAAAAGTTTGACAAAATGTGATTAAAGAAACCATTTTTATCCATAATTGATTGTTTACCAAATAGAATAATAATATCTTTTTTGATGTAAATAAATAGGTTATTTGCAAGAAACTCTTGTCTATTTAATTTGTCTATGACAATTGTCTTGATAACTTTTATTGTTGAAATAGTTTTCTCTATAGTTGTTATTGAGACCGGAAGTATCAAACCAATACAAATAAATCTATCAACCATGTAATATTTTTCAACTTATTTATGTTAATTTTTGACAATTAAACTTATTTGGGGTAGTTCAATATTTATTATTTGAGGTAGCTGAATTTAAATACATATCAATTAATTAAAGAATAATTTTTTTTGGGGTAGCCAAGGCTACCCCTCCTTGATGAGAGGCTACACCCCTGATTGTCATAAAGATTATTACAATTGATTGTTCAAATGTCACTCCTCTAATTATAATGACAAACTCTTACCGCTCCCTCAGTTCCTTTTTATAAGAATAGTTTACAGAAAATCACGGATATTAAAAAAATTGTTGGAATAATAAATTTTTATGAAAAATATTTTACTATTACTAAATTGCCCTTTTTGTTTGAAAAGTATCGCATCATTACTAGTTACATATTTTTTTAGTAATATCTTTATTAATTTATCTCAATCAACCCAACTACTTTATTTAGAGGAACCAACTACTATATTTAGTAAAAGTGTTTTAATCAATGAAACTTATTTAATCAAAAAAATCAGTATACTCTATAATTTTTTTAAAACTGTGCATGCCTAACCTTAAACCACACATAATATAATGCGCCAGAGTGAGTATAAATCTAACAAAAATAGTAGTGAAATGTATATTTTCTTTAATTTGAAATTATAATTATTTATACCTGTGGATGAAGGTGTAAGGTCTCATGTTTTGATATGACTCTAGAAAATCCCTCAGTTATAGTATCAAGAGATCTTGAACTTATATGAACTTCCTTTGCTACTCCCACTAGTTCTATTGCTATATCTTGTCCACTAAAGGAATTTCCAACCACCACCACAACCTGTTATATAAATCAAAAAATTTAAACAGCTTAAATAAGTTTGAGTGTCCGTGCAGCTTCCAAAGCTTTTGTATACACTATTATTTACATATTATATACATGTGTTTTTTTCCTTGAACCCCGAACCATACATATATTATGCATTCTCGCGAGGACATATACATGTGTTTAATTATAGAGCAGGATTGTCGGTGCCAAAATAAACTGGCTTAATATATGTTTAGTCTATGTAATATTAACGGATTCTGATTTATCCCCTGCAAAAAATTTTGTTTAGATTCAAACCCTATAGTTTGATTTTTTTTGGTATTGCACCTTTATGACATCAAATTCCAAAGTTTATGGTATTTTTTGTCTTTATAATTTGAGCGAATTTCGGTTTACCCCTATCATATAATTGATTTTGTACGGTCAAAATTCATGAAGGTCTAAAACAAAAAAAAATTCAAATTACTGAGTTGGAATCTAAACAAATTTTTCTACAAGGGTAAACCAGAAATCGCTATTATGATAAGGATAAGCATATAAAAACCCAAATAAATTTAAATAAGCTTCTAATCACATTTTGCCACGTAGATAATTTATATAGATATTTTAAGAACTAATATTAACAAAGATACATAATTGTGATATATGGTTGCATGTGTAATTTTCTTTTTTGATAGTGCATATCAATTAAATAATATATATTCTCTTTGATTTAGCAAAAAAAAAACATTGATATTACATAGCAAAATACCTCATTGTGGAATGGTTCTGGAGTCCGGTAAATGTGACTATGCATTTGTTTTCTTTTCCATGTATCCATTCCTGAGCATTAATATATAATTATGCATCAATATATAATTATTTTTATGGATGAGAAGATTCAAGAGATTAGTATAGAAAATCATGTTACCTTTAATGGATGGCAATTTTGGTTGAGCGTAATGACCAGTGGCAACAACCACTGCATCAAAAACCTCTTCCACAACCTTATCACAATTCTTCTCTTTGCTTCTAACAACCCACTTCAAATTATTTCCACAAACACCATAATCATCAAGCATTCCAACATAATTAACCCTAGTATTAAACCTTATCATCTCTCTTAACCCAAACCATTCACAAAAATCTTTTAGATACATAAGTAATTCAACATGGCTAGGAAACCTCCTCATGTCTCTACCTTTCTTGGTAGTAAATGGAAAATCTGTGAAGCCCATGACTTCTCTTGGAGATTGTGTTCTTAAAGAGTTATAGATACTGCTATGAACTTTTAGAAAAGGGTTTCTACCTAAAGGGTCTTCACCTTCTATATTTTGATCATCATATAACCATTGTCCTCCAATGTCATGATTTTGTTCTATCACAATTACTTTGTGACCTTCTTTTCTTAACTCTCTTGCGGCTACTAGGCCTGCTGGACCGGCTCCGATTACACACACATTCTTTGATTGGTTCGTCTCGGAAACCATGGTTGTTGGACAAACACGTTCTCCAATTGGATTCTCTTCCGCGGTTGCAAGAGAGAAAAAATAGAAGAAAAGAAATGAAGATAAAAAAGAAGACTTTAAGCTAAATATAGAGAGTGGAGAGAGAGACTGAGAGGATTAGGTCAGAGAAAACATGGATGAAAAGAAAGAAAATAAGAAAAATGAGGATATAAAGGATGCACGAGAGTGAGGTTGTATTGGTAAGGGATAAGGTTGAAATGAGGGGATAGGCAAGAATGCAAAAGAAAGATGTTTGTATTGGTAAGCGATGCGTTGGTGAATTGAGGGGATTTTATAGTTGAAATGTTTCACGTACGCAAAGGGAAATCATGGTCGACTCTTATATTTAAATATCTCAACTTTTTATATACTAATATGTAATTGACACTTTCGTATTTCTATCAAATCAACATGTCATATCTATTATATCACATTTGTGATCGATTGAGTATATAGGTCTGGATAAAACATTTTCCAAAACCATTATAGAAATAGAGATGACGAGTAACCTTGACACAACAGATAATGTTGTTGTCATGTGACTGAAAAAGTCACATGTTCAAGTCCAAAGAGAGCAAGTCTCGGAATGATTTATTTCGGAGGTATTCTTCCCGGTCTCAAGATCAAATTAAAAGTGTTTGGACACACACATAAAACGATAGTCTTTAAAATATTCAATCATTTTTTTTATCAATTTCTTCTTTATTATTAAAAAAATATTTCTTTATATGTATGTGACCAAACACTTTTTATTTAGTCATGTGACCATGTTAGAATTTCTCTTTTATTTCGGGGAATAGTGATGGTTTGCTGGCTAGGAGACACACGTGAACAGCTAAAATGAATGCTTTCAATTCTTGTCAACTTTTTCAAGTTTGAACTTCAATAATAACACCTGGACTAGACCGGACTCTTTTATCTTAACGTGGAAAACGCTTCTTCTTATCTTTAATTTTTACAAATTATAAATTCTTTGATAAAAGTTAAAGTTTATAGTCATCATTGAGGTTTACAGTTTGCAACCTTACTTTTTACTCTCTCTTTTTATTTTGTGTGGGCCAGGGTTTTGATCGGCACTGCATGCATGTGTTTGATATGTCGTTATATATTATGATGGTCTTACATTGACACAACTAAACTATTCCAAATCAACATTATATTATTCCAAATCAACATTTCTTTTATTGGATTCAATCAACATTTTTTTCCTAGTCCATAAATTAGCCTTGGTTTTCTTTTACTAAAACATTATTACATTGAACTTAAACTGTTCATTCTTAACTAATGAAGTTATTTTCTTGGATACATCATTGCTGAAGGCATTGGAGTTTACCAGTAAGGTCAGCCATTAATAGTTGGCTTATTCAACCGTAAATACATTATAAGGTAAGAAATCTATATGGATTTTCTTTATTTTATAGAAAGGTTGTCAAGAATTTTAGGTATATTTCTTGGGGTTGTGATCCTGTTGAAACAAAAATCTTTAAATGGTGGTGTAGATGTAGGATCTTTGTCAACAACTTTCTTCTCTAACAGAGGAGGTGATATCCAGGGCGGATTTACCACCTAGCTAGTTTGAGCATGCGCCTGGGCTCAACCCATACTTTCTTTGTATCGCTACAAGAAATCTGACTTTTATTGACGGCCAAAATCTGTCACTATAGGGCAAATTTCCGTAACTAAATTCATTTGTAATTGCCAAATAGCTGTCACTGCATGTTTGCCACCTTTACCTATGGAAAAACCGTAGGTAATTATAAGGAGACCATTTTAAAAACATTATGGACCTCTACCTACGGTTACGACTGTCACTAAAACTTATCATTGTTTTATTTTGCCCAAGCTCTATAAAATTTCTGGCTCCGCCTACGAACAGGGGCGGACCGACAACTATGATTACAAATCCATTTACCACTAGGCCAAGCACAGACTTGTGAAACATTAGCGATATATATCATTAATGAAATTTTCGGTCTAGTATATTAAAAAAAGGGTAACATTCTAGTGTGACTATAGCCACACTCAACGTTACTGTGACTTCACTCATGCCTACAAAGACACTCAAACGTTTAAGTCAGTAAGCGTTATGGATTTGTGATGTATTTTAGGATAAAATATGTGCATACCTGGGTGAACTCCATACATTAGTTTTTATAGGGAAATATAGGGTTTGGTCTTAGAACATTTACATGGACAACTATGAGCAGATTATGAGAAGGAATCATCATATTCGAACTAAACGGTTTAAATTACTGCATGTGGTCATTATTCTAGTGTGAACTAGGGGGTGTCCATATTATGGTCACTTTGTGAACCAACAAAGAGAGGTACACAAATTTATCCAAGGATTGGGCCTTATCCAAGTCCCGAACAATTTCACCCACAAGCTAGTAGTATATGGGGTCAGATGATAGTTTTTCGCCATGGCTGTAAAGGTTCAGCTCAATTCATCGGTTCAGTTCCTCAATTTGGTCTTCATATTACCGAACTCATAGACGCAAGAATCGTGTTGTTGGATTCGTGTGTTATGATTTTGTGATGAGGTGTACATCTTTAGGTGTTTCAATAAATTAGATTTGAGAATATCTTACAGGAAGTAGACGAAAGCAAATATGGCATGCCCACGTCTATAGGGCGCGTGCTCCCGTGTGTACAAATTTTTTAAGTCTACATGATGTGACATATCTTGATGGGCATTCTTGTCTGATGGTAGCATTTAAGTTTCATTTTCTTAGTCCAGACGTGATATGGTTTATACAATTCATCTAGAGTTTTGACGATAACAAAGTATTGAAGAATAACGTCTTGGATCAGAAGAAAGGAACTCGGAAGCTGAAGCTCTGCATCAGACTTTTATGACCATCAAGACCTCCAGACTCTAAAGTAACAAAAGATCCAGAGGGACGCAGAATCCACGTCAAATTTGTCCTCTTTTGTAGTTGTCTTTATCAAGTTTGTGACGGTACAATTTGTCTTCTTTTGGCCACGTGTAGAAACAAACATAGAATTTCAAGGACAAATAAAATCAACAAATAATTCTAGTTTCACCAAAGGAATTTCAAATATCTAATCAATGGCATTATCCATATCAGGCAATGGCCCAACGTCCTTGATTTGAAGCTTCTCGACAACTCCTAATGCGCTGCCACTCTTCTCCAACTAGGGGCGGATGCAGACATTTGGTATGCGTATGGCTAAAATTTCAATGAAACAATGAGGCAAACTATATTAAAAATAAGAAATAACATTGTTTGATGAAATATAATTATAATGAAAATCGTCTCATGTCTATTTGTTGAAATGAGCTAAAATAACATCATTGCTAATAATTATGCAAATTGTAAACACTAGAAGTTGAAAAGAGTTGCCTAGGTTTCTTCCTTTGCATATATGGTGCTTCCATATCTGGCAAATCAATATCATGAGATGTGGGAGAGAGATTTGTGAGATTTGTGACTATGTGTGTGTGAGAGAGAGAGGTGGGAACTGTGACAGAGAGTGAGAACATAGAAGAGCATGGTGTGAGGTCGCACCTATTGCAAGAGAGAAAAGAGAAAATGAGAATGTGGGGAATTGGATATGTGGTGATGACATGTCATCTTACGTTATTTTTAGCATGTTTTTGAGTCATATTCGGTAGGTTTTACATCCAGAATTTAGGAGTATTAGAGAAATTGCTTATGATTTTGGGACATTTGTAATGTTTTTTATATTTGAGTTTATAATTCTACTCTTCCCGAAACATAACAATTTTAGGTTGTTTTGATGCAATTCATGAAGAAATCATGTAAATCTGCAAAGCTAGACATCTGAAGATTTGTGAGAACTTTGGGGAGATCAAAGAATGAATATTCAATAGGACTGAGAAGACATTATAGAGGGACAAATTATATTCCTAGGTCACATGACATCGTATATGGAAGCAAATACCAAAAAAACGAAGAAATAGACATTTCAACACCGGGATGACACTCACATGCGCCTAGTGCACGATTTTGGGCGCCTAGCACACGACCATGCACCTGGCGCATGATCTAGGCGCCTAGCATATGGTCCTGGGCGCCTAGTGCATGTGTCTTGCGGGCAAGACCGAAATTTTGTTACTTTTTGTGACTTAACCCCAGTGTTTGAGTCCAACTTCAGGTGGAAACTCTCCCAATAAATACCACTCATTTTATTCATAATTTTTCATTCATAACGAAGTGGTTCAAGAGTAAGGCAAGCATTAGGAGCTTCATGGGAGGAGTCTCTCTCATCACTCCATGTTTTTCTAGGGTGTGTTTTATTTCTTTTGTAATTTGTCTTTGGTTACCATGTGTAACTAAATCTTTTTAGGCTAGTGTTCTAAGATGAACCTCTATTCTGCTTGTTGGATTATTTATTTAGTTATTTATCTGTATGCTATATAGTTTCATTGTCCTTCGTAAGATTTGTCTCCACTAGAGGTTAACCATGACTTAGGCACTTAAGGAGATGACATTACCTTATCATGATGTATGTATATCAGTCTAATAAGGATATAAAGGTACTTAGGGAGGTGACATGCTTATTATTGATGCATCTCTTCCAGAACCAGGAAGTAACTAGTTAGTAATTAAGGAAACAAGTGACTTCATGACTTAAATCAACCATGTAACTCCACTCTTATTTCACCTTGGTAAGGTAGACGCTGATAGGGCTACCCATTTGTAGAACTACCGAGAGGGAGAGTGTGTTGTGTGCTTCTAAAATTCATAAATGAGCGAACCTTTAAGAACATTGGAACTACATTGATCGGGATTTAGGAAAGGTAACTTAAGTTTATGTTTCAATTACCTATGAGAGAGTATGACCCCACACGTACGTTCGTGTGATCAGCAGGTGCAACTCGACAGCTAGAGGGGAATGAGCCCAAATCTATGAGATAGTAAGGGCCCACACGTATCATCCCCATGATTGGTAAGTGCAACTATACAACTAATAGGTAGTAAAACCCCCACGAACTCATCACTTAGATAGATAAAGATTAATAACATGAATAAGACTTGACTGTTATGTAATTCCAACAATTATGCAATCAAAATAGGTATACTTTGATCTGTTGCAAACATATTATCTTTGAAAAACTCTAAACCCTTATCTCTTATTTTATTTTATTGTTCCCAAATAAGTAACGTAGATATTTTGGTTGAAACGCCAATCTCTGTGGATACGATACTCTACTTATCACTTTATTACTTGGTAAATAATTTGGTACACTTGCCTAAATCCGACCATCATGTGGCTTTAGCCACACATGGCCACAAGCTACGTCCGTCCCAATCTCCAACGTCTCTCGTATCCTTGTCTATATAAGGAGTTGAAGACTTGAAGAACAACAACAAGACTCTTATAATTTAACTTTTCCCTTACTCTGCCAAATCAAAAAGCACATAGAACACTTAAGAATTTCTTATCAAAGATTTTATCTTAGAAATTTGAAGTATTTGAGTCTTTTCTGATTTGTATTGTTTACACATCTAATTGTATATCACGTGTAAAAACAAACACTTTATTTGTAATCTCTTAGAAATCTATTTCAGTTATGATTGAGCATTTGGAAGTCTCTTGTTTGTGTTCCTGAGCATTGGAAGCTAATTGGTTGTGTCTTTGAGCAATTTGCAATTGGTTGTGATTATAGTGGAAATTCCCTTGTAAATGCAAGGGGATTGGACTACTCCTGGATTGTAGAAGGAACCGGTATAATTGCATGTTCTCTCTCTCTCTCTCTCTCTCTCTCTCTTATTTTTGTGTTTACCTTAATCCGTTGCAAACTCATATTCTAAACTTGACTCTGACCAGTGCAAACACTTAGTATTTGAAAAAACCAACACAATTCATCAACCCCCC
>Ga0228710_1010357_pt1 | contig 12501 bp, 5 predicted proteins | sample MedpolnodulmetaG_FD_177995 | JGI IMG/M metagenome (GOLD analysis project Ga0228710, IMG submission 177995) | Root nodule microbial communities from Medicago polymorpha collected in Santa Monica, California, United States - pink nodules | ecosystem: Host-associated > Plants > Roots > Nodule...
GGATAATACTGATATGGTGTTGCTGTTTTTGCATTTACTTCTTAAATTATATTTTCTTTTGTCATGGATTATGTGCATATTAATGAATTTTGCTTAAAGAAATTATTATATTTTTTCCATAAAAAAAAATGTATTTGTTTCATATGGATAATTTTGTCATTTAAATATAAGATATATATTTTATCATGTCAAATATTAAGTGTGTATCAAAACATAAAAGGATAAAATAATATTATCATATTTCTTATCATGTGTGTACCAAACATGTGATAGGATAAATGTTATCATGTTACTATCATATCTTATCCTTATCCACCACTTTATCCTATCATGTCTCTATCCTATCATGTGCACCAAACGAACCCTCAATGTTTTCCGTGCTTCCACTTTATTGGTTTAATCGTGGTAAGAACCATGGTGTTTATTTGAGTGGTACTATTAACTGGTTAGCCCTTCGCAATTACTTCTATTCTGATTATGAATTTGATAATGTAAGTAAGATTACTGTTGAGCAATATGTGATTGTTTCGCTTGATCTCTCCACTGAGTCATACACTCAGTTGTTGCTACCTCGGGGTTTTGATGAGGTGCCACGTGTTCAACCAACAATTGTGGTTTTGACGGACTCCCTTTGCTTTGGTCATGATTTCAAGGGAAGCCATTTTGTTATATGGAAAATGAAGGATTTTGGAGTTCAAGGGTCTTGGATTCAATTACTAAAAATTAGTTATCAGAATTTTTGTTCAAGCCAATATTTATTGAAATTTGAAACGATGGAATTCTTGCCATTGTACCTTTCTGAGAATGGTGATACATTAATGTTAGCAAATGATAAAAACGATACAACATTTATCTATAAATGCAGAATCAATAGGGGCGAGCCAATTCAAATTACTGATAAAGTACAGTGGTTGTGGGCCAAGGATTACTGTGAAAGTTTGGTTTCAACCAGTTGAAAGTGACTTTCTCTTTCTCATATTACTTGATAGAATTTATGTTACTTCTTTACAGCTTTGTCAGTTTATAATACTAGAAATAGATTCTGTGAATATCCTGTGGGATTGCTTAACCGATTCAGTTGTTTGAAATAAAAATTTTCCCCAAATTATTTTTTCGCATTTTCTTTCTTCAATTTCGTTTTGATTTCATTGTTGTTACTGAACCTGTTAGTAGTATTCGATTTATTTTCTTCGATTTTTGTGTGAATTCGATGCTTTAGTCGTTTTGGTTCATGCGTAAACTCTGTCGAGAATTTTTGTCAAGTTCTTTTCATCAATTGTTATCATAGATTTCCTGAATTGCAAATGTCTGATGTGAAATTCGCACACGATTCGTCCTCTTTCAAGTTAACCTATTTTTCTAATTGGTGCTTGAGGTTTTACTTCCGGATATCCTTGCTTACTTCAAATTTATTTTTCAGCTTGATATTATGGGATTCCAAAAACAACTTCTCAATTTGAGGAGTCAAATAGTTTTTTTACTGTTTTGCCTTGCTATTTCATTATTTAACTGCTCGCTTCTTGTAGGATTTTGGCGAGTAACGCGAAGCCTGTATTGATGTTCTGCGGCACGTGAAATCTCAACAAGTTGCAAGATGCATAAATTATTGCCGTTTTACTTTTCAATTTGGGGTTATTCCATGAGATTGAATTTCGCTTGTACCTGCAGTATGTGCCTAGAGGTTTTGATTATTCAGTATGAATCTGGTGTTTTTCTTGCTAACTTTACTACTCTAATTTAGTTACATACATTTGTTTTCCTATGGTATCTCATCAAAGAATGGAACATTTGTTTTGCATTGCTTTGTGATAAATTGGTTTGAGTATCGCGAGTTTTGTTATAATGAAATATAACAAGTGTCGAGGTGTGATCTATTTTGCGCTGGAACTGCTATTCAGACAATAATGTGCAGCCATGACTGTTTGCATATGGAATATGGAACAATGCATTCAATTTTTTTCTTGTGTTTTGTTGTTTCACTTCTGCATTTCATGATGTCTTTTTGAAACCAATCTTTTTTATCCATGGCCATGTAGCCTAGTGATACAAATTCTGGTTTGATCCTTCATGTTTCAATGATCACACTTTGCTCCAATTTATCTAATGGCTATACTAGATCTTCAAACTTTATGATGTAGGTCACTTTTCCTCTCTAAGAATATGCTGAAAAATATATCAACGCACTTCTTCCGCAAACTGTTTCTTAACTTGATAAGCCTATCATGGGAACGATGGAGAAAGCTTGGGACTATTATCCTGTTATATGTATGTCACATCTCATCTCTACCTTATAATGACCACCAAATGGTTCATTTGGCGACGGAATTCAAATTCCCATAATACTCATTATAAAATGGTCGTTAGTATTACTTGAATATTAATTTAGTCCTTCAATTTATTTATAAAAATTGCACGTTCAAACTTAAACTTAGCCAACAATAATTTGTAACTCATTATTTTTTTTTAATATTTTATTAATATATAATGTTGTCGAAAATTTTCTTTCTTCGAAATTTACATGTACTAGTTAATAAAAGAAATAAAAAAGAAAATGATTAATAATATAATATTCAATAAGAATTTTATAATTTAGTCAAAATAAGAATATTTGAATAGTAACAAAATGAAGGTTCGTTTTTTATTTTCCAAAAAATGTATATGAAAGGTTCATTGTTGCCTGTTTTTTTTTGTTACAAAAGGTTGAATATAGTGTAGGAATATCGGATACAATCATTGCATGTTTAGTTATAATCATCATTAACCCTCTTCTCACTTTATTCCTCCATTTTATATCATGGGTGTTTCACATCATAACATACAAATTACAAAATATTTAATTGATAAGTAGATTAGATTATCATATCAAAGTATGTGAGTCTGAATTCTAAATATTCTAAAAAAAGTTTGTTGAAAATAGTGTTTAGTATTTCTGTAATTTTTGTTATGAATTTTAAATATCACATTACTAAGATAGGTAATTACAAATTGAACCGGTGTAGGTACCAATTCAAGGTTATACAATTGGGTCGGAGATAATAGTCAAATGTGTAAAACAATAATAAAGCAATAATAATTTATATGAAACAATAACGGTCGAACTAAAAATCATTTTACACCCAAACATTGATACTTCACCATTGTTTAACCCATAAGTTTGAACTCATTTTCTTTAATTGATGTTTTTTAAATATCCATACCATTACATTTTTTATTAGTACACTTGTAGGTAGCGAGGGCAACCTTAGCATGCTCCGTTCAAATAAGCACTAGGTTCGATTCTTAGTTCAATAAGTCGGTTCGGCCTGATTACAAGTATTTTACTATTAAATATCCTTTCGTCTTAATATGAGTGTCACATTAATAAAAAAAATAATTGTCTTATTTATTTTAAAAAAGATATCTCAAAAGAATGCCATATTTTGTTTTCGATGTAATACAATTAGTTTTTTTTTTCCTTCATTTGTAACCTCTAATTAATACCATGTACATTCTTTCGAAGTGATTATATTTCACTTTATATTGACGGTAATATGATAAATGCATCATTGTTTAACAACAACAAAAATGTGCATAGAAATATCACCATGCACAATCGTATGCATTCAATCAAGGATAACATAACATTAACAAACATCAATGATAATCTGATTTTTAAAACTCAACAGCCTAATTAGTTCTAATATTCTATTAAACATGATTTTATTACTTTGTTAAAAAAAATGATTTCATTACTTAGTTAATCCATAATTATCATCACTAACCTAGTCTAGATCACCGCTTAAACATCTTTCTAAGTTATCCACTAAATAAATAAGTTTTTGCTAACCAAAAATCGAGCTCACCGATCCATTTTTCAACATTCTTAAAGTTCATCCTAAAATCCATTTTCCTTCATAAATTTTTCAAAACTATCAACTTTAGATCAGAAATCAATTTATATAACCCTAAAATTGTTTTATGTACCCAAAAACAGTTTAAAGCCACTAGAAAACACAACAATCATAAATCACATGTCAATCATTCCAGCATCAAACAATTCATTATAAAAGACGGCGTAGTGAAAAATTAGTCCTGACATCATCCTAGAAAACTAACATGCCTAAAGATAACCAATCTAGAAGCATTGACATGTTTCAATCGTTTCTAACATTATTAAACACAGTCAAATAAGATAACCATCATTGTTCATCTCAGATTTAGTCACCATAAAAACCGAACTTATCTAATATCAATCTCAGTAGCGAAGATAGCAATCGACTGGAGCATAGTCCTTTCATTAAAATTTCTTTTAAGTGCCTCTTCAAAAAAAAAATCTTTTTAGTTAATGTCCATCAAAACTAATAAAAGACACACACACATAGTCTTTTGCTTCATCAGAACAAACATATAATCTTTAAAAAATTTAAAAATAAATGATTAAATTGGTGGATATTTTTTAGTTTAAAAGATTAAATTGCTGTTATGCATTGGGAACTAAATTAACTTATCCTTGCAATCTTTATTTTTCTACGTTCTACATTTTTGGAATTAATTAGTTGGTTTACGTAAAGTGAGAATTAAACATGAAACTACCTTATCACTATTTAACTCTCTCACCAAACCACCAAGTCAAGGGGGGTTTGGATAGCTCAACTTGCTTGAGTTAAGTGAGAAGGAATTGTAGGTCCTAATTCAAGCTCGAATGAAGGAGAAAAACTAACATAACAACTAATTATTGCTGACTTTTTCTATTCAAAATAAAGAAGAAAAAAAAACAAAGTCAACCTTATACCCCCTTATACCAACATTCTTAAGAGGATTAGGGTAGCATTTCACCAATTGAGGAATGTTGGCAACGCTTTCTTTTGAATTTTCTTTAACACTTGTTCTCTTTTTGTTTAAATCAATGTGAGTCTACACTTTGAAATGAAACCCACATACATTAATTTCAATATTCAATAAGAGAGTAAGTATTAGATAGAGTGTTTCTAGCATTCCTAATCTTAATAACTAAAATGTTTTCAGTTTGTTATGATTTCTTTCATGTGAGGGTAATGTTATTCGAGACTCATCCGCATTAAAATAACAACTAAAATATTTATAGACAAAACTCAAGTGCAATTCCATAAGGTCTTCACATAAAATACACATAACTACCGATGATTTCTCAAATCCACGATATTTTGTACTCCTATATATTAATTTTATTAGGACAAAGTTAAAATATATATTAATTATTTGAGTATTATATAAAAATAGTTATTATTTTAGTAGAAAAAAAATAAAGGAGTAAATTGCACTCCTTTCCCTTGAGGGATGCTTAAATTACACTATCCTCTCCTCTTTTGTCAAAATATACAATTCCCTCCCCTTTTATGTAAGACATATTAGAAAAAATTACAGTCCCCTCCCTTGAGGGAATCTTGAATTAAAGTCCCCTCCCTTCTAATGTTAAAATCTACATTTTCCTCCTTTAATAATAATAATTTTTAAAAAAAATTCTAATAGTTTTGCAACGAAAATATAACTCATACAAGACACTGAAAAATTGTGCGGATCCATTTTATTATAATCAAAAATCAAATCATATTTTCCTCTATTTTTTTTATATTCAATATCATTAACATATAGTTTCAAACATTATTATAATATATGTAAGAATACAAAATAAACTAATTTAAAAAAATTACTGAAACCAATAAAATACGGGTATTTAAAAATGACATTTATATTCTAAATCATGAAGTTAATAATAAAATATGAATTTTTTTATCATTGGCATTGAAATTAAAAAGAAATGAATTATTTTTTCTTTTATGGTGGAATAAAATTTGTAAATATCATAAAAAATCATTTATTTATTTAAAAATGAATTAAAATGTAGTACATAAATAATTCATAGAGGATAGGGTTGTAATTTAAGTATCTCTTAGGGTAGGGGAGTAAAATTTATTTTAGGTTTTTATTTTCAACGGAGTGAAGTGTATATTAAATTAAAACATAAGAGAGAAGAGTGTATTTCAAGTAATTCACTTAAAATAAAATTAGTAACTTTTTTGGGTCAAAAAGCTTACTAGCACAACTACTAAAGTAGATTGTTTCTCAGTCAAGAAACACACTACGTCGAAATGTTTGCTTCCGTTTGGAATTGGTGTTTGGCTAGGGTTTCACTCAACTTAAACTGTTGCAGCCATCGCTCAATGGAAGAAGAAGCTGTTGTGCCGGCGGATATTGTGTTGGCGGCGTTCCTCCCTCATGAACTCAAAAAACACTGCTCAATGGCATCAATAGCCTTCCTACCCACTGAACTGATTGTGGAAATCATCTCCCGGCTCCCCGTGAAATATCTCTTACAATTGAGGTGCATTAGCAAGTTCTACAAAACTCTCATCTCCAATCCTTATTTCGTTCAAATGCATCTCGAGAAATCTGCACGAAACCCATGTCTCGCATTAATGTGGCAAGACGATCTCATGCATGAGGATTGTAGAATCATCACTTTATCGGTTTCTAGTTCTTAGCTTGGGGGATGATTCATGGAAAAACATTCAATGTTTTCCCGTGCTTCCACTTTATTGGTTTAATCGTGATAAAAACCATGGTGTTTATTTGAGTGGTACTATTAAGTGGTTAGCCCTTCGCAATTACTTCTATTCTGATTATGAATTCGATAATGTTAGTAAGATTAATGTTGAGCAATATGTGATTGTTTCGCTTGATCTCTCTACTGAGTCATACACTTAGTTGTTGCTACCTAGGGGTTTTGATGAGGTGCCACGTGTTCAGCCAACAGTTGTGGTTTTGATGGGCTGTCTTTGTTTTGGTCATGATTTCAAGGGAAGCCATTTTGTTATATGGAAAATGAAGGATTTTGAAGTTCAAGAGTCTTGGATTCAGTTATTAAAAATTAGTTATCAGAATATTTGTTCAAGCCAATATTTACTAAAATTTGAAACGATGGAGTTCTTGCCATTGTACCTTTCTAAGAATGGTGATACATTAATATTAACAAATGATAAAAACGACATAGCGTTTATCTATAAATGCAGAATCAATAGAGGCGAGCCAATTCAAATTACTAAAATAGTACGGTGGTTGTGGGCCAAGGATTACGTTGAAAGTTTGGTTTCAACTAGTTGAAAGTGAGTTTCTCTTTCTCATATTACTTGTTAGAATTTATGTTACTTCATGTATGTTGCTTACTTGCTTTAAAATCCTTGTATTGTTGTGCGGTTTTTATGCTTATTATAATTTACATGCTGATTTTCTTTAAAGGTAATTTGCTAGAAGACTATACTCCCAAACGAAAATTCATTCTCTCTCAAAAACTAAATTTTATCTAAAGTTAGAAGCACCAATAGGAAGGCAGTTTGTGTTTCAAGGTTTAAATTTAGGCAGAAGGCTTAGGTAGGCTTAGTTGAAGAAGAGCAAGATTTGGACTGTGAAGATACAAAAAAAATCCAGAATCCAATGACATGCTTTACTGTTGATGCATATGACTATAAAGATTTATTTGTTCAAACCCATAACTGACCTATGACTACGAGTGTTCATTCTTTTTAGTGTTGAATGCATTAAATTAGTTTAGGAGGCTCACTTTATTTGCATCGTATTGGTTACTTTCATATTAGCATATGATTTGTATTGGAACAATTGAAATTTCAAAAACTCTTTTCTAAACTCACAGTCATGACCCTTTTCCTTGTCTTTGCTCCGTGAGGTTTTACAAAGGTAAAAAAATGCATGTGTTACCTTAACAACAGATGGTTTGTTGAGTTTAGCATAACCTTTTTTATTTTTATTTTTAAAGAAGTCAAACTAACCGCCAAAATTGTATCAGACCTTTTCTTGACTTCTATTGCAGTTGAAGATCGGCCCTCTTCACAATTTTCTATTTCAATATTCATAGTACGTTGATTTGTGTTTCCCTTCATCTTCACTTAAAACTCAGATTCCATATATCTTACCAACTAATGATTTATTAGGAGGAAAAACAGCTTTCAAATTAACCTATTTTTCTAACTGGTGCTTGAGGTTTTACTTCAAGATATCCTTGCTTACTTCAAATTTCTTTTTCAGACTAATATTAGGGTATTCCAAAAAAAACTTCTCAACTAGAGGATTCAAATTATCATCCTTTAGCATTGACACCGAATTATGATAGTCATATTTATTCCAATAGACTCATTATTTGTCTTTTCAATCACAAATTGTAGTTTGTTGTTATCTTGTTAGTTGGACGAGTTGAATTCACGATCTTCATATCGCTCTTAACCTATGGCAAATATTCGCTTCTTGTAGGGTTTTGGTGAAGAATGTGAAGGTTATAATTGTTGTGAATACGATGAAAAAATCACACCAATAACAAACTTGATGTGTGGAGCAAGTGATAATCAGGAAACCAAAACAAAGTGTATGGAACAATTATAAACACAAGCCAAAAGTAGAAAACATCGAGAGAGAAAAGAAGAGAAAACACAAAAGAATTTGTTGACCCAGTTCGGTTCAAATTGACCTAGTCTGGGGGAGAGAGCAACACTTCGTTAGTAACTTTACAAAAGTGATATCAATGGGTTACGAGAATAAGTCTCCCGCCTAATTCTACCCAAAGTCCCAATCTCTTCCCGTAAGTAAGAGACTCAATCCTAATAGTGTTTCCCAAGGTGAATCAACCCTCAAACCCTAGTGTTTGTTGCCAAAGAGACAAACTCTATACAAACCCTAGTTTTATTGTTGCCTTTCTAAACCCTTGTTTCAGCCCCCTCTATCTCAAGGTTTACACTGATACAATGTCTATATTTATAGTAAAAGTATCCCTCATAAATTGGAACAAAATCTCAGCCCAAAAATACGTTTCTGTTATATTTTTTGCTGGAAAATTCGGGCCTCGAATTCCTCCATTCGGCCACTGATTTTTGCCGAACCAACAGACAAAAAACAACACTCAAATTCGGGCCCCGGACAGCTCCATTCGGGCCCCGATTTTGACAGATTCAGCAAACTTCAATTTCTCCAATTTTGAGTCACTTTCACAACAATAATGATGTTTTGTGGCACGTAAAATCTCAATGAGTCGCAAGATTCATACATTAGAATGTGTTTTACTTTTCAATTTGTGGTTATTCATGAGAATGAATTTCGCTTGTACCTGCAGTGTGTGCCTAGAGGTTTTGATTATTCAGTATGAATCTGATGTTCTTCTTGCTAATGTTACTGCTCTAATTTAGTTACATACATTTGGTTTGTGTATGGAATTATACATTCATTTTTTTCTTTCTTGTGCTTTGTTGTTTCACTTATGTATTTCATGATGACTTTTTGAAGCCAACCTTTTTGCCCATGGCCATGTTGCCTAGTGATACAAATCCTGATTTGATCCTTCATGTTTCAATGATCTCCAAACTTTACGATGTAGGTCACTGCACCTCTCAAGGAAAGGAAAGTGAATGTAAAATTTTAAATCATGGTTGGGGCTACTGTATGTTGAGATGAAAATTTGCTAGATGTTTTTTGGTCATATCTACTTCACATGTTGGCATTTCAATTCAATGATGTTATTTGATTCATATTTCACTTTTTTTTATAAGTCTAGAGCAAAATATCGTCAAAAAGAGTAGTCCCCAACTAAGATGGTACTCTACTCAATTCTTTTGCCAGTCGTTCATATATATTATCAAAAAAGGGGAAAAATTAATTAAAATTTGGGGGGACATAAAACCTGACCCAATCAATCCATGTGAATCAACTCTAATGGTAATACATGAAAATAATAACAGCATAGTGAATCAACCATTAGCGATAGACGTTTGTGAGTACCAAATGGGTCTATAATTTGGCGAATGAATCAATCACTAACATGAAATCAGATCGCATACCATCAACTCCCTGCAACAACAACAACAAGCATTAACGGTTCTTTCGAATCCACACAGTCCCATTTCAATCTACGAAACCACAGACAATTGAGAGTGGAGAGTAGATTCGACCGCCAACATGGTAATTAGCGAAACCACATGCACCAACCGTTTACTGCGATCTACATCAAATTAACAGTAATTTCTCGTTCAACAATAGTACCACAACCACCTCCAAAGAAAGCGAAACGGGGACAAACTGTCTTTGAGATATGGTTTATAAATCGACCGCCAACACATATCAGATTCATGTACCAGCCGCCCCTGTTTCAGATCATAGCAAGCTTTACTAGCTCTTTCGAGCCCAACGATCCTTGCACACACCACGACGCATTTGAATCAACATCTAAATTACACACTTAATCAAAACGTTTTGAACCTACCACTGCCCCGAGGTTGCGAACCCAAAATACGGTGACCACAAAACACAAGAGCAACGTGTTTTTGATAAAACCTTGGACCAACACATTAATGCCTCAAAACAACGTTCGTAGTTTTATTTAATTGAAATGAAGTAATACAAAATGTACTATACTATATTCATGTAATTGTATTGTATACAATACAAGTCATATCATTTGTTGTACGTTGTTAATCTCTAGATGGTGGATCATTGCCGCCGCGACAACGCATAATTTTCTCACAGCCTCTTGTATATGGGTTAGCAGGAATTCGGACAGCATTAAGTTGCTTTCGTCCAAATACTGGATAGGCATCAATTGAGGCCTCCACATCTTGAGTGAATGTTGAGAAAATCAAAAGAGCACTAAGAAACACACTCAATATTGCTTTTGACATTGCCATAATTATTTTTGTTAGTGACAACTTAACCGATAATGATTCTCGTATGAAATTGAGGGTGTCAAGGCTACATTATAAACAAAAATTTTGAGTAAATTGAGGGTGTATATATAGAATAAAATTAAAAATAGTCAACAATTTTTTTCTTCTTATTGTAATTTTGAATACTTTAACTTCCTTTAACCCATTAGTATCATCATCAAGGCGTTAAACCCTCTTTGTAATAAAAAAATATATACCATAATAAATGCTAATAAAACTATATTCTCAACATTCCTAAAACAAAACAAAAAAACTCTCTCTCTCTAAAGCTTAGGGTCATTGACGCTTGAAAAATTTATAATTAATTTGTCCTTTTTCAAAAAAATGTAATTTTACGTGAAATATCATATATTAACCTTATAAACATGCCCTCTAAAAAAATGTCATAAACATTCATGAAAAAAAATCATGAAATTAAATTTCAACCTCTACATAACTTTTATGGACTTTATGTCTACCTGAAAAAATATGAAGAATCTCAAAGTACATCAGTTGAATATGTGTTTTTATTTTACCTGATTTTTTCCCTAGAATTTCCGTATATTACAGCGTAAAATTTAAGCAATTAACCCATATCAATTTCTGCAACCATAAAATCGATTTTTGTACCCAAAAGCAGTTTAAAACTCGCTGAAAAACACAACAATCGTCATGAATCATTGCTGATTATTCTAACATCAAACAATACATAATAAAAGTAATGATATGTTTTCACCATTCGTAACATCATAAAACACACTTAAATAAGATAAACAACATTGCTTATCTCGTATTTAATTACCACAAGAAACAAAACTTATCCAGTAACAATCTCAGTAACGAAGATAGCAACAGGCTGGAGCATAATCATTGGAGTCTCAATATAAATAGGGAGTTTTACTTAACATGTTCACATAATTGTTATCTACTTGCACCATGTTTTACTTTATCCACCATAGTATGTTTTGAAGGTACACCTCCTTGTTTGGAAAAGGAGCGCACGACCAGAGGCACATAGCATAGACACTTGAGTTGAAGATTATACCATCGATCCAGGTGATAAATCTCATAAATTCACACAAGAAGATCCTTATTGAATCTTTCTTATGGATCAATTTATCCTCTCAAATTTACAAAACAATAGCACAATAGTCTCTTAAATTAAAGAATATCAAATAGTATAATCCCTTCATCAAAATATTTTTTTTAAAGATCCATCAAAACTAATAAAAAAACATATAGATTGACTTAAATATTCGCTTTATTAGGACAAACATACAATCTTTAAAATTATTTAAAATTTGAAAAAATAATGAAATTAAATTGATTGATATTTTTCGATTTAAAAGATTTTTATTGTGTGAAGAAATCAATTTAAAAGATTAAACTGCTATTTTGTAAATTTATAGGAATAAATTGACCCATCCTTATACAATCTTTTTCTTTGTTAGAAATGGTCAAAATATGTTAATTGTTAACTTGTTAGTTTATTTTGAAGGTGAGAATCGTGCTCAAAACCACCCCCATCCATCTGCTATCTAACCATCTCACCTAGCCAACCTTATATCTCTTATACTTACAATCTTAATAACTAAAACATCTTTAGGTGTATGTTGCTATAACACACCTTTTAAACAAACAAGTGGGTGTATATTAGCAAGTAAATAACTAAAAAGTTGCTAAATGCACCCTAAGGTGTAGCTTGCTAAAACACTCCCACATAAAAACTAGTGCGTTCTAACAAATCCATATTATATATATATATATATATATATATATATATATA
>Ga0228710_1010358_pt1 | contig 12501 bp, 9 predicted proteins | sample MedpolnodulmetaG_FD_177995 | JGI IMG/M metagenome (GOLD analysis project Ga0228710, IMG submission 177995) | Root nodule microbial communities from Medicago polymorpha collected in Santa Monica, California, United States - pink nodules | ecosystem: Host-associated > Plants > Roots > Nodule...
CTCTCCAGATCTCCAGCTCCAAAAGTTAGTTTCTTTTTCCAAAATTCCAACCTTTTCCTTCAGAAAACAACTTCCCTTTTATAGGAAAATTCACAGAAACGCTAAAATCGTACTCCGATGCCGTAAATCGGAGCACGATGGCTTCACTTAATTCAGATCACAACTGGCGCGTCTGCCAAATCGGAGCACAATTTTGTCCAATCGGAGCACGATTTTTTACGAGATAAAATGTCTCAAAGTTGCAGAAAAATCGTAGCCCGATGCTAAAAATCGGAGTACGATTTCTCCTTTGTTTTAGCATAAAAAATCAGTCTTTTTGCAGCTTTTAACTCATGCATAATCACCTGAACTCAACCAAAATTACATAAAAACTATAACAAAAGTGCTATATGACCTAGTGTCATCAGCAACCATTCCCGCTATAAATACCCCCTTAAACCTTCACCATTTCCTCACATTCTCTCCTTCTTCTTCTCACTCTTTCACATTTGTAGTTTTTGTTTCTTTTAACTTTTTTAGGGGCCAATTTAGGAGTAAAAAATGGTCAAGGGAGGGGGAAAATAGGCCAACCGATTTGGGGCACAAAGAGGTCAACCCTTGGGGTAAAAGTAAATTTGCTTCTTTTTACCCCAAAAACATTTTACCGTGGGTAAAAAGACTCTTTCTTGGTGTATAAAAAGAACCAGATTTAGATTTACCTCGAAGGAGTGATGTCTTTTTGCCCCAAGATGATTGGTTTCTTTTGCCACCAACCTTGATCCTCTGTTACCTCAAAGTTGGTCTATTTTGACCTCAAATAATCATATTTACTTTATTCCAATAAAATGCATTAAATTATGTAATTGTATTAAAGTATTAATAAAATGAGGTTTTATATGTATTACTCATGTTCATTTCTTCCTTTTTATTTATTTATATTTGCATTTATATTATGATTTTGTCATCTAAATAACGTTGTTGAGAATTTATATAACCATTTATATTATTTATATTACCATTTAAATAAATACGAAAAAAAGTTGCATACTATGAAACGTGAGTTAACTCACGCTGCAATATTTTTAAATTAACACTAGCGTGAGTTAACTTACGCAACGTGCTTTAACTCATGTAAAATTAACACTGGCGTATGTTAAGTCATATAGAGGTATTTTTGTCATTTCAAAATATTTGGGTAAAGAGCAGTTCTCTTTCTTTATAGCATGTAATAGTCCAATTGGTTTGTTGCTGTAATTTATCTCAAAGGTACTATCATTTTTGGGTGCCAAATGATTCTATTGTGTTTTATTTTATGTTTGGTCACCTGTTTTGGATATGTATTGTCTTATTGCTTAGTTTTTACTTCAAATTCTTACCAGGTAATTAGCCCCTAGTAGCTCAAATTCAATATGTGTTTACTATAATGAATTAAAGAATAGAACCGAAAAAAAAAGAAAAAAAAGACTATAAAAGGTGGGCATAATGGCCCAAAATAAGCATCACTTCGATGTAAAATATATTAACATATTTTTGGTCCCTTAACTATGAAGTATCATTTTGATCCTTTAATTAAAATTTGATTTATTTTGGTCCCTTAATTTTTCTGTGTTACACATTTTGGTTCTTTCCGTTAGTTTTAATTCAAAAACGTTATGTTTTCTTCATTTTCTTCTAGAATTTTTTGGGATTTTTGTTGTTGAAGGTTGATGGAGATGATATGAAGATGAAAAAGAGGAGAAGAAGATGTAGAAAACCTAACATTTTTGAATTAAAACTAACGGAAATGACCAAAATGTATAACTGAGAGAAGTTAAGGGACCAAAATAAATCGAATTTTAATTAAGGGACCAAAGCGATACTACCTAAATAGTTAAGGGACCAAAAATGCAATTTAGCCTTATTTTTACTTTCTTCATGCAAGATCCCCAAACCCAGGAGTGTATGGTACACAACTTGAATTTAACCACAAATTCCCCATAATGAACTCGGCTACAGTGAATTTAATAGCCCGACATGGTACCTTGGCCATTTGACTCTGTTATGTGTTCCAGCTCCAGGTCCAAATTCTTAAACTCGACGTAGTATAGTGTGTCTAAATTTTCAGATTGATTCTACTTTAACCAGCCTTTTGCGTTCAAAACTTCACTAAAGTAAGACTGCATGAAAACCGTTGTGGAATACGGTGTCCATGGTCTTCCAAGAAAGGTTGAGGTTGTGTTGATTAATGGTAAAAGATCAAAATCTGTTGAAATGTTGCAGAACTGTAGTGAGAAACCAAATGGGTTTATATCGTGTTTCCCTCCATTAGCTGTGATAGTGTTGCTCTATAACGGTAACCCTTTCTTGACCAGGATAGTGTAGTTTTGGAACACAGCTGTAGCATATCCAAAAATAAAGTCGATCGTACCACGTATCTTGCACTCCTTATAGAACTGTCTTAAGTTATGGCCATATAAGCTATCTTGATAGCCAGAAATCCCACAGCGGTAGAATACAGACTGGTCAGAACCAAAGTCACATAATTCGTAGTTCGTTTCGGTACGTGGTACGGGTTCGGGAACGCGGTACACAACCTTCAAAGAATCGAGTACGTAGGGGGGTATACATAGTCGGTACGCTATTTCGGTTCGCGGTACGTGCTAATGTATTAATTAATACGTTGTAAAAAATAATGATTAAATAAATAAAAAATGATTAAAAATATTAATCTACACTCACTTTCTTTTAATAAAATAAAATAATCTATGTTTTGTTTTCTAAAACAATTGTAACTTATGGTTAAGATTATAATTTTTTTTAAAAGGGGGTAAGATTAGCAATTATAACTTCATTATATTTTAATTCCAATAGTCCAAACAAAGGCCCATATACTGTCAGGCCCAACGAAAACCTAATTTCAGAGAGGATTGCTTTTTAGGCCCCCTCAATATCTCTTTAGGCCCCCTAAAGTTACAAAAATGCCCTTAATAACACCTCCTGTACATAACTACCGTATGTGATTCTTTTTTTTTTATTTCATTGTTTCACCTCTGGTAAATAAGTACCAGACATATATATTATACATATAACACAAAACTTCCCTCAGTAAACATTTTGTGTCCCTGTGTTCTCCCAAGTCCCACCCACGCGCTCAACTTTTTGTTTAATTTCAACGTATTCCTATGCTCACATCCCGTCTTCTTTGATTTTGTTTAGCAATTAGTATGGAAACGCGTGCGGACGCACGGGTGGATGTTGTCTTTGATTAACAAAAAAAATATATCAAACGATTAATTTGCATCAAACAATCGCATCTCAATGTTCGTATAATACATATCTCAACAACAAACCCACATCGATGATTATACTTGTCGACACACTGATGTTCGGGTCATGTCTGATGTTGGTATCGACGACTACATATCACAGTTCACAAACATAACTTTGGCTGTTGATGGCAACATTGACACCAGAGTTTTTTAACAAAATGATAAAAAAAAAAAAAATGCAAGTTTCAAAGTAATACGGATTACAATTTGTTTAGCTGACCCATATCATTTACATGATCATTTTGTTGAATTTATTCACTTATTTAATTAATATATATAAACCATTATTTACACTTGAATAGAAGGCAAGCGGGCAACAAGCTGCGCCGCTAGACCTTTTTGGATGGCAAAACCAATCCTCGTGAACACAACATTCATGGACCTAGGAGACATGACATTGCTATGCATGACCTTTTGAACTCTATATAGAAGGTCAACGGCCTCTGGTGTTAGGAAACCGAAAAATCGTCGATTAATGTGGATTATTTCGAGATCTGACCACGTACCCATCAACCACCGCGCCGGAATTAATCGCTCGAAGGCACCTCCGTGGGTATGAATATTTTTATGAAATTCTTGTATTATTCTTTTTCTATTTCAAGTTATTAAATTAATTTTCAATTTTCTACTAACTGATATGTGATTAATAACTGAATTTTTTTTGGTTGAGCTCAAGAACGACAAAATGAAGACTATTGAGACTAAATCACTGACTACTTGTTAGATTTTTAGATATTAGATTAGATTGTACTATTACTATACCCTAATCTCACCACTTTGTTGTTTTCTAAATAATGAGGTTTAATTTATTAATAAGGGAATTAGTCAAGGGAATTAGTAATCGAAAAAGAAAATACTAAACAAAACACATCCCAATTTTGTACTTCTTGCCCATTACTTAATTATATGCATCACAACATATTATGAGTTTCTTTGGCTCATTAAAAGAAATTGTTTATTTGATACTAAGTCAAAATACTTTTGATCAGCTTATAAATACTTTTACTGAAAATAGTGTTTTATTACTAAATCTTGTATCTTCATATACTTTTTTGTGTATGGATATACAGTTTTAAGCTAGCTCTCTACACTTATTTGAATAGGAGCACCTGATTTAAATCTAAGTAACCATATTTAATTTAATTGATTACATGCTTTTACATATCAACATCTGGATTTATGAACTTATTATTAGGAGCACTGAAAATTTTGAGTGAATACTATTCAGGACGGCTAAGCAAAGGGTTTGGGATAGACCCCCCATCACTTTTTGAATACTTGTGGAAGGTAAATAAACACAATTCAAAACGGTTTAGGATTGACCCTCCATCACTTTATATTACATATGAATCAAGTTTTATTGCATTTAAATGAGCATAAATGTGAAAATACCTTCAGGCTTTTGCTAAAACACTTGTTTAACAACCTAAATTATTTGTGTAGGAATTTCAAAAGGCTGTAATTGGCACATTGAATTGGTATCTCTCTCTCAAGTTCCAAATCCAACCAAAAGATATAGAAAGGGTATTCGACTTCAAGGTTTTTTTTCTTCTGCCATAACTACTTGACTCGAGAACTTTGTTTGGGGAGAAATTTGAGATTCTCTTGAACCTTAGTAAAGAGGTAACCACTTTTATATACCTCTTGTAATGACGAAATATGGTTGTTAATCTTCACTCAATATTCAAAACGATAAACTAACTACAGACTAACAAATATATTCATGTATGTTTCTTTTATGGCATTCAGCTGTGTTAAAAAGTGTCCATATGTATTATTGCTTAAAATCATTGTTTATTTGAGTAGGCAATAAAGAGATACAACATTATTTATAATCAATGTTGATTTAATATTCTTTTTGCTCTGATTGCATTAAAAAAACATAAAAAGTCACAAATTTTCTTTATCCTCTTTAATATATTTCTGTTAACTTGCACTTTGTACAGTTGGCTCAATATTGCTTCCTTAGACCAAAGACTTCCTATAGTGTCTAGTGATTAAGATTTCAAAACCTTCGATTTCTTCAGGTCCATTCGGTGATACGAAATCATGGGTAGGTTATGATATATGCAGCTACGAAGGATTCTACTGTGAAAACCCACCAGGTAACAAATTCGCTATTGCTTTAGCCTCAATTGATTTCAACAGTTTCCAACTAAATGCTCTCACCCTTGATGGTTTTATTAATAAACTTCCTGATATTACTCTTATCCATGCAAATACCACCAATTTCAATAGTTGTTCTGGGCATGAACACTTTAACATTCTTGGATCTAAGGTTTAATTTCTTCTCTGGTAGTGTTACACTCAAAACATTCACACAAAACCTTGAAATTCTTTTCATCAATAACAATGTCTTAACACAAAAGATTACCTCAAAAAGTAAAAGAAATATTAGGGGGCAGGGAAAAGATTTTCATAATCTAATTTTTGTCAACAATTTCAGCCTGAATTCATTGTAGGTTTATATTTTAAAGCTTGTTGATGAACACAATGCTATTTTTGAAACTTTTGGGCTTCGAGAATGTGGCGAAGAACGAAAGGAACAGAGGATTTTAGAATAGAAATGATGAAACAAAAGCTTGTAAGTTTTCATTTTCTATCTAATACCTCTTTTTCTGATGTATGATAAGAAAAACCAACTCTTTCTAAAAACATTGAGAAAGAAAAAAGTTAGTTTTTTTTTTAATGTGTGTAAAGAATACATAAGATTTTGTACTATTTTCAATACAATAAAGAATCTAAGGTAATAGTAATAGACATATGCAACCTTTTCCTTGCTTTGAAAACCAAAATTCTGAATATATTCTTAGGTCTATGCTTATAGTATATTCCATTCTAGGCTCAGCTAACCCTCCAATGGAGATGCCATCAACTCATTATGTTTCTACAGAGCTAAAACTTAATGCCTGGATCATAAACACAACAACTTGATTATTGTAATATTAAGTATCTAAAATAAAAATGGATCATCAACACAATAGCCTAATTACATAAATATGCACCTGTCATTGTTGTAGTTGTATTGACTGACTGTTGGCTGCTTAAATAAAAATAATGTTTTATTGGACAGATTGCATAAAAAATATTGCTTTGAAGAAAGAGAAAAGGATGGAGAAGAGATGAAAAATTGGTACCTGTCATATTTGGAATGGAAAGGAGAAACTCACCACAAATGCAGTTGTCAACGCTCAAAGCAAAACTTCTTCCTCTTACTTCATTTACTTGGCATCACCTAGGGACCAAAATCAAGTAAGAACCGTCTTGTGTATGACTGCATATTTGAGCAATGTTAGTGGGGACAAATCTTGAAATTAAAATGCATGGATCATCAATACAACATGTTGATTATAATTTTTCAATTTCTTAAAAATCATAACTTTTTTGATTTGTTGCTTGATCCGACTTTGGAACTCTTTTTGTAGGTCTTCATTGTTGCTAGAGCTGTATCCTCCAGTCTCTTGTTGCTGCTTGTGTAGTTTCTTATAGCACCTCCTTTGGTTGTTGAATCCTATAGGGTGGAGAGAAAGAAGATGGAAGAAATTGGATGGATAAAGCTTTTGGTTTTTATCATCCAATATACCTGCATATGCATCCTCAGTTTTAGAGCATGAAGAACCTATATATCAATAAGCATTTGAAATGTATAAACATAAGAAATGCATAAAAATGGAGAAGGATAAACACTTACAAATTTACTTATCAAGTAGAGTATGAAGGACTTTGAAAATGGCAAATGAATGAGCAATGCACAACGTGAGAAATGAGGGATGAGCAACATCTATTTATAGCATTTTACTTACAAATGGACAAAAAAAGTCTTTGGACAATATCAGGTTAGGTGGTTACTTGCATCACAATCAATGAAGAAGCCCATGTGATGATACTATTGCAGCCAAAATCCATTTAAAATATAATATAATTTCATTAAAGGGGTCAAGACAGTTGCCGAAAATCCTGGGTTGGTAATTATGTAAATAGTCTTTTGACCTTTTAAAAAAACAACTATAGAGAGAGAGGTAAACGACCTTCACATCATACCTCCAATAATTTCAAGCTGAGGAAAAATCCAAAAATAAAATGGCACAAAAGTCAATCCACCAAAACTTGAGAATCTACAGTGGGCAGTTTTTTCACGTCTTGATAAGAGTATGGATGGAATCAAAATTATCTCTAGCTTGCCAATCTCAACTGAATAAAGAAACAAAAAACTAATACTCATAAATAAGTAATCTAGAGATATTCTTCTTTGTGTAATTCTAGCAGGTTTTATTTTTCATGAACCTCTCTATTCTTCTTGGTGCTATAATTGTTGAACACAGGCCTTTGCAAGAGCAAACAAATTCATTGTTTGTGTCTTTAAAACTTAAGTTATATATGTATAATATATATGTCCGGTACTTATGTACCGGAGGTGAAACAATGAAATTAAAAAAAATGCACATACGGAAGTTATGTACCGGAGGTGTTATTAAGGACAATTTTGTAACTTTAGGGGGCCTAAAGAGATATTGAGGGGGCCTAAAAAGCAATCCTCAATTTCAGAAACCAGAAAGTCATCTCCCTCCCTTCTTGGACTGTAACAGCGGCTGGTCTTTTCCTTTTCAAACCCATATTCAAGAACTAGTTCTTCCTATTTTATCAGAGGCTTCGTCCTTTTCATTGTCATTTCCAGAAACTATTTCTTCCCTATTTCTAGATCTATTTTTCCAGCTTTTCCGCGGATACTCTGGGTACGTTTGTGGCTGCGAATATTCACGCGAATTCCGATGAATCAATACGAGGAAGTACCACGAATCGGTTCGCGCGAACCAATTCGTGGTTCTCCAATAGAGATTAGAGGCAACAAATTATGTTACTATGGTCAGAACTTGATCTAAGGGCAACAGCTTGGTAACCTAAAGGTCCAGCAATGTTGATGAACAAAATATCTCTTGCGATGAATCCTACACCCATGATAGCTTTACAAAAGAGGGAACAAATTAATGTCAATTGAGTCATATTAAAGGTTTTGTTATTAAAGAAGACAAGAGGTTTAAGCCTCGAGAGATAATATAACAAAGTTACAACAAATATTAATATTTTTTTTATACCTTAAGACCGACTATCAATTAATAGTATTTTTGTGGATTTTGTACTTTTCCTTGGTTAAACTAATCGAATTGTATAAATGTAATTTAGTAAAGTGCAGGGTATTCGTCACCAATTAAAAAGTTATACTACATTTAATTAATAATGTACAAGAGGATAAACATTGTTACATGAGAAAATGTATTTGAAAAAATTATTCTACTAAACAATAATAAATAATAAATAGTAGTAAGAAATTTTTCCCTTGACAGTAGACACGCAATTACACGTTGAAAATTCTTTTTTAAGTAATAAACAAAAATAGTCCAATTAATTTTTTATAAGCAAATTTTCAACAAAAAAAGTTATAAGAAAATATATACCTAAAAATCTATATTTAAAAGAGAATGGAAACAAAGTAGTAGAAGGGAACTTGGAGAGATTTGTAAATCCTTACCGAAGGTTGCAGTGTTGATTGTGCTCAAATTGCTTGTGGCGTTGCTTAGATTACCGGTTATTATCGTAGCATCCATTCCGTCTCCTATCATGACAATGTTCTTCTTAAGGACTTGAACATTTTCGTGGTATACACCCTTCTTGATGAATATGATGTGCCTATTCATGGTAGAGTCGGGTGCAGCATTAACGACATCCATAATATTTGAGAAATTTCTGGTATGGTCGGCAGCGACTACAACATCGAATGTCCGTTCTGCATATGGCTGCAACAGTTGTTGTTCGCTCAGGCTAAACCAAGAAGGATATTGACCACAGTTGACATAATCATCTGACATGGTATGCTCAACTTTAGTTAGGAGATTGTACACTAAGGAATCAACACTATCAATCTTTGTGGCAAATTTGTCTTTCATTTTTTCATCCGTTCCTTCAAATTGATCCATGCATGTATCTGTATTCGCATGAATCGCGCTTAACCTAGCTCTTATGTCTGAACTTAGGTTACCTGTGTTATTATATTTTTCTACAATAAACAAAACTCATTTTTATTAGCTAATATATTAATTCTAATGATGCAGATATGAAAGTGAACAAATCAAACATATAAAAAAAGTGCATGCGTGAATGCGCTTGAAGATAAGAAATAAAAATCAATCTAAGACCATCATATAGTAACACAGATTGGTTCTTAAATTATATATACATAAGAAAACTTGAGCATTAGATTGCGAAGAATTTTCCCTCATGAACATATCATCAAAATGCAAGGAAAAAAAAAGAAAAGGATGATCTAAGAAAAAGTAAAGGAAAATCTAAGATCAAAGTATTTCAAACATCATTTCAAGCTAATAAATTTCAATATACCTTTTGTACTCTTAAGGGCAGATATACACCAAACGACTTCTTCAAGTGACATGCCTAGCAAGTTTGAGTACGTCGATATGGCATTTGAGAGATGTGAGTGGTCAGAACTATTAGCAATGTTAAGTTCAATTTCCAAAATATGTATCACTTCATGCAACACATCCTCTACTTGTCTCAAGGATAGTGCAACCTCAAAAGGTGATACGTTTAGACTCCTTGTTGTCATGTGAGTAGAGCCGGCAGAAACAACATCGAGAGGTTTGGAAATGATGCAAATGATGATCAACATCATCATATGGTTTATAGGAAAAACCAGCCATTATAAATGTAGGAGCGGAAATTGCAAAATGAAGAATGTATAGCAAGAATATATTTGTGAGAGGTATAGCATGAACTATGATTTAATATTTTTGTGAGAGATATAGCATGAACTATGGTTTATATAGACAATTGTCCCCATGAATAATAATAATAAGGATGCAAAAAGCCATCAATCGATAAATTTTGTATTATTTATCCCAACTCATCTATATTTTATTTAATGTTATTCAAAATCATTTGGGTGTTAACTACTCTCTCCGTTCCTTTTTAAGTGCATTTTTAGAAAATTAACACCAAAATAGCAATGTGTATTTTTGCACATTTTCTTCTTATTATACCCTCATTTTAATTCACCAATAAATTTTTTATTTTTTTGCACACTTTATCTTTTCAATAAATTTAATATGTTATCTTCTCTTGCAACAAACAATTGTCGGTTATTATATTTTTCTCCAACAAATTTCTATTTTTTTGCGCACTCTCTCTCATAACAAACAATTGTCAATTTTCTAAATATTGTGCACATCTTTTTAATTATTTTAAGTAAATATAAAAATTATTTCAACTTGACATTAATCAAAAGTTAAGAAAAAATTAACTTTCTTCCAACTCCTTTAATTAAAGTTAAGGCTTCAACTATGACTTCAACCAATGCTAGAGTCACACTTGAAATTTTTTACAATTGCTACTCATCTTATTTATAGAAATTTAACTCTTAGAATCATTGTTTGGAACAAAATTTTGTTTAAATTTGAAGATAACAAGTAACAAACTTTGTTTAAAAAAAACTTTAGTTTTTCAAATAGATAGCATTAACTAGTTTTATTGAAAAAGATAAAAGTAATTAACAAAGGGTATAATTGACAAATCGTACCTTTAAAATACCAAAAAGACAGTTAAATAGAAACAAAAAATGCATCCTTAAAAAACACTTAAAAAGAAACGGAGGGAGTATAAATTTAGTATGAAACAAATAATTGTATTTTTCCTGGAATAACATTAATTCCACTAGCAGTTGCAGCCGGTTATGATAAAACTTGGAATTTTGTGTTTGATTTTACAAGCTAGAAGTTTATGAATATGGATGTAGTCTGCAATGATCATATACTAGCATACTAAATTCCGTAAAAAAATATTCATTGCTTTTGCCACAATGGATATAAATGAAATCTCATAATATTATTTTACTTTACTATGTATATATATATATATATATTTTTTTTTTTTTCAACAAACTAAAATGAGATATAATATTAACAACAGTGATTCACCCCGCATAAGGTGTGTAAGAGACAAACCACCCAAGAGTATTTACAAGATCAAGGTGCCCAAAACAAGGAAGCACCACCAAAACAAAACGAATTACAAGTGGACACCCATACAAAGAAGCGGGTGTCTCCACCAATCCTAAAAGCCTATGTTCCCCTACCAACTCCTCCTCCCAAATAAACAACCTACGACACCAAATCCAAGCCGTCCCTCAGTCCCCCACCCTAAAGTGCATATATCAAACACTGACCCCCCTTCAACATCGACAAATCATATAATCTATCATGTAACGACACTCCACCCACCCAAACATCCGTCCAAAAGAGGCTATTTTTACCATCGCACACAGAGCAACTGACATGATTATGAAACCAGCCTTCCGCGCGCAAGGTACAAATATCCCACCACCAAACAGAAACATCACGGCCTCCTTCACACACTCGGCCATCCTCCACACCGTATCGCGCCGACAACACCCTATACCACAAACTATCATTATCCACCAACAACCGCGCAAGCGTATTGTAATTTATTATAGTGTGATTTTTTTTCAAGTTTTTTTTTTGAATTATTAATTAAATTAAAAAATTGGTCAATCTTTTATAGTTTATAATGAAATTAATTCAATATTTCAAAGTTATATAATTATGAATGAATAGAAAAATTATTGTTATTGTCAAAATTTAATTATATATAGTTATTACTAGGACCCATTTAATAATTTATTTCGGATGGTGAGTTTGAGAGGTTAAGTATACATTATATATTAATTATAAAACAAATAACGTATAAAGTTGAGACCCGTTTAAACACCTAAACGAGATGTTGCATCGTGGATGATCTAACACCAGTCTTAAAGGATGTGTGGAGAGTTAGAGAAAGTTATGATTCTAATAATTATAACCTGATGTGCCTACCAATAGTCAACACATGTGTACAACTAATAGAATTAGTGTTTACCATTTACATTCATTCTGCAATTATTGTAATTATAGCTGTCTTAATTATAGGATCTCAATTGTACTACAATATGTGTATATAATCACATTCTGTAAAATGAATACACACATCATTTTTACAGCATTTCTTTCTTGGTATCTGAGCCAGGTTCCTTCTCAAACAATAATGAGTATGGGCTTGCATTTGGATCTACTGATGAGGGTAGTCTATTGATGAGATAAACTGAGGTAGAGAAAGCTTCCCACCAGTAGTGTAGAGGCATTTTGGCCTG
>Ga0228710_1010360_pt1 | contig 12497 bp, 7 predicted proteins | sample MedpolnodulmetaG_FD_177995 | JGI IMG/M metagenome (GOLD analysis project Ga0228710, IMG submission 177995) | Root nodule microbial communities from Medicago polymorpha collected in Santa Monica, California, United States - pink nodules | ecosystem: Host-associated > Plants > Roots > Nodule...
GAACATGAAGGTGATGAGAGTTTATTGGGTTTTTTTTTTGCGTTTGTTTGTTGTTCTTGATGAACATCAAGAAGAAGATGAATGAAGAAGAATTAAAGTTAAAGCCAATGCTAAAACGAGACGTGTACCACACTTAATGTTTTTGAATTAAATCTAACGGAAGAGACCAAAAGGTGTAACATAGATGAATTTAAAGGACTCAAACATACTTTTTATTACTTATGGGACCAAAGCGATACTAAAAAAATACTTAAGAGACAAAAATAACAATTAAGTCTTAATAGAATATATATTGAAAATATTGTTTTTACATTTATAGGAAGTTCACTACACAAAGTTTAAATAATTTTACTACATTTGATTCTTTAAAAAGTATCTTAGAAGGAATAATGCTATTTATCGCGAGCAAACAATTCACGACAACCACACGAATACTAGTACAATGGCTAATAAATCTTAATTTGCATCCTCTTTTTACGTAGAATTCTTCATAGAGTTGTATTCCATTGTATTTGACAATTCAATTCAACATAGGTACATTTGATGACATGAAAAAGAAGCCTAAAACAAAATGTTGTGTGCAACACATGCATGGGAGTGGATATAAAACGTGTAATTCATTCACTTGGCAAACCGTACACCACAATTGATTATAACATCAAATGAAGACACATTAACATTCAATATGTTAGAAACAAGAGGATGTGCATAGTGCTGTGATTATTTTTTTTTTTTTGTGACACAAATTGCATAATGTGTTGGGTGATTTTACACTCGTGATATTCGCGAAGAAATTTACTCGCGATTAATAGCAGTGCACATCTTAGAAGTATTTGTTAACATTTTCCTTATTGTTATAGGTTACGGTCTATCTATGTTTAGCTCAATTGTGTTGTCCTATCAGCTGAAGATCATGGATGATTGACGGTTACCATTCATCTGTCTGCCATGTCCAAATCATAGACAATATAACAAGACAATCACACGTAACATTTTTTTTTCTCTCGTTGAAAATGTTGCCAAACCACGTTTGGGAAAAAAGTGGGATCATGTGTATGCATGTTGCTCTATCCCTACAAATTCATATGGAATCCTTGGATCACACATCTCGGCCAACCATTCTGAAAATGGAGAAAATTGTTGTTCACAAATAGTGTAAGGCTAAAAAACATCAGTAAATGATCAAAATGCTCCTTGGTACTTAAGTGTCGCCGGTTTCTTATTCATCAACAGTTAAGTGCTGCCGGTTTTGAAATCTTCGACACTTAACTGTCGATGCGCTGTTCCATCAGCAGATAATGGCCAACTTAACACATATTTTGAGTATCTTGGTGAAAATCAATATACATGTCACATATTTGCTCAGACGCCTTGCATGGACCTAGGAGCAGATAAAGATGAAGACATGTGGAAAACGGCGATCTATGTGCCTTGGCTTATTTGTGACGATAATACCGTAGAATTTATATTTAGGAATATGGTTGAAGATAATATTTTTTTTGAAGAAGCTGGTTGAAGATAATATATTATATATTTGTGTTCGTTCCATCTGCACGTGCGTAAAATGTCGATAGATATTTTATGTAATGATATGTAATATGTTGTTTAATTTCAAACACTCTTTATTGTTTTGATGAATTTCAAACATTCGTGTAATTTTAACGAAATGTCGAATTGATTTAATTATGGTCAATTGTAAAAGATTATGTATTGTTCTTGTTTATGTGATTATAAATGGTATAAGAGTTGTATTGCCTCTGGAATTGATGTGGTTGAATTACAGGTAAAAATAGGCTGAAAAATGGCTTGATTCCATTATGCAGAACTTGCTGTCTGCATAATTGAATCCATCGTTAACTGCCGATGGATCCGACATCACTTAACTGCCGATGAATATGTAACCAGCGGCAGTTAATTGTCAAAGGGTATTTTGATCTTTTAGTGGTGTTTTTTTTAGCCTAACACTACGAGTGAACAATAATTTTAAAAAATGGACTTGAAGCTAAGCCTGGCCCATTGGACTTTGGAAGAATAAAATTGGAAAAAATTGTTGCAATGATAGTTTATTCTTTATTATTAAATTAAATAAACTTTTGAAAAGAAAAAAAGATGAGTTAGACAAGCTTATTCATCTTACAAATCAGTTTATCGACACAAAGCCTATATGCATTCTTAACTGAACATCTCTCATTATATCCTCCTTCATCGACACAGTCGTGTTCATGATTGCATCTGCTGTACCATCATCAAACAAAATCTCAATAACTTGTTGGTTCCAGACATTATTCACATTGTCAATAAAAAAAAAGTATTAGAGGGTCACGCGTGCTTGATTTTATCTCAAATAAATCATTAAAATAATCCTTATGTAAATTGCACAAACCAGAATTATGAGCGACCCTAGCACCATTTTGATCTTCTAAAAACATAATACATGTTACCTTATTTCTTGAAGTAGCTAATGTGTGGAAGAATTTTGTATTAAGATCACGATTTCTATACCAATGTGTGTTTGCTCGCTGCTACCTGTAAAGATCACCTTGAATCAACAATCAGGTCATTCGCTTCCTCGAAGAAATCATTAGACAAGTATTATAGTCCCTTCATCTATTGAACTAGGTGAAGGGATATCCCTCCATATGAACATCTGGCAAATTATCATCCAACACATTTTGTCTAAATGCTTTTGATTGGTTTTAATTAATCCAAATCTCAAGTGGAACTATTGAATTAATGTATTATAGGGTCATCAAAATACTTACTAATGATCAAATAAAATAGTAACTAACCCACATGATTAATATAGTTAATAAGAATTAATTCAATGAGAATGAATTCTCTAACTTTACTATTTAATTACTTTAGTGTATTTAGAGTAAAGTTTTCCGCTATTAGTCTAGTGTGTAACACATACTCAGACAAACACACGTGAGAAAGGGGAGTGTGATGACCGAGATTCGAACTTAGGATTTCACATAAAATATCCTCAAAACTAAACCCTAATTCAACTTAGATCTCACATAAAATAAATTATTAAATGAGAGATAAAATTTATTCAAGAGAAAGGTAGACAATTTAAAGGTAGATAATCTCAACCCTAATTCAACTTAGATCTCAAGAATTTAATTAGAATTCCACTATCAATCTAACTGGAATTCATTGATAAATAATATGTTAGTAAATTTGTCAATGTTATATAAAAGAAAAATAGTAGAAGGCACGTACGTTATTATTAATTGAGAGAAAGTTGAAGCACTTGAACCCTCACCCCTTTGTTTATCATTTTTCTTATTTTATAGTGAAGTGATGTCACTTGTGTCGAGTAAAACCATGTGAACCTGGTGCCAAAAACCCCATAAACAAATAACATAATCTCCCTTAATATATATTTTTTAACCAAAATATGATTCAATAGATGTATTTTGATATACTCAAGAGTCAAAATTATAACAATTAAATTCCCTCAAAAAATTATAACAATTAAATTATCCCTTTTGAGAAGGAAAAAAAGTTGATTTCTACCTAGAAAATTGATAGTAATAAAATAATAAGTATTTTGACAAAATAAATTAATAAATTACCATATCGTTGATTAGGGGTGTTACAAGTCAGTTTGATTAGGGGTGTAACTACTCAATTTGTTGTTTTTTTTATTAAATAAGTTTGCACACATGAAAAATAGTCAATTTAGTTTGATTCAATTTTTGTAATTTTTTCTTACAAAATTCGAACCAAACTGAACCAAATTGACAAAGTTAAAACATTTAAAACATAACATTTAAAAATTGACAAAATTACACTTGTTGTTCCTTAACTTAGTTTATTTATAAGGATTTTATCCTTTATTTTATTTTTTACGTCACTTTTGTCTTTTTCCCTGTTTGTATATGGATTTTCAATCATCAAATTTAAAATTCATTTGAAAACATAAGTGAAGGACCATAAATTTGAACGCTAAGAATTTATAATGAAATAAAACTATAGATTTGAATCTTAAAAATCTATATCAAATCGATCCAAAAAACTAAAATGATGTGAAAAAAAGATGAAGGACGAAAATAATTTTACCTACAAAATTTATACGGCAATTAACTTTTAATCAAACATTATAAATATTTTTACAATATTAAAACAAGTAGTCAGATTAAAATGAAAAAATAGTATATAACGAGTAATAAAAACATGAATATGACATTTTTTTAGGATAAAACTGCTGATATATAATTTAAAACAAAAGAAATAATAATAAACATAATGGTTTTCCCTTATAAAAAATATAATGGTTTGGCTTTCGGATGATCGGTTTTAAATCACATAAAATCGATTATTCAAATTAATTGAGGTCGGGTTTGATTGATTTGGTTTAGTTTGACCTTGAACTCAAAAATATATATTTGATTAGTTTAGATTGAATTTTCGAGTTGATCAAATCATTAATTTATTTCTTACACCACAACTCACTATTGTTTAGTCAAAACTTTGATCTCATGCCCGTAAAAATTATCTCAAAGGTTGACGTTGAAAATATGACATTCAATGATATGACTAAATTGTAAATATATGTTAGACTACATAAATCTTACATATTATGGTCTAAACAAAGTCTTACATATTGGTAATTATATAGAGTTTTGTCTGACTTAAATTTAAAATTTAAAAGTATACAAAATTTATCTTAGACTTTTAATCCATATGTTATATACAATGGTTATGGATCAATCGAAAAAAATATAATTTCGATCTTTTTTTTTATCAAGTAGTTTAAATGTTAGAATTCACCTTTTTCAAAATAAATAAGTAGGATGTCCTGATTTCAAACCCCAACTTCCTGTTAACTGAACTATACTCACAGGGATCGACAAAAATCTCGTTCTAAGCGTGAATATTAGTCTTACATTAGATAGTGATATATTATAGCCTCCTAATATTAGTTATTAATTATAAATGAATAGGGCAAGCATCAATCTAAATTTTAAGAAAAGTAAGAAATACCCTTATGATAGAGGGACATGCCCACCACGAGGTTGGCGTTGCTATTAATAAATAGACACGTGGGACCGACCAAAGTTGATTAAACCCACCAATCACATGCACGTTATGCGTGTCTTCACTTCTCTTATGCACATGCTTCCACTTCTCTTTCTTTTTATTCTTTTATGCCCTATCTTTTTCTAATCCATGTGCCATTTCTTTATTTCCACTCAATTTTTCAACAATACATTATTCTAACAACGATCATCAATCACTTCATATATCTATTGCGTAATATGAATTAACTACTAATTAAAAAACTAATGAATAAATTAACTTCTAATTAATTGATTAAAAAATATGTAAAAATACTAATTAATTTCATGGTCTACCATAGATCATATGAAATATATAACGACTCATGCTAAACACAATCTTTCTCTATTTATATCTATCTTTTCCTCTTAAAAAAAAAAAAAGTATCCATCGTTGTACCAATTTATCACTCAACTTTGAGAGGAACTCATCACTCAACTACCTCCACCTTCTTTCCTTTTCTTACTTTAATTGGGCAACAACAACCTCTTTTTTCGATTTGTTCTTATCTCTCAAATACAAACATTTTTGCACAAACTTATTAAGATCTCTATTGAGTACATGAGGAAATTTAATATGCTATTTTAATTAATGATCTACTCTTGCTTAATATGTATTTTTCCTAGTTTAAGCATTTTTATTGAAGTTCTAGTTATGTATGTGTTTAGTCTGTTGAATCAAAGATATTGTTATTGTTCCCTTGAACATAGTTTAATTAGCAGAAACACTGCATTGTTATATACAAGAGTTAATGTTCAAACTCTGAAAACCTAACTTATTCACTTTATAAAAAGTGAGTTATATTCACTAAATTACTTCAAAAAAAAGATATAATTGATCATTAATAGAGATCTTGTAATTGTTTGTCACATTCACACTTAATTATCACTTTCTTAACCAAATAAATAAATAATTACAACTTTAGAATACAAATGCAACATTTTTTTACGCCTATGCTCTTATTTGATGAATTTTACTTCATTTAACTATTTAACTAACTATAATTAATTCCTTCAAAAAGAAACTAACTATAATTAATAAATATTTTAATAAATAATATTAATTTTATCATTCTATAATAACCACGGACAAGTATTTTAATTCAGGCTCAAGTATAAATAAATTATAATATCTAAAGTATTATAATTCAGGCTCAAGTATAAATTATACTAAATCTTTTTCAATTTCCGAAAAATACAGATTGTCTTATGTATAGGAGTATCTCAAAATCTATCGTTAGAGGTTTCCTTTGTCTTTTCATTAATGATGACAACAAAGACTAGATACTTAAGTTGATTGTAATGATTAAAGTAAAAAAATTGATCAGCCAAAAAATTAAGTACGCAAAATTAGATTCTAAACCAACGTTTGCATGATTAATCTGTTAAAAGAAGACACCAACTAAACAACATATGTTCAAAGTTTTGAATAAATTAATGAAGTAATATGACGATGATCGTCAAGGCTGCTGGTATAAGTGGTTTTTGCACAGCCCACGGTATAAGTAGAATCTATCAACTTCTGCCTTGTGAAAGGTTTGTGCATTAATTTAAAATTTAAACTAAAAATATTTAATTAAATATAAAAGAGATAATAAAATATAAACCAAACATGTGCGTACTAAAAGTCAAAAAATAAAATAACACAATACTTAATTATTCTATATTATACGTGTCGAGTAAAGCATCACTTTATTGTTTTTCATTTACTCACAAGACGAGATTCAGCTCCTCTAAAGTAAACAATCTCACGTTATTCAAGTATAAAATAAACAATATCAATCGTTAATTAATAAATTAAAGATATATATTATAGGTATGTTTTAACAAATCATGAGTTTATATTTTGGCTTGTTAAAAAAAAAATCATGAGTTTATTACGATAATAACTCTTAGAGAAACTCTTCTATAGACCCAACCACAAATGATAAATATTTAGACACACTCACATTAAATGTAAAAATTAAATTATGTTGATTAATATGATTTAATTATTTTTTATTTATTTTTTTCATTTGATTTGAATGTGCTCAGATATTTATTATATATGGTTGTATCCATAGAAGAGTTTCTCCAACTTTTGATATACTCACTTTAAAAGATCTTAGCCTCACAAGATAAGTGCAACTTTGCTCCATTTAGACGCATGTTGTTTTCGAGGGAGAGAAAGAAGTGGAAATTTTTCATTCATACTTTAATTACCGTTGTTTTGGTAAACAAATAACTTTTTTTAACTTCTAATATCAATCCTTGACTTTAATTATTTTTTGGTCCCTGTAAATATAACGAGTTTGAGTTTTGGTCTCTAGTAAAAAAAAATTGAAATCTATCTCTGTAAAAAAATTTGTATTTTAAAATAGTCTCTGGACCCACTTTCTTGTTGATTTGGCTAATTTTTGCTTATGTGGCTGGTGTTGATCATACTAACTCTTCCACATGGCAAATACATGGCAATTCTATTTTCTTAAACATTTATAAATTAATTAATAATAATGAAATTGTTTTCAAAATTAAGAAAACATTTAATTTAATTAAATAAATAGAATCAGAAAAGGAAGAAAATTTGCAGGGTTTCAATTTCCCCCTTTTCTTCGTCTATTCCAATCCCTCCATCGTTCTTCATCTTCTTCATTTGACCTCGAATTCCTCCACCAACAGAAACCCAAATACAATCTCTCTCCTTTTTATTTTTTTTCTCACAATGTTCCAATTTTTGTAAATTCATTTTTAATGAAAACAACGTTGTGGTTGAGTCATCACCGTCGTTGTCGGAGTGAATGTGCGGCGGAAGCCATAACTCACCGTCATCCAAGTTTTCAGCCATGGAAAATTGAAACATAGAGGGAAAAAACAAAGGAAATTGAAAGGGTTGTTTTTGTTATTGTTTTGGACTGTTTTTGTTGGAGCAGCTTGAAATGATGTTGTTGATGTTGTAGCTTCCATAGATGATAATTGTTGTTGCAACCTCTCTATGAAGCATGTCATGATGGTGTAGGAATGAAAATAGAGAGGGTATGGTTAAAGATGAATGTGTTTCAGCAACATGTGATTATTTCCCCTTAATTTAATTAATTAAAGTTTTTTTTATTTTGAAAAATCAATTTTATTTTTATTAAAATAATTTATAAAATATGTTAAATTAGTTAAAATCCACGTGTGCGCCATGTGTTCAAGTTCGTACTGTCAGCGACTACCACCTAACCAAAAACTAGTCAAATCATTAGTAAAGTGGGGCTAATGACTATTTTTAAAAACAAAAAATTTTGCAGAAATGGATTTCAAAAATAAAATTTATCAAGGACCAAAACCCAAACTCGCTATATTTGCAGGGACCAAAAACATATTTTAGCTTTTTTTTGACATGTCACATATCTATGCAGTCAACATGTATGAATGGAGACATCCTAAATAGGAAAAATACTTGGATGACATTGAGTTTTGATGACTTTAGTATATTTTGATGAAACATAATGATTGATGAATGGTTAAATAATATCATATTAGATGATTTGTTTGAAATTTTCCACTTTTGACCTGACATACTTTGACCTTATTTTTCTACTAATATACAAATATAAATAATATCATATAAGATGTTGTTGGATTCGACTCGATGAATATTTTTATAATTTTTTCAAATAAATAATTAAAGATATTAAAGATAAAAAATATGCATTGATATGTGTGTCAAAGTCAACTAGGTCATTTAATATGAGACGAAGAAAGTATATTTTTTATGAGAGATAATGAAGAGCGAGAGAGAGATAGAGACAAAATCATTAATGTGACTAGAACTCAATGCCATCCAAGTGTAACCCCCTAAATGGGGCAAAACTGCACTCTCAACAATAGAAAAAAAAAAGTATTTTTTTTTAGGAAAAAAATGTATATGATGATTATTTTATACTACAAATTATTGCCATCAATAGATTAGTTAAGAGAGGAGTTAGTTATTGTTAGCTAATAAATGTTAAATTTAGTTTTGAGTTAATGTAGTTTCTATTAGAACATGTGAATATCTTTTATATTTGGTAACCTCTTGATAGTTAAATTAGTAACGACTTGGTAATCAAAACAACAACGACTTGATAGTTAAGACTCTTGTTGTATATATCCATGTTCAAGTAGTGAAATAAGCAAGACATATATTATCTTACATGATATCAGTAACAATAAGCTTTGGTTTCTAACCCTAGCCATCCACCCTAGTCACCTCTCTCTCTCTCTCTCTCTCACACACACACACATATTCTACTAACCCTAGCCGCGGGCAAAATTGCCTTCCTCCTTCCTTATGGCTAAATTTGATCCTGCCTCGCCAAAATCCTTTACTCAAACTCATACTCTTGTTTATTCATTTGGTCATCAACTCCAAGTTTTTTTTTTGGGTTATCCTTCCAACCATAGAGGATATATACGTTACAAATTGTCGAGTCGTAAGACAATCATTTATAGGCATGTAAATTTTGACGAAAATACATTTCCGTTTTCTACCTTAAGTGCTCCTTCAACATCTAACTATGATTTTTTGGATACAAGCGCACATCCTTTTTTAACTCCCGTAAAACCTATCCTCATCAAAGCACTACTAGAACAAACCAACACACCCCCTACTTTAAATGCACCTCCATCGACCACAAATACTCCATCCCTAAATACCATTACTACAAGTCATACCTCTCAACAAATGCAATCGCAAACACAAACTCCCAACCCGTTCCCACAACTGACCTCACCACAGGCTTCTGACTGAATAATTTCAACGCATAACCCACATCACTCACCTCAAATGACCACTCGAGCACAACATGAAATTTTTAAGCCTCACATACTTTTTAATCTTTATACCTCATCTCCAAAATAATCTAATTCTTCTTTTCCCATCAATCCCATTTATGCATTACATCGTCATAATTTGAAAATGTCCATGAAAGAAGAATATGGCGCTCTTATTGAAAATAAAACATGGGACTTAGTGCGACACCCATCTTGTAGGTAGTGGGGTCAATTAACAAAATGGTATTGATTGTGGCGAGACCTTTAACCCAGTAGTCAAACCATCCATTCTTCAGATGGTTCTCACTGTTGTTATATCCCAAATCATGGCGTTTTCATCAATTAAATGTCAAGAACACATTTTTACATGGTAATCTTGATAAAACTGTCTACATGCATTAGCCACCATGTTTTCACAATCCACACCATCCTAATTAGGTATTCTTGCTAAATAAATTACTCTATGGACTTAAACAAACATCTTGTGCTCGATATTAGTGACTTACTCGCTACGTTGCTAACTTGGGTTTCTCTAACAACATCTCCGATCATTCCTTATTTATATATCACCAAGGTAATGATATAGCTTATATCATTCTCAATGTGGATGATATCATTCTAGCCGCGTCCTCATATTCCCTTCATTAATCCATCACGAGTAAACTTTCTCTAAATTTTGTATGAAGGATTTGAGTCATTTTAGTTACTTTCTTGGTATTTTTGTCACCAAACATACAAGAGGTATTTTATGTCACATAAGAAATATGTCGAGAAAAATATTGAGCGTGCGTGTATAGCTACTTACAAACCATCTGCAACACTAGTGGACACACAAGCCGAACATAGTGTCTCTTTTTAATGGTAGTATGATCAAAATTTAATATTTTTAATGATCTGACGACTATAATTGAGCGACAAAAAAAAAAAAACTCTTTACACGATCGCTCATGTGAATTAAATTTCTTAGTTAAATATTACAAATTTAAGAATCCTTTTATTATATCAATAATTTGATAGACTCGATTGATATACATCCAACAATTTGCACCTTTTTTTTAAGGAAACAATTTGCATTTTTTATTCTTTTATATTCATTATTATTATATATATATTTCTGTTGTGTTCTCTCTCTTTACTCCTTTCTTCTACTCTCTTGTTTTCTGTTTTCTTCGTTCACCACAACCAAACACTTCACTTTTCTCTGCCTGTCTTTGCACTTGTCAAAGTTTTATTCTTTCTGCAACTTTGAAGAAAAATAAATTTGTTGTTATCTGATTTTTTCACCACATATGGAAAGAGAATTCCTTGGCTTCAGTTCCAAAAATAGTCCATGGACTACCATGAAAGAAGATGCTTCCAACAAACCAAAAGACCAAGGTATCAATTTTCATCTTTTTCTATTTTCCATGAAATATTTTGCACTAACAACTATTGTTATGGGGATGTGAAACTTGAAAATTTTGCATTATCATTAAATTAACTAAAACGGCTGTTTTTAATATTATTTTTTTTGTCTTTATATATATATATATTTGGGATTTAAGTTTTATATTTTTATTTATTCATTTATTATTTAATCATGCATGGGGATTTAAGTTTTATGTTTTGAATGAATTTTTGTTTGTTTTTTCAAAGATGAAAAAATGAAGAAAATTTAGCTTAAACTTGTAGATAATAAGAAAGTGCCCTAAAAACATTGTTTAAGGATTTCACTATGAGAAAATTTATCTTGAAAACATATGTCAAGCACATGTAAAAGTAATAATTACTTAAGTTTTAATGTAAAAATTACTACTTTTAATTGCTTAAACAATGATCCAAAGACACTTGTTAACATTACCCTAATAATAAATAATAGGGTCATGCTAACCAATGCTCTTAGGGTAATGGTTAAGGAAACCAAAAAGAGAAAGTCTTAAGTTGAAAATACCATTTTTTAGACTTTTAAGGAGTTGAATGCACAAGTTCCAATGCGATATTACTATATTTGTTTCTTTAACCATTGTCCTGAGGGCACTGATTAACATTTCTCTATCCCTAAATAATAGTATAAGGAAGAACAAGGAAGAGAAGAATGAATTTGTAGCCTTATGTTCTTTTGCTTTTTTCACCTTTAATGGATAAGATTAAGTTCAAAAATTTTAAGGTTTTGTAGGGTGAACATGTTTAAGGTTATCTAGTCTAGTAAAAAGACATCTTAGCTGCAATTTGCAGCCTCCTATGCTACATAATTGAATTAATAAGTTGAAGTATATATCATATGGAAAATCTTATATTAGCACACTGGCTAGGGCCATGTGATACTTATGGTTCAAAGTTGATGTTTGATGTGTGGTATTTATGGTTCAAAGTTGATGTGTGAATGTGGTAGGGAATAGCAACTTGTTAGTGTGTTGTAAGAGGGAAGCCACAATTATTGAGCTAGTTGATATATAGTCCATGTGGATATAACTTGTAAGTTTGAATTACATTACCACCCATTGCATCAAAAAGAAAAAGTGAGTTGTGATATAGGGTCAAAATAAAATAGATGTGGGTCACTTGATATTTTTATTTTACACTTTTTATAACTTTTTTTAACAAGTATAACTGGTTTTTATATATAATGATAGAATCTGTTTTTTTTTTTTTATTATTTCTTATTTTTTTTTTTTT
>Ga0228710_1010361_pt1 | contig 12495 bp, 7 predicted proteins | sample MedpolnodulmetaG_FD_177995 | JGI IMG/M metagenome (GOLD analysis project Ga0228710, IMG submission 177995) | Root nodule microbial communities from Medicago polymorpha collected in Santa Monica, California, United States - pink nodules | ecosystem: Host-associated > Plants > Roots > Nodule...
AATTTTGTGACTTTGAAAATAACAAAACAAAATGGTGTAAAGTTTGTGATTTTTGTGAATAGAAATGTAATAGAAATGAGAGGAATTGAAATTGAAATGTTTGGTGTGATGAAATTGAGTTTTCTTTAGAACGAAGTAACAAAATAAAAATGTGAAAAAAATAAATAAAAAAAAATGCATAAAAAAAAGGAAAGTTTGAAGTTAACTTGTAAATCTTAATATATATAAATGTTAAACAGTCCTGATTAACCCTAATCCGCCTTTTTTAAGGGATTTGAAAAATATTTATGAAAAAAATTCTCTCCAAAGATTCAAACCCACACCATATTGGTTACTTGAATGCACTTTGACCAACAAGGCAATTGCTGTTTTTGCAATATTATTTGGCTTCCACTACATAATATCCAATATTAAACTCCTTTTCAAAAAACCAATTAATTCCTTTTCCTTTCTTTCCGAACGGTTTTGAACCTTTTTTTCTCCTTTCTCCTTCGCAATCTAAACCCAAAGGTCTGTGTATTTTGAATTGAACTATTTAATTAGCTCATTGTTTAAATTTTGTATAATGAGTTCCAGCTTCTGTGCACTTTGCTCATTGTAGTCTTTATTGAAATGTTATACATAATTCATTTAAACATGTCGACAACTAATAATATAATTTGATGCTTATATATGAAAATCGAAACAAATCCGTTCGATGGGGAAAAACAATGATGGGATGCATTTGGTGTGGAAAAAAAAAGGTTAATTAATAACAAAAAGAAAATTCAAAATAATAATAAAATAAATTAAAAACACATTAAAATAAATATATAAAAAAGAATAAAACACAAAATAAAATAATAAAACTTAAAACAGTCGCCTCTCAGAACCAAAATGAGGTACTTCAGAGTAACCTCTCTGCCGAAATTTCGTCTGAAACGACGAAACTTCTCAGCCTTTAAAATAAGAATAAAAATTTTAACTGGTCAAAATTTGGGGTATGACACGTACAATTAAAAATCTGATTTTAAAAAAATAAAATTTGGTGGTATGTTCCACATTTTCTTAATAATTGATATTTTTATTCACTTATAATTAAAAAAAAGATCCATAAAAGAAAAATTGGTGGTCTGTTTTGACACTTGTATGACATTTGTTTGACACATGTAGAAAAATTTATATAAGTGTTAAAAAAATATATTTTCTTTCTTTGCTTCAACGTTGTTTGAATTGGTATTCAACACTTGTATGACAAGTGTTTGACAACTATGACAGAGTGTCCCAAAAAAAAAAAAAATCTTTGCTTAAAGACTCTTTAGTCATATCTCAAACACATGTACCCAGACTAAAAGTATATAGAGTCAACATTGATCAATGAGAGGTCAAAGGCATCCAATTTCATTACAACATTTTAAACTTTTTGAATAGTATATAGATAAATAAAAACGTCAATATTATCCTTTTTTTTTGGTCAAGCAATATTATCCTATTTTATTTACACATCATGATGAATGCGTTATTTGGATCAACCTTAGACTAGAGTAGCTAATGTTGTTAACTTGTGTTATTAATATACACATACACAATTACAATTTTACTACATTAATGACCACTATAGAACGAAATGAAAGTACAAGGTAAAGCCAACATAAGACAAAAATGAAAAATTCTTAAATCATAAACAACAAAATAACAAGTTTAAACTCGTCACAAGGAAATATTGTAACTGATAAATCACACACTGACAATCCAAATTTGTGCACACCAAAACTTTAATATGTTATATACTTATCTATAAAAAAAAATAGCCACTGCAAATAAATAATTCCAACTAATATTGTAGCAAAAAGAACAATCATTGCAAAGCCAAAACCAAATCGTAAAATCAACTCTTCATTAAGTAAGTGAATCCTTCAATCCATTGATAGATTATCAAGATTTGTTAAACCAATAGGAAACATGCATATTCAAAGTCAGTGTATCTGATTATGTAATGAATAAGGGAATGAGATGTAGGAACTGGATACACCTGAGCCCTCGTCTGGAGAATTTTAAGGTTATTTAACTGAGCTCCGAATTCATAGAAAAATATTTACTATCGTGGCGTCAGACCCCTTGGATGATATTAACATGAGAACTCCTAAATAGCATAGGATGACTAAAGTTTGTGGTTTCACAACAGAAGAGGAAAATTATCAAATTGTTGGGCTAATAAGGCGATACCATGAAAGGTTGTATATGATTGTTCAGTTTTCCACAAGTTTACATCATCATCATCATCCCTTTAGAGATTTGAATTGTTTTCAATCTCTAAAGTTTCCTCAAATGCACATTTGTTTCCATTATAGTCCTTGTGTCTGTAAGTCTAGAATTAGAACTATCATTAACTAAAGTTAACATTGCCCCTGTATCTGATGTGGAAATTGAAGGTGTAACTCAATGATTCTCCTATTAAGAATTCACATGGGGATCATTTTCCATTGCGATTTCAGATAGATCAGACCAAAATGTTGCAAGTGATACTTCTATGTATTCTAATGACCTTGCTAAAGATGGTTTTGACTCCATATTAATTGAATCCATAAACGGAGGTAAGTAAAAGTGTAAGATGTTGGTACTCGATATGCTAGCCGCCGATAAACCCTCGCAACAGTTTTTAACATATGACTCATCATTGAAGTTACATTATTTTTAAACTGATTAGAAACATGCACAATAGAAATGAGGGTATGTGATACTATGTGAACTAGAATGGAATAAGGTGTAGTAATTGAATACATTAAGGCCCTCGTTTGAAGACTTTAAAGGTTAGTCAGCCAAACCAGGAATTCAAAGAAAATTGTTGACCATCAAGGCACAATATCCCTTGTACGATGTTAACCTAACAAATCCTAAAGAGTCTAGGATAATAAAAGTTCATGGTTTCCTAAAAGAAGAGGAAATGATCAATTTGTTCGATAATCATGTGATACAAAGAAAAGCTATAAATGATTCCTCAGTTCCCCACGAGTCTACATCATCATCATCCCTTTCAGCATTTGACTCGACTTCAATTTCCACATTTTTCTCTAGAGGGCATTTGATTCCATTATAGTTTCTATGTCTTCAAGTATAGAATCATCACTATCATTAATTGTAGTTGATATTGTCCCTGAATAGTCTTTTCCACATGCATCCATTTTATGCAAGGAAGCGGCGAGTTATGAATATACTCCCATCCCCAGAAAACCTCAATTTTCTTGCCTTTCGCTACCTGGATTGCTTGACCATGGAAATCATAAAGTTGTTCTCAAAATTCATCAAGAGTGGCAGCTAGCTGACGTCTTGTATCACATCCAAAGCCTTCTATTCTTGATAGACTTCAAAAGCTACCACCACCGTCATCACTTTTCACACTAATACTCCTGAATGATAGAGGGCCTTCTGATGTTGATGACGTGGCATTTGCCAAGACTGATATAGATGATTCTTCAGTTTCCCATGAGTCTACATCGTCATCATCCCTTTCAACATTAGAGTCATCTTCAATTTCCACAATCTTCTCGATTGCGACATTTGTTTCAATGTTTTCGTGTCTTCAAGTTTAGAATCATAGCTAGAACTATCATTAGCTACAGTTTTTGATATTGTCTCTGTGTCTGATGTGAAAACTGATGGTGCAACATAGTGATTCTCCTTTAAAGCATTCACCTAGGGATTAGGTTCGATTACAATTTCAGGTAGATTAGGACAAAAACTAGAAAGTGATACTTATGGGTACGCTAATGACCTTTTTAAAGCTTGTTTTGGTTCGTCGGCTTGGAAAGATGCATCTTCATGACCCACTGTTTCAATGACATGTGATTTTTCACCATCAACCAACGAATTCGGTATAGCCTTTGGCATATCCTTGTTTAAGACCTTATCATTTAATTGAATGTTGAAAGCTCTTAAAGGTATGGTAGCTAACCGGAGCATCGACCATATTGATACACAACTAGCAATAAGAAGAACTGAATACGATATAGACACGCCATTCCCCACATTCCACCTCAAATCACCCACCCAAACACTATTGCCAAATATCATTTCTACCAAAAAGATGATATTCAGGCCAAGCATCCCAAGGAATATGGTCGATGCCAAAATATCTAGAAACTGGGAGAACTTGTGTGCACACATTATTGATTTAGACATAGCAGCTCGAAAAAGGGGAATCACATAAGAAGGAAGTTACATCCTATTAAAATTGGATGAATATAAGTAGCTGATACATCCCTTCAACTCCTAAACTCGTAACACAATAAAGGGTGAGATAGACAACAATCACTCTAATTGTCGCATAATCAAGCCAACTTGTAATATCTAGTTCTTAGAAACCATTCACAACTACTTCTCCTTCTAAACTCAAAGTTAATGTTGTCGTTTGATTTATAAGAAACAAAATGAGTACAAAAGCAAGCATAGTTAATGGGATATGTAACACCTATAACAAGAACTACATAATTATATTTTCTCATAATGCAAAAAAATAATTGTTTTACATGAAGAAAAAAAAATTGCACTTGCGACAAACACATACGCAATTTATTTACATAAAAAATTAGTTTGCATTATGAGAAAATGTGATTATGTGGTTCTTGTGGCAGATGTTATACAACCTAATAACTCAACTTGGCTTCATACTCATTTTGTTTCTTGCCAATCAAACTACATCATTAACTTGGAGTTTAGACGAAAAACTTATAGTTAATGGTTTCTTAAAACTAGACATAGTTGACTTCATTATGCAACAATTCGAGTGATTGTTGTGCCACCCACCCTTTATTGTGTCTGGAGTTTCGGAGTTGAAGGGATGTTTCATCTACTTATATTCACTCAGGTTTTAGTAGCTTTGAAACTTATGTCGTCTGTGATTCCTCTTTTTTTAGTTGCCATGTCTAGATCAATTATGGGTGCACACAAGATCTCCCAGTTTGTGGAGCTTTTGGCATTGATCATATTCCTTGAGATGCTTGGCATGAATATCATCTTTTTGGTAGAAATGATATTTGGCAATAGTGATTGGGCGGGTGATTTGAGGTGGAATGTGGGGAATGAAGTGTCTGTCTCGTATTCAGTACTACTCATTGCTGGTTTTTTATCAATATGTTTCATGCTTTGTGTCATACCCCAATTTTTGACCTAAGATGTCGCCGACACGTGTCGTTTGACTCGACATTCATACGTCGTTGGACCTGATCGATCTCCGACGTTTCAGTGAAAATTTCGACAAAGAGGTATTTTAAAATACCTCATTTTGGTTCCGAGTCGGGCCCTCTTCTCTCTTTAATTTTTATCTTGTATTTAATTTCCATCTCTTATTTAAGTTTTTAATTAACTTTAATTTTGTATAAAAATCTTTATTTTTCTTTTGTAATTAAAACTTTAAAATATCTTATTTGTTTTAGTTTATTTTCCTTTTAGTTTTATTTTTGTGCATATCCAAGAACGTCAGTCCAAATCCATGAGACAGTCTGTCAATTCCAATCCAAACCCAGCCGTAAGCTTCATCTGCATCAAACCAGGAACAGAAACACACTCTATCCCAATTTATTCCAATCCAAAACTAGAATATCTGCTCTTTTAACAAACCCTAAGTTCAAGTCTGCTATTATAAATACCTGCAAGAAACAACCAGAGGAAAAAACCATCGAACCATAGGCACATACAATAGGAACAAAACCGCCTGCATCTCAAAACCCAACTTCATCGAACAAATTGCACAAACAGTTCACACACGATTCACCAAGGGAATCGCACAGAACACTGATTCATCAAAACCGAACACGAACCCAGCCGACTCGAACGACGACGGAGCCGAAGTCAACCAACGGACTCAGCAACGCCGCCGACGAATCTGACCAGCACACAAGGAACGGCTTACGAATCACGGACAACAACCGTCACCACCAACACTAAGCCATCCAGACTCATAAAAGGTATAAAAGTTATTTATTTTTCTTTTCAAACTTTTTTAGATCTAGGTGTTTGGGTGAGGGTGTCAGAAATTTTAAGGTTAGAAAGGTATAGAGGGAAGGGAGTAGAAGAGAAAGAACGAAAAAAAAATAAAAAAAAAACATTTGGTGCGGCGGCGCCGCCATCAACGACGGCTAACCGCCGCGTCGGAGTCGTCTCCGACCACCCTTGGCCGGCCAACCGCCGCCGCTCCTCCCACTCTCCATCGGAAAAGAAGAACATACATGAGGAGAGAGAACAGAGCATTCTGCTCTCAAAGAAGTGAAGAGAGAGAAACCGATTGGGAAAATGGCTTCTTCTGAAGCCTACAACGTATATATATGCCTTCCCAATCACCTGCGCAAGGGTGTACGGCTTACCATGCACGCTCGTGCCTCTATACCTTCTGATCCTAGTCAAACAGCATCATGTGGCCCATGCAACTCCATCTTGTAATCAGATCCTGGTCGCCCGATCAATCAGATGGCCCGTGTCAAATCCCTTAGGCCCAGTAGCGCCCCCCTCCTCTCCTGTTAAGCCCAATTCGTGTTTTACTTACTGCATGTCCCATAACACTGACTGCACCCCCCTGTGTTTACTTTCTTATTATTTTTTTCTTTTTTTTTTATGCATTCCTTTTACTTATTATTTTATATTCACCACTGCATCATATTTTATTTATGTACATAATCATCACCAGCATTTTAGTTATTGTCTTTTAATTATGGAATTAGAATGTGTATTTAGGCCTTAATGTAAATTATTTATTTCTTTCGTTTTGCACGGGACTTAGAATGTAAACTAGGCCTTCATGTAAATAATTTATCCTTCTTGTCATTTATTTTCCGCAGACTTTAGAATGTATAATAGGCTTTCATGTAATAGTTTTAGGTGCATGCGTGCGTGTGTGCGTGTATGTTTACCTTTTATGTTTGGTAGTTTAGGTTAAAGATCCTCGTGGTGGTCCAACACCACCACAAGGTACCTACGCTTTACTTTCCTTGCTCCATTAGTTCAATTTTAGTCTTATTATTCAAAAAAAACAAAAAACATGCAAATAATCACAAAAATCAAAAAAATCTTTTTCATAGCAAACCTTGATCCCAAATCAAGTGACCTTTTTATTTTTTCATTCTTTCATAAATCAAACATTGCAATCCACATTAATCATATCTTAAGTCATTTTTTCTTTTAACATAAAAAACACAAACAAACTTATTTTGCCATTTGCCTTTTCATTTTAAAACCTTTTTCAAAACTAATAAAAAACATACAACCAATCAAACGTCAATTTTTACCCCGAACTACGAGGTTTTGGTCCCTCACGGGTACGTAGGCAAAGGACCTAGTCCTTCCAAATCAATAAAATTGTAGATAAATAGGTCTCTTTTCTTTATCACTTTAAGTCTTTTTTTTTCAAAGAAAGCAAGCAAGTTTTATAGCACAAAATGTTGAATAAAACCAAGAGGTTCCCGTAGAGTACTACAGACATAAAGGGTGCTAACACCTTCCCTTTATGTAACTAACCCCCGAACCCAAAATCATTTCAAAGGGGGGTTTCGAACTTTTTTCCCCTTTTCTTTTTAAAATTAAATGTTCAGTCGTGAAACAAAATAGTGAGTCAAACGCTAATCAAATAGCCTTGATCTCCAAAAATGACGCGACACTTCGGTTACTAACCACACCTTTAAGATCTGCCAACATTCAATTAAATGCTCAGGTCTTAAACTCATATATGCTAGAGGCTGTACTAAATTCATTGGTTAATGGTGAAGAATCACATGTAACTGAAACAGTTGGTCATGAAGATGCGTCTTTCCAAGCTAACAAACCAAAACCAGCTTTGGCAAGGTCATTAGAGTACCCAGAAGTATCACTTGTTAGTTTTTGTCCTGATCTACCTGAAACTGTAATGGAACCTGATCCCCAGGTGAATGCTTTAAAGGAGAATCATTCAGTTGCACCATCAGTTTCCACATCAGATTCAGGGATAATATCAAAAACCGTAACTAATGATAGTTCTAGTACTAATTCTAAACTTGAAGACACGAAAACTATCATTGAAACAAATGCCCCAATTGAGAAGACCGTGGAAATTGAAGATGATTCTAATGTTGAAAGGGATGAGGACGATGTAGACTCATGGGAAACTGAAGAATCATCCAAAGCAGTCTTGGCAAATGCCCCATCATCAACATTAGAAGGACCTATATCATTCAGGAGTATTAGTGGGAAAAATGACGACAGTGGTGGTAGTTGTTACTCTTTATGATTTTGGGGACACTAATTTGTTGACCTATTTTAGATATGGATTCATATACATAAATGTGTATGGGACAAATTCCTTTGTTTTTGCTTTAGTATGTGCATTACACACATGATTCATGAGCGGGGCATGTGCATTTTAGACGTCATTGCACTTGACGTATTTACCTTTTCATGGAAATTCCAGCTTTGACATGCGATTGAGACTTGGGATAAAATTTTCTCCAAGTTGCCTAGACTTCACCTCTTCATTGTGACTGGTCTTCATACCTCAATAACATCCAGATAGTACCTTCTGTCTGGACAACCAAATGGTCTATACCAAAAAGACCATGGCTCCTAAAGTCGTCTAGTTTAGGAAATACAACGACTCATTATGACTTTAATCAAAACAAAGATCATTCAAATGTTCTCTATCAATATTTTTGTCATTGTTTTTAATGTCAACTTGTGTGTCCATTTTTATTTTTCGAGGAGTTTTTGCAGACATGTTTATAACATTTTAAGATTCTCTCCCACAGAAGTTTAGAATGTTTTAACAAAAGATGAATTTAATATTAATTTTTTAGCGCCAAAAACTTAAAAATTTACCTTTAATTTATCCCTTGTTAAATTTTTTTTAAACTTTTGTAAGAGAAATTTTTATAAGATGAGCACAATGTTACCCCCCTCAAGTTTGGTTAGATATGTACTCATCATACAATTATCCAATTTAAAAATAAAATAAATTTTGGAATGAGATTTATCTATGAGGTACTAGTACCCAACCAAATTTCAAGCACAATGGTACCCCCTCAAGTTTGGTTAGATATGTACTCATCATACAATTATCCAATTTAAAAATAAAATAAATTTTGGAATGAGTTTTATCTATGAGTGTCATACCCCAATTTTTGACCTAAGATGTCACTGACACGTGCCGTTTAACTCTACATTCATACGCCATTCGGCTCTGATTTTCAGTAAAAAATTCGGCAGAGAGGTATTTTGAAATACCTCATTTTGGTTCCGAGTCGGGCACTCTTCTCTCAATTTTCATTTTTTTTAATTTTAGTTTCCATCTTTTATTTTAATTCTTTTTAAATTCATTTTTTTAAATCTTTATCTTTTATTATTTGGGATCTTTTTATTTTTATTTTAATGTCCAAAAATTGTCCAATCCAGCCCAACACAGGCTGTCATGCCTTATCTCCATCCCAATCCTTTAACACGTTTTAACCCTTGGTGGCCAAGACTCCTCTTTTATAAATAAACCTGCAAAACAGAACAAAAGGAGGGAGAAAAAAAGGCACAAACAACCAGTATAACACAACCAAAAAAATACACAAGAGGCCGAAATTCATATAGAACCAGGAGCCAATTTCCAACAACACATTTTCATAAAAGATAAAACAATTTCAACGACACAACATCATGAGCCAACACAACTAATAACCAAACAATCAAACCGTCACGTATACAATCTCAAAACCGTTAATCTGACAAATCACAACACGATCTCAAACGAGCACAAGAACAGATCGGGACCCAAAATAAAAGTACAAAACTTTCTCTTCTTCTTTTGCAGATCTAGGTTAAAGCTTGTTGTTCTCGCGATTTGTAGGTTCAGAAACGTGTAGAGGAGAGGGTGTAGAAGAGAAAGAACAAAAAAAAAAATTTAAAAAAAAAACATTTGGGGCAGCGGCGCCGCCGCGTCGGAGCTTGCCTCCGACCACTTCTCGTCGGAGAAGGAGACGCGGGAGAGAGGAGAGAGAGCAGAAAGTTTGAGAGCATAGGGGAGGAAGAGAGAGAAAGGTGTTAGGGAAATGAGGAAAAAAAGGGTTACAGCCCTTATATACCCCCTTTTTGACCGGACCTGGTTTAAACCCAAACCCAATTACACCAAGGCCCAACCCGTGCCCCTCTGTCATCCTTCTTCCCTTTTATTTTCTGCACCCCGATAATACTACTACACCCCCCTGCATTCATATTTTTTTTCTTTTTACTCGCAACATGTTTATTTATTTATTTTTTTACGCATCTTTACTCTTATTATATTTTTTTCGATGCATCTTATGTTTAGTTCGCCTTCGCATTTTTATTTTATTAAAGCATCCTTAAATTATTTAGTAGGCTTCAATATAATTCATGCATTTTTATCATTTTGCACTTTAGGTTTATTTCTTTGGTTGTTTATTTCATAGCATGGATTTTAGAATGTAAATATAGGCTTAATATAAATCATGCATATTTATCCCTTTTGTCATTCATTTTATTTTCCCACAGACCATAACATGTATCGTAGGCTTTTGTGTAATAGTTAAAGGTGCATGTGTGCGTGCGTGTTTACCTCGTTTTTTTTAGCTTAGGTTAACGGACTTTGTGATGATCCAACATCGCCACAAAGCACCTACGCTTTTATTTTCTCGCTCCGATATTTTCATTCAAGTCTTATTATTCAAAAAAACAAAAACATGCAAATAACAAAAAAAACACCAAAACTTTCGCATAATCCAAAAAAAAAATATTTTTATAATAAACCTTGATTCAAGATCAAGCGATCCGTTCCCTTTTAGTTTATTTTTCCTAATCAAGCATTAATCAATTTAATTCCACTTCAAGCAATTTTTCTTCAATATCAAAAAAACACAAACCAATTCTCATTTGCCACTTGCCCTTTTCATCTTAAAACTTTTTCAAAACTAATAAAAAACACAAAAACAAATCAAACGTCAATTTCTATCCCGAACTATGAGGTTTTGATCCCTCACGGGTACGTAGGCAAAGGACATTCGTCCTTCCAAATCAATAAAACACATAGATAAATAGGTCTTTTTTTCTTTTTATCACTTCAAGCTTTTTTTTCATTTTTATCATTTTAAATTCCATGTTTTTCTGAACAAGCAAGTTTATAGCACAAATAATTAAATAAAACCAAGAGGTTCCCGTAGAGTACTACGGACACAAAGGGTGCTAACACCTTCCCTTTATGTAATTAACCCCCGAACCCTAAATCTTTTCAAAGGAGTGTTTTGAACTTTTTTTCCCTTTTTTCTTTTAAAAATTAAATGTTCAGTCGTGAAATAAATTAACGAGTCTATGCTAATCAAATAGCTTGACCTCCGAAAAATGACGCGACAATGAGGTACTAGTACCCAACCAAACTTCAAGCACAATGGTACCCCCCTCAAGTTTGGTTAGATATGTACTCATCATACAATTATCCAATTTAAAAATAAAATAAATTTTGAAATGAGTTTTATCTATGAGGTACTAGTACCCAACCAAACTTCAAGGTACTTAATTTTTTTTCTTTTTATAGTATTCTAAACATGATTGCAATATATAATTTAAAATTTAAAAGCATACATATGAATTGACATAAAAACAATAATCGAAAATGCTGATTGAAAATATTTAAAGTATTATTGTTTAAAGATTTTTTTTTAGAGAAATTAAATACAAAATACGATATATTTATAGGATTTAAAACTTATCTCACCTTATAAAAAAGTGCAGTAATCCTGCGTCTTTGGTCTTTATACGAGCAGTACCAAGCTGCTATTAAGAAACACCCTATCCGTTGGGTTGACCCATTTGCCCCATCCTTCTTTGCAAACCAGAAAAGCACTCTACCAAATAGGGGTGTGGTTATCATGCATAAGGAAATGACTTATGCAGGGTGCATAAGTCCAACCCATTAAGCAGGGGCCCAACATAATTGCTTCTCCCTCTTCCATCAACACCCAAAACGTGAAAATCAACCAAAATGTGAAAATCAACCAACACCGGAATCTTCCATCACGCTCACAACCTCGCCGGAAACGCTCACAACCTCACCACCGGAGAAGCAAAAACACGATTTTGAGCCAAACGGAGTTCATCACCGTCATTCATCACTGCTTCCATCACCGCTTCCATCACCGTCGTTCTTCATCATCACCACCGGAGAAGTAATCTCATCATCAACCGTCATTCATCACCGTCATTTCATCATCATCATCATCATCTTCATTCAAACTCAACAAATAGCAAAATGATGAAAACAAAACAGGTTTGAATTATCTTGTGATTTGAAAGTGTTTGCATGTGTGTAACCCTAAATTGACAGTTTAATTTGAGACGTTCTCATCGACATTCCAGCTTTAGAATTTATTAGAGCTAGCTGTCCTTGAACTTCATTTACTTCTCGAAATGATCTCAGGTAACACAAATGCTCTGGTTTATGTAATGGATGACAGTGACCCACATCCCATCTATAAATCTTATACACATTCAAAACTTCATCCAGCT
>Ga0228710_1010364_pt1 | contig 12493 bp, 5 predicted proteins | sample MedpolnodulmetaG_FD_177995 | JGI IMG/M metagenome (GOLD analysis project Ga0228710, IMG submission 177995) | Root nodule microbial communities from Medicago polymorpha collected in Santa Monica, California, United States - pink nodules | ecosystem: Host-associated > Plants > Roots > Nodule...
ATATATATAAAGTTTAAAAAAAAGTTAATTTTTCTTTGCTAAAAAATTCTTAGTATTTGGCCCCTCGTAAAATTTACGCTAGCTTCGTCGCTGGCCTTCCCCTTAAGCCATTATTTTCATCCAAACTTGTGTAAGTCTCTTACCAGATGTTCCTTGTAATTATTTTCATGTCTGTTTCATTAAGTTCTAATCTTGAGACCACTATTTTATTAAGTTTTTGTCTTGTCCTTCTTGTGAACTCTACTTTATGTGAAACTAAAAACCTTACTTGAAAAGAAAACAATAAAGTAATTAAAGGCTCTAACCTTGAGCATTTAAGGCTCTTTAATCAAATACAAATATGGAAGTTGAATTTCCTTTAAAAAAAAAAATGCACTTAAGATAAAAAAGAAAAAAAAATATGCACTTTGAATTTAATGATGGATGAGTTAGACCAACTACGATGAGGAGTCCTTCCCCTATTTAGCACCATGCTAAATAGACACCCTCATTCTGACATCAATTAATATGCTGCTTATAGAAATGAGTGCTTTTATAGGCACCCCCTCTCTCCTATTATTCATGGGTCTCACATGTGCAATTAATTCTATTTTTTCTCTATTCAATGTTGTATTATTTTAATATTAAAAAGTAAATTATATATTAGTTCCAAGAGTTATATTTAAGTTATATTTAAGTGATCAACATTAAATTTTCAACCAAAACGTTTTTTAAAACAACAAATAATTTACCCATCTGAATGGGAAAAAAAACAAAACAAACATACAGTGATTGGATTTAAGCAATACAACAAATAATTTACCATAATTTATTTTATATTGTTTTTTCAAGTTTTACTTTTTTTTATAATTTATAATTAAATTATTTCAATACTTTAAAATTATATAATTATGAATGAATATATAAATTATTGTTAAAATTTAATGATAGAGTTATTGCAGGAACCCAATTAATAATTATTTTGAGGTGCTGGGTTGGAGAGATTTGATGCTTATCAAGTATTAATTATAAAATGTATGATGTGTACAATCGAGACCCGTTTAAGAACCCAAATGGAGTGATGCATTGTGGATGATCTTAGATGGTTAATTGGTTGTTCATTTAAGTTCCACAAAACTCGAGAGATTAGTCTTTACAGTTGCTTATGTGAAGATACCTGATTTAAACCAACAAAATAAATATTAAAGTATAAGTCTATTTTATCCACGGAGCCTTGTAGCCATAGCAAATTTTATCAAAAAACTTTATTTTCTTTTTAAAGAATGATAACACATACCTTAAGGACACTTGATATAAAAGAAAAATTAAATAAAAAATTTATCATAAGATTCGGGTATTCAAAACATCAAAATTAATTTGAAACATAAAAAAAAACAACTTGTAAGCAAGACCCTTTCTTTTTAATCTTTATTGTTGCAATTGAATCTAACCTTTGAAAGGAAAAAAAAAAAATTGGATTCAACAGGTTGGATTTTATATTTTAAATTCAACTCAGCTTGTCCATTTATGAAAGAAAAGAAAAAATAAAAAAGAAAAAGGACATATTTGAATCCAAACCCAACAAAAGGATCCGAACCCAAACCCGAATTTTAAAACCGTTTCATCTCTTTATTTCTTCACCACTATATATACTTTACATTTTCCGGCCACTTCACAAAATTCACCATCATCAACACAAAAAAACCCAATTTCTCAAAAACCACCGTTTTTTTTTTCTTTTCTCATTCTTCTTCTTCGAAATGGTTTTACGAGGTATTGAAGAAGAAGAAGAAGACGAAGAAACCGAACCTATCTCACCCATTCCCAAACCACGTAAACCCCTTCACAATTTCACCTTACCAATCTTGAAGTGGGGTTCTCAACGCAGCCTTAGATGCACCAACGCCGCCATTCATGACGGCAACGGTTCTTCAACCAGCGGCGGCGGCGATCGTGGCTCAGTACAACGACGAAGAGTCTTCATCGGCTTTGGCGGTGATGATGACGATGATGAAGAAGGGATCGCGGTTGTGCGGAAGAAACTATTGCATGATCTGAAAATCGATACGGATAGATTGAAAGACACGATTTTGAGAAAAGGATTTGAAGAACAAAGCGATGAAGAAAAAGAAACTTTGAAGTCGTGGAGTATGAGAACGAAGCGAAAAACTGAGATCAAACCGCAGATTACCTTCTCCGGTAATGCGAAACAACGTGATTTATCTTCTCCGGCGAAGGTTGAAAGCACCGTAACCGTCGCTGTCGCCGGCGGCGAGTATGTATCGTCGAGGTTGAGAAGTAACATCAATATCAAAAGTAATAATAAGATTGAAAGACGGAAATTTTCTGTTCAGCTTTTAACGAAGGAAATCGAGGAAGATTTCGTGGCGTTTATGGGCCGTGGGCCTCGGAAAAGGCCCACTAAGAGGCCCAGAAATGTTCAGAGACAGATAAATGTAAGTTGCATGTTCTTCCTAAAATTCATTGATTTGAAACTGCAAGATTAAAAATCCTTGATTTGATTTTATTTTTTTTTTGCAGAATGTTTTTCCAGGATTGTGGTTAAGAGAGGTTAATGCTGAAATGTATGAGGTTCAAGATACAAATCAGAATGGGAAATCTGGGAAGAGGAAAGGGTTAAGGAATTGGTTGGATGATGATGATGATGATGATGAATCAGATTGAGACTGTTTTTTGGGTTCTAAATCTCTGAGATGGTGCTAATATTAGGGTTTTTGTTTTATAGATATTATATGGTTTTGTTCATTCTTTTTGTTTATAAGAATAGTGTTCTACTGAAAAATTTGGTGAGAAATGAGATAGCTTTAGAATTTAGTTAAGCTAACTTTTTAGTACTTTTGCATATCAAGTTTTTTGGTGTGTGACTCTGTTCAATGATGCAATTCAAATGTGTCACAATTTTGAAGTTAGATGTATCAATGATGCACAATGTGCACGTGCCTTAGTCCTTAGTCCTTTAATGCTTAATGTTGCTATTTGGTGTAAGTTTGGTCTGTGACTCAATGACTCTGTTCACTGATGAGTTTTTCTTAGTATTGCCAAATTTGGTGTAATTTTGACTTTGGTTACAATACTACTCCTTAGTTCTTTAATGCATGCTAAATCTGGTACTTGTGATATGTGAATTACATTGAGCCCTTGCATCGTGTTGATGAATAGTACTGTTTTCTCTTAATTTGTACCGGTTTGGCTCACCTTACACAATGAGAAATGTGTGTCAGATTGAAACAAGTACATTTTTGGGAATGTTTTGAAAAGAGTTACAAGTACAATTTTTCTCTTCATGAGTTGAGTTCCACCTTTAACATGTAATAGAATCCCAATGTATCTGTAACATTCTTTTATCAAGAAAGGTTAATGATTGCTTAAATTTATAAATGATGTATTGGATACTTGATTTGGTCACTTGAATTTTTAAATTCAGTGTAAGATTATGTTTACCATTCAGTCCATCAAGTCTTCTATACCTACTAGATGGGTCTTTGAAACACATGCTATGTTACAAAATGCTATGTTTTATGGTATTCGTTCATTTTGTAATCGAGAGTGCTGCCGTGCCTTTTTGAATTTCAAGGGTATATTCCTTAATCCTAGTACCAGCACAAATGTTAAAGCGATTATGCCAAATGCTGTGATATGTATATTAATTAATATACTATATGCTATTTTATTATTAATATCGGGATATTATATTGTACTATTCTATTTACTTTTTTTTTTGACGAAAATTCTATTTACTTATTCACTTATTTTCTTTTAATTTCTTTTACCTATTATTAACTATATTCATCCTTAAAAAAAAAACTATTATTCAATATATTGGTATAAAAACAATCTATATTATACTTTCACATAACTTATTTTTATATTTAGATTTAAACCATTTCAAAAAGGTATTTCTCACTATATTATAGAGCCAGCAACCGACTTTGTGACTGCTTGTTCAGCTTTGTGACGTAATGTGGTGTATTTGGTGATCGAAATGAGGAATTGTGGGATAACATCAAAATAAGACCTAAGGTTTCAGTTCAGTTGCTGCGTTACCACGGGAGGACCTCTTCAAAGGTTGGTGTGGCTTTAGCCACACTAACCCAGCCTGTAATTTAAAAAAAAAATAAAAAATTGATTAAACAATGTCGTTTTTGTGAGTTGAGAATACTAATGTGTTATCAAACTAGATTGTAAACCAGTTATGGACGACGTGTACACTCAACTCTCAGTTTGAATTTAGTGTTATTGTTTTGTACGGTAAAACGTTTCAATCTTTTTTATAAGAGAAGGAAGAAGTATTCATCAAAAGTGAAAACCCAAAGACCAACCCATTGGAATTATGAGAAATAAAAAACAAAGATAATAGTTTAGTTGTTAAGAGTTTTAAACGTTAATAAAAAAATAAAAATTGGTATCGTTCTTTTTTACTATAAGTTTTAGTTATTTTGATCTCTAGTCGGTCTCGGGTAAGACTACCAAGACAATTGTCTTGGGACTAAAAAAATTTCAAAAATGACTTGATAAAAAGCCTCAATTTCTAATATTGATAAAAAAAAATTATTTTATAAAAGACCTCATATTCTACTAAATTAATATTGTCTCAATAAAGACTAAATTAGTTGATTTTGTTATCAGTCAAAAAAAATATATCAAATGAAATTGAGCACTTTAGCTTAACGTATGATTTTGTAACTAAAAAGTATGAAAATTTAATTCAAATTTGAATCAAGTAATTATATTGAAGTACTGTTATAAGCAGGGCCGGTCCAACAGATTAAAAGGCTTAAAGTAAAAATATTAATGTGGTCTTTGGAAATATATTTTTTAACAGAATATTTGTATAAAATCAATTTTGTGGTGACTAAAATTTGAATTCATGACCAAGAGTAATTCATGTCTTTTTGGTAATCCGTTAAGCTATAAATGTATATAATTTATCCGTCATATAATATACTTACTAAATTAATTTTTTAGAGGCCTTTTTTGTCACCCAAAATTTTGAGGCCTAAAACCCTTACTTGGGTTGCTTGGCCCTTAGCCGGCCATATTATAAGCTTCAAAATTATAGTAAAAAATATGTAGTTGATGCCTTAGTTAAAAATGCTCAAGGCCTAGCTAATTATGCTTCTTAATGGTGGGATGAGCCTCCTCTGTTTGTTTTTCCCTTGCTTCAGAGATGTAGTTTAGGGTTACCTTTTCATAGATTAGCTTAAAATGTAACTCTTTGTATTTAATTCAAGCATCTCCTCCTGTGTTTTTAGTACTTAGTTTTCGTTATAAAAAAATAGCTTCAAAGTTACCTTAATATGTGTTGGGTCGGCTCTGAGATATACATCTCCTGTATTTTCATTCCATTCAGTTTGTCTATGGAGAGGCCTCAAGTAATCGGTAGAGATATACATCTTAATGGAATGAAAAGTCCAAAAGAAAGGGACATTTCTGATTTCGTTATACTAGTGTTTATTTTACAACTAGGAAGAAATTCTTTAATATGGCCTAATGGTTATAACAAGTTTTTACATATACATGTTATTCATTACATAGTTCCAACACTTCCACTATGTAGCACATTCATGCAGTGTTGTAGTCTAAAAGTTCTAATCCATATATTAACAGAATATTGGCAGATTATAACAATTTCTAGAGGTACAAAGAATGTAGTAGATTAAACATATATACAGGAGATCAATTACACATGTATAATTATATGCTTGTTTCAGAATTTAATTTCCCTCCACCCCTAAACCTGCATTATTGTTTTTTAGTTAAACAAGTGGACAACTACTTGCATGATGAGATGATATATAAGCTAATAAGCTAATTTATCATGTATGAACTTCAGTATAACTAAAAATCCCAGTTAATAAATCGTAATGAGAAAAATTGTGGCTGATAGAAGATTTCTATGTTCTACTTCATATACTTTGATCATTCTACATAATCTTAATCTAACAAATTAACTCTTCCAAGTTCCATCATCCTTAGATTCACTATTACCTAATTCATCCTCACCCAAATCCTCTACTAACAAAGGCCCTTCTTCTTCGTCACCGATACATCCGACTATCTCACCATCGTCTTCAAAGTCATTGTTACCTAGTTGATTCTCAGAGTCACCTTCACTTTGTTCATCATCATCCAAATTCTCTGATAACAAAGGTCCTTCCTCTTCGGCACCGCTATCTCCAACTATATCTCCAATTTCATTATCATCACCTATTGCGAATAAGACAGAATTTCCTACCATACTTTCATGTACAGAGGATGTGCTTGGAGTCAGATTTGCAGATCTGTAATTCAAGAAATATCCATTAGTCTAGAAGTAATACAACAAAACATAATGATAATGGTATTATAACACATGTTATTAGTCTAGAACTCAGTAATACACTGTAAATTTTAAAACTTGTAAATGGTATAAGAGAACTTACTTCCAACAAGTCGAAACCAAGCTTTCAACATAATCCATGGTAGAGAACCAACACAGTTTGTTGGAAATTTTAATTCTCTCTACCCTAGCATCTCTCCAATTATAGATAATTGCCCGGTCATCTTCAGAATTTGCCAATATAAGTGTATCTCCATCCGTAGAAAGGTACAATGGTAGCAATGGAGGACCACATTCAGTGAGTCCATAGAAATTCAAGTTATGGTAGATTTTGAAGTAGTCAATTCTAAACAACTGAGTCCAAGACTCTTGAACTCCAAACTCCTTCATCTGCCATACAACAAACTCAGTCGTCTTAAAATCATGCGAAAAGCAAAGGCAGTCCTTCAGAACATCAAGAGTTGGCTGATATTCCGGCACCTCATCAAAACCTCGAGGAAGCAACAACTTCTTGTATGTCTCCGTCGAAAGATCAAGCGAAACAATGGCAAACTGCTGAGCATTAGCAATAGACTTCCAACCATGTTCATAAGATGGTAGAAGATAATCGGGAAGACACAACCAGTTAATAGTACCATTCAAATGCACGCCATTATTAATTCGATTAATGAGAATATTCATTACACAAACCGGAATCAAAGGGCAATCTTGAATTTTTCTCCAACAATTATCACCAAAACTGAAAATTCTCACCTGACATTTCCATGAAACTACATCTTCCTCGTCACCTTCTTTTGAAAGGATCGGCTTCTCACTAATGGCCACAACCTTGTAAGTTTCGGTTGAAATATCACAACCAAAAGTGAACTTGTAAGGCTTTGATAGATATATATTGACATAGTCTTTAAAAATTCCTAATTTTTCAGATTTTGTCCTCGTGGCGGGGTTCCATAAACAAAACCAGTATTTCTTATACACATAGAAACTTTTCTTATATCGAGAATGGAAAAGCAAGCAAAGCAATCCATTGCAGGAACCAACAACCTGACAGGTGTCCTCTGATCCGTGGCAATTATCACCGGAAACAATGTACGAAGAATTCTCGAGTAAACGACTCACGGGGAAGGATTCGACACTACTGATAGGGTATTTTGAAGTTAGTGGTGTGAGCATGAGACGTGGGATTTGTGACGACTTCTTAAGATGATTTTTTATGAAGATTGGATCGGAGATGAGAGTGTTCCATGACTTGCTTACGCATTTGAATAGCACAATGGTTTTTACGTTAAGAAGAATAAGGATTTCGGCGATGAGTTCGTCGGGAATGATTGGTGCGTTGAATTGAGATCGCTTTTTAGTACGGTCGTTATTCATCGCAAACCAATTGCACCGACTTCTATTTTTACTTGAGTTTGTCGTGAATCCTGATGTTATTAAACCTAAATTACCAAATATAGTACCATAGAGTAAGTTTTTTTTTTTTTACTTCTACTTCTATTTTTATTTTTTTAGGGATACTTCTATTTGTTTGTTAGCGTCATTCTGATTTTTTATGAAGGTTTTTTTTTCCTTTACAAAACAATAGGATAATTTATTTTTTTTTTAAAAAAAACAATAGAATAAGTTAGTAGTTTGGCCCTTTTAATATTTAATATTTTTTTTTGAAAGAAATATTTAATATATATGCTATATATAAAGAAAATGGGCTGTTTTGGCTGACTTTTTCTTCACCCAATTATACTCTTAAGTAAATTTGATTAGAAGAATGTTATTTTGTTGGTGTAATTTAAAAAATAAGAATTTATATTATATTTGTTATATCGTTGATATCATTGAAAAAGATAAGTATAGTTTGTTTTTTTTTGGCAATATAAGTATAGTTTTTTTTATAAGATAAGTATAGTTTGTTATAATATGAAAGTGCAAAATATCTATTATATATAGCTATAATTTTAATCCAAATCAAAATAATTTTAATCTAAATTTCATATAAACAATTGTTCGTAATTTATATGCATTAGCACAATTAGATGACTCGACAAATGGGCACGAAGTGCTTGTCTAAACGCTAGTAAAAATAAGAAAAATTGTTTTTTTTTTCCACTTGCTCTTTAACACCTTGAAAATATCAAAATGTCCCAAGCGGCAATTAACTTCCGCCCGCTAAAGTTTCAACGATAGTTAACTATTGCTTGCTAAATAAACTGATGACAGTTAACTGTCGTTTCATTTTGGTTTATTCCAGAACAACAATTGCAGTTGAACCACTTTTTCAAAACATAATAGTGAAACCTTTGCATTACAAGTTCTTCAACTTCAAGTAACTCATATATTACATTACAAGTAAGTGTTCTTAATCCTGTTGCATGGAGTTTTTATATATGTTAGATTATTTTTGTTTAAATTAATAAAATGTCAGTATTTAGGGTTTATGTAAATGTTGATTTTTTGAAGTAAATAATCAAATGATTGCACGTTTGTAATGTGAATTTTACAACATGTCCATATTTGTAAGTCGTTGTGTTGTGGTAGACATATCAGGGACTTCAAAAAAAAAATCACGGAATCCTCTGGTGATTTAGGTTGCTGCGAATATGAGTCCCTTAAATGTTTGTCCCTGGAAAGATATTTTGTATAAGCTTTAAACCAAAGCTTATACTCCCTCATTGGTTTAACTAACGCTCGTCAAGCTACACATAGTCAATGATGATTTTGCCACATTTGGATTTCAGGAAATTTTTGTTTCCAAGAAATTGTGTATGTCAAATTTATTTCTATTTCCAAGAATTTTATGTAGAACATACGGACATTTGTAGTTTTTTTTTTGCAATATTATGTTATGAATTTTATTAATATATTTTAAAATGTTTTTACTTTATATTTTAATAATTAAAATTGAAAAGAAAAACAATATAAAACAACCAAAAAGAAGAAGAAAAGGGCTTCATGAGGGTGTCATTTCAATTGGCAACCTCGTGGCCATGTGATCAACGAGTGTGCCATTTAAATTGGCATCGTACTCCAAAATTGAGAGTAGGGTATTTTTGGTATTTAAAATTTCAAGTAGGATAGATTGACAATAATAAAATATCGTAAGTAAGGCAGACGAGAAAAAAATCCCTCTCTCTCAAAAAAAAAAAAAAAAAAAGAAAAAAATCCTCAATCTTTTATCAAGTTTGGTCACATATTCATGGATGATTTTAAGATGTGAAGATTTTGAGTGAGAGGTGAAAAATATGTTTTAAAACTGAATAAAAGCAATTTCGTATAAATTAAATTCTCTCACTCAAATCTTAACATATTTTAACTATGTTTTATAAATTTGTGTGAAACCGAATATTTTTTTCAGGTGTGACTAGGAAAATGATAACTTAAGTTTTAAAAGATTTTTTTTAGATTAAAAATAATTATTGCATGAATATATCAATAATATATACGCAATTATGCTTAATAAACTTCACCAATGATGAATTGTTTAGGAGAATTGTGTTCGATTTTTTATAGAACAATTGTTGGCCAGATCCGAATTATTAGGTCCCTTTTCCCATGGAAATCGAAGGGTTAACACACAAAAATATCTATAATATTTGGAAAGTATATTAAGAATATAATTCATTGATATACATGCTTTGCGATTTGAATCAAAACAAACTGATAAAAAGAATGGTGTATTAAATTAAATTGATGAAAAAATGAATCAAAATCAGATTTTCGGTTAATCAATAATAATTAGAATTTAAATCATTCTAATCTATTATTATCATTGAAATTAATACATATTTAATGAGATTCTTTACTTACTTGAGAAGTTTGTATATTAATTAAATAAAAATTATAAACACTAATATACAAATAACAAGAATATTAAATTCAATAAGCAATCTATGCAAACTTAATCAGAAAATGCATCATGTTTTTTTTTTTTTAAGGAAGAAAATGCATCATGTTAAATACCTTGAAATAGAGTTTCGCTACTCATTACAAAGCTTATCTGATTGTAAGGATAAGTCTTTGCACTGGCGCACAAAGATACTCGCTTCACATCGAAAACAAAAATATTAAAGACATGAATGAAATTTGAAAAACTATAAACAAATTGGAAAAAATTGAAGGAAAAATTTCATTAGCATTCATTGATATAATTGTTTTTATATATTGAATATGTAAGATAAGAAAATATTTTCTATAATAAAAATTTATACTAAATAAAATTAAAATATGTATGCCTTAACTAAACCGAAATAAAAAAAATCAATTGATATAAAAAAACAAAAAAGTTAAGTATATGAAAAATGGTCAAAATTTAATTCAAAAACCATAAGCAGTATTAAAAAAAATAAAAATCGGAAGAATTATAAGAAAAATAAATAAATTTAATAACCATTGTTTGATTTTCTTTTTTTGAAGGAATAAACCATTGTTTGATTTGAAAAATAGTTTTATATGGTATAGTAAATATGAAATTATGAATAATCCGAACACATTTTTAACATTTTTGTTGGTATCCCTCAAAAAAACATTTTATTGGTATATTAAAAACAAACGTGTGATATATGACATGCTCTTATTTGGTAAGTTTTTAAATGCAGTAATTATTTTTCCTCATAAAAAGATGCAGTAATTATTCAATCTTTTCATACAAGGCAAGTTTTTAAAGGCTGTAAAATTAATACTAGGAAAAATTAAAAGTTTCCTGAAATGTGCACCATTTTGATCAAGGCAGAAAATAGTTTACGAAACAGACGGAAAAGTTGCCTAAAATGTAAAAACCAAATCGCGTCCTCGGTATTATATACACTTACTATTCCCAGCCACATTGCATAATCACCAATTCAACACTAACCCTATTCCTCTTCTCCAAATGGGAGCTCAACATAACCTCATATGCACCAAACACCTCCGTTATCGATACTGTCGGTGCTTCAACCACCGCTGATCGTCGTTCTTCAAGGGACGATGATGATGATGAAGGGTTTGCAGATGTGAGGGAGAAACTGATGCATGATGCTACAGGAATGAAAAGCCCGAGAGAAGAAAGTGGCAATGATTCGGAGACTCTCAAGTCGTGGTCTGTGAGAAGAAGGAGGCAAAAGAGAGAGATGAAAGCTCCGATTACCACTTCTTCGGTGAGAAATGAAGGTGTCGTGGCCAGAGGCGATGATCTTGTGTCGTCGAGGTTGAGAAGTACTGGTAATTAATAGTAATAAGATCGAAAGGCCAAAATTTTGCATTCATATTTCAAGGAAGGAAAAGGAGGAAGATTTCATGACGTTTTTGGGTCGTGTGCCGCGACAGAGGCCCGCTAAGAGGCCTAAAAAGGTTCAGAAGCAGATAAACGTATGTTGCATATTTTACCTTTTTAATTATTCCCTAATTCTTGATTTGATTTTGTTTGAAATTTTTAATTGATTTGCAATTACAAGATTATTAATATATCCCTGATTTGATTTTTTATTTTTTATCTTTTTTTGCAGAAGGTTTTCCCTAGATTGTGGTTAAGAGAGGTTACCGCTGAAATGTACGAGATTCGTGATACAAATCAGAATGGGAGATTTGGGAAGAGGAAAAGGAGAGGGAAGGGCTTTTGATGATGGAGACTATTTCTTCAGTGATATATGGTTTTTGGCTTCAGAATCTTTGAGATGTTGCTATTATTAGGGTTTTTTTTTATAGATATTATATGGTGAGACTCTATTCAATGATGCAGCTCAAATGTGTCACAATTTTGAAGTTTGATATTTCGATTTTAGTAGATTGCAATCAAATTTTGTGTCAAGTGCATGTGTGCCTGCCTATTTCTTAGTATTGCTAATTTTGGTGTAAATTTGACTTTTGGTTACCATACTACTCCTTAGTCCTTTAAATGCTTAATATGGTGCTTGTGAATTGCGTCGGGCACTTGCTTTTTACTTTGTGATAAACTAGACTCTAACTCGTACGATGTACGGGTTTTATAGAGTTTCATATATAAAAATATCAAACTGGTTATATTATTAATTTTAGAGTTGCATTCAAAGTCATAGAAACAATCAACTAAATGAGAATTAAGAGTGATTGACATGTAAAATATCAAAAAAGTAAATTAGAAACATTCAGTTTGCATCAACAAAAATGAAAATGGGATCAAACGTGGAAATAAACACAATAAAAATGAGTGTTAGTGGCTTAAATAAA